>UMHM01015295.1_pt1 | contig 10982 bp, 9 predicted proteins | sample 1965501 | NCBI WGS metagenome assembly UMHM01 (sample SAMEA4836095, study PRJEB28245) | human gut metagenome | biome: gut microbiome; material: fecal sample | place: Denmark | collected 2008
CTTACAAAAGCGCCGCACCGGAAATTCCGATGCGACGCCTTTGATTTGATTCGATGGGGGGGGAACGCCTCTGAGACTTTCCCCGGCATGAACGGATGAATTACATCATGCCGCCCATGCCGCCCATGCCGCCCATGCCGCCGGCCGGAGCCGCGGCAGGTTCTTTTTCTTCCTTGATGTCGGTGATCAGGCACTCGGTGGTCAGCAGGAGGCTGGCGATCGAGGAAGCGTTCTGCAACGCGGAACGGGTCACCTTCGCCGGGTCGATGATACCGGCCTTGAGCATATCGGTGTACTCGCCGTTGGCGACGTTGAAGCCGTCGTTGCCCTTGAGTTCCTTGATGCGCTGAACCACAACACTGCCCTCATATCCGCCGTTGGCGGCGAGCTGACGGAGCGGTTCTTCCACCGCACGCTTGACGATGGCGGCACCGGTGGCCTCATCGCCGGAGAGCTGCAGCTTGTCAATCGCCGCCGCAGCGCGGATCAGCGCCACGCCGCCGCCGGCGACGATGCCCTCTTCCACCGCGGCACGGGTGGCGTGCAACGCGTCGTCAACGCGGTCTTTCTTCTCTTTCATCTCGACCTCGGTCGCGGCGCCGACGTTGATGACGGCAACGCCGCCGGCCAGCTTGGCGAGACGCTCCTGAAGTTTTTCGCGGTCGTAATCGCTGGTGGTCTCCTCGATTTCGCGGCGGATCTGGGCGACACGGCCCATGATCGCGGCCTGGGTACCGGCGCCTTCGACGATCGTGGTGTTCTCCTTGGTGACGGTGATGCGCTTGGCTTTGCCGAGCTGATCGAGCGTGACGTTCTCAAGCTTGATGCCGAGATCTTCGGTGATGCAGGTTCCGCCGGTCAGGATGGCGATATCCTGCAACATGGCCTTACGGCGATCGCCGAAGCCCGGCGCCTTGACCGCGCAGACCTTGAGGATGCCACGCATGCTGTTGATGACCAGAGTGGCCAGCGCTTCGCCTTCGACGTCTTCGGCGATGATGAGGAGCGGCTTGCCTTCTTTGGCAACCGCCTGGAGCAGCGGAAGCATGTCGTTGAGGTTGCTGATCTTTTTCTCATGGATCAGCAGATAGGCGTCCTCGAGAACCGCTTCCATCGCCTCGGTGTTGGTGGCGAAGTAGGGGGAGAGGTAGCCTTTGTCGAACTGCATGCCTTCGACGACGTCGAGAGTGGTTTCGAGGGTCTTGGCCTCTTCCACGGTGATGGTGCCTTCCTGACCGACCTTGGCCATCGCTTCCGCGATGATGTTGCCGATGGTGGTGTCACCGTTGGCGGAAATGGAGGCAACCTGGGCGATCATGTCGCCACCGACCTTGGTGCTCATCTTGGCGATTTCAGCCACGACGGCCTCCACGGCCTTTTCGATACCCCGCTTGAGTTCCATCGGATTGGAACCGGCGGTAACGTTCTTGAGACCTTCCCGATAGATGGCCTCGGCCAGCACGGTCGCGGTGGTGGTGCCGTCGCCGGCGACGTCATTGGTCTTGCTGGCGACTTCCTTGACCATCTGCGCACCCATGTTGGCATAGGGGCACTTGAGTTCGATTTCCTTGGCGACGGTCACGCCGTCCTTGGTGATGGCGGGAGCGCCGAATTTCTTATCGATTACAACATTGCGTCCTTTCGGACCGAGGGTGGCCTTGACGGCCTTCGAGAGAAGGGTCACGCCTTCGAGAATGCCGCGGCGGGCTTCATCGGAAAAAACAAGCTGTTTAGCCATGGTATTGAAAACTCCTGTTTGTTGCTGTTATGCTGAAATGGTTTGAAAAAAATCAGCCGATCACCGCGAGGATGTCGTCCTGGTTGACCACTTTGTACTCTTTGTCGTCAACCTTGACTTCGGTGCCGCCGTAACGGCTGGTCAGGACGATGTCGCCGACCTTGACGTCGAAGGGGATCTTGTTGCCCTTGTCATCGTTCTTGCCGGTGCCGAGCGCGATCACCTTGTACTCCTGCGGTTTCTCCTTTGCGGAATCGGGGATAAGGATTCCCCCCTTCATCTGTTCGGTGTTCTCGCAGATCTCAAGAAGGACGCGGTCGCCGAGCGGCTTGATGTTGACATTCGACATTTTGATTCTCCTTATTGTTTTGGGTGTCTGGTTTAAAAACAACCTTATGTTTTACATTCCGGAAACTAAACCTCCCCCGCCCGGGAGTTTCCCCGGGCGGGGCTCTTCAATGGATTACTCTTCCACCTAGGAATTTAGTTTATTTGTCATCCACGACTTCGGCGTCGACAACCCCGTCGTCATTGCCGTTGTTGTTCGCGCTCTGCTGCTGGCCGGCGCCGGCGGTGTTGCCCGCCGCACCCTGCTGCTGTTGCTGCGCGTAGACCGCTTCGCCGAGTTTCATCAGGAGCTGTTCCAGTTCCTGCATGGTCGACTTCATCGCGGCGGTGTCGTCGGATTCAATCTCCTTCTTGAGTTTGGCGATGCCGCTCTCGATCTGGCCCTTGACCTCGGCCGGAAGCTTGTCACCATGCTCCTTGAGCTGCTTTTCGGTCTGGTAGACCATCGAATCAGCTTTGTTCTTGGTCTCGATTTTATCCTTGGCCGCCTTGTCGTCTTCGGCGTGGGCCTTGGCCTCGTTGACCATCTTTTCAATCTCCGCCTCTGTGAGGCCGCTCGACGCGGTGATGGTGATCTTCTGCTCCTTGCCGGTGCCGAGATCCTTGGCCGTCACATGGAGAATGCCGTTCGCGTCGATGTCGAAGGTCACTTCGATCTGCGGAACGCCGCGGGGCGCCGGAGCGATGCCGTCCAGTTTGAAGAGGCCGAGCGATTTGTTGTCGCGGGCAAGTTCCCGTTCACCTTGCAGCACACGGACGTCCACCGCGGGCTGGTTGTCGGTCGCCGTACTGAAGATCTCGCTCTTCTTGGTCGGGATCGTGGTGTTGCGCTCGATCAGCTTGGTCATCACGCCGCCCATCGTTTCGATACCGAGCGACAGCGGGGTGACGTCGAGCAGCAGCACATCGTTGACTTCGCCTTTGAGAACTCCGCCCTGAATCGCTGCGCCGGCGGCAACCACTTCGTCCGGGTTGACGCCTTTGTGCGGCTCCTTGTCGAAGGTCTCCTTCGCCACTTCCTGCACTCTGGGCATACGGGTCATGCCGCCGACCAGGATCACTTCCTTGATCTGACTCTTGGAAACTTCGGCATCCTTCATGCAGTTCTGGCACGGGACTTTGGTGCGTTCCAGCAGCGGATCGCAGAGTTTCTCAAGCTGAGCGCGGGTAAGGGTCATGTTCATATGAACCGGCCCGTCCTGGTTCATGGTGATGAACGGCAAATTGATGTCGGTGCTCATGCTCGAAGAGAGTTCGCACTTCGCCTTTTCCGCCGCCTCTTTGAGCCGCTGAAGCGCCTGCGGATCCTTGCGCAGATCGACGCTGTTCTCCTTCTGGAATTCATCGGCAAGGTAGTTGATGACCGCCTGGTCGAAGTCGTCGCCGCCGAGGTGGGTGTCGCCGTTGGTGGCCTTCACTTCGAAGACGCCGTCGCCGATTTCGAGAATCGAAATATCGAAGGTGCCGCCGCCGAGGTCGTAGACCGCAACGGTTTCGTCACTCTTCTTGTCCAGGCCGTAGGCAAGCGCCGCCGCCGTCGGCTCGTTGATGATCCGGAGCACTTCCAGACCGGCGATCTTGCCGGCGTCCTTGGTCGCCTGACGCTGACTGTCGTTGAAGTAGGCCGGGACGGTGATGACCGCCTGGGTGATGGTTTCGCCGAGGTAGGCTTCCGCATCGGTCTTTAGTTTCTGAAGGATCATCGCGGAAATCTCCGGCGGAGAGTAGGTGTGGTCGCCGACGCGGACGTGGGCGTCACCGTTGGGCGCCTCGACGATCTCGTACGGAACCAGCTCCTTCTCGCGCTGGACTTCGGAATATTTGCGGCCCATCAGCCGTTTGATCGAAAAGATGGTGTTTTTCGGATTGGTCACCGCCTGCCGTTTCGCAGTCTGGCCGACCAGACGCTCGCCGCTCTTGGTGAAGGCGACGATGGAAGGCGTGGTGCGGTTCCCTTCCGCGTTGGGGATAATTTTGTACTCGCCGTGATCCATGACAGCCATGCAGCTGTTGGTAGTGCCGAGGTCGATACCTAAAATTTTACTCATGATTCAATACCTCCATGAAGAAATGATAATTTTAAAAATCTTACGCCGGAGAAGTAAGCAGATCCCGTGCCAACTCTTTTTTTTGAGGAAGCGAGGGCGAATCCGCCCGGATTGTCACGGTGATGTGTGCCATTTTGGCGCACCTGTGCCACGAAGGTGCGCCAACCGCAAACGGGTGTGTCACGGATTGCCGGCCAAGAGCGCCGGTGCGCTCCCCACCTGCGTGGGGGAATATATAAGTCAAAATGAACATGGATCAGGAGAATAGCCGGAATGCTCCGCCGCACCGGAAAGAGAGCTGTTCCGCCCCGGCGGCGGAACGTGGCTGGCGGTGGATCCGCCGGAGGGGCATCTCCGGGTTTTCCATGCCGCGCGGAGCGATTTGGCTTGACTTTTTGAAAAAAAGCGGTATATTTTCCGAATACGGAGCAATCTGTTATTCCCCTAAACCAAAAAGAAGGAATTGCCAAAATGATCAAAGTCGGTATCAACGGTTTCGGCCGCATCGGCCGCATGGTCTTCCGTGCCGCGGTGCAGAACTTCAACAAGGATATCCAGATTGTCGGCATCAACGACCTGCTCGACCCCGAGTATCTCGCTTACATGCTGAAGTATGATTCGGTTCACGGCCAGTTCGAAGGCGACATCAAGGTCGAAGGCAACTACATGGTTGTCAACGGCAACAAGATCCGCCTGACCGCCGAGAAGGATCCGGCCAATCTGAAGTGGGACGAAGTGGATGCCGACGTCGTCGTCGAGTCCACCGGCTTCTTCCTTACTGAAGAGCTGGCCTCCGCCCACCTCAAGGCGGGTGCGAAGAAGGTGATCATGTCCGCGCCGAGCAAGGATGCCACCCCGATGTTCGTCTACGGCGTCAACCACACGACCTACGCCGGCCAGAAGATCATCTCCAACGCCAGCTGCACCACCAACTGCCTGGCTCCGCTGTCGAAGGTTCTGAATGACAAGTTCGGCATCAAGCGCGGCCTGATGACCACGATTCACGCCGCCACCGCGACCCAGAAGACGGTCGACGGCCCCTCGAAGAAGGATTGGCGCGGCGGCCGTGGCATCCTTGAGAACATGATTCCCTCCTCGACCGGTGCGGCCAAGGCGGTGGGCAAGGTTCTCCCGGTGCTCAACGGCAAGCTGACCGGCATGTCGGTCCGCGTTCCCACCTCCGACGTTTCGTTCGTCGACCTGACCTGCGAACTCAACACCGAGTGCACCTATGAGGAGATCTGCAAGGCGATGAAGGAAGCCTCCGAAGGCGAGCTCAAGGGCGTTCTCGGTTACACCGACGAAGCGGTTGTCTCGACCGACTTCCGCGGCGATGCCCGCACCTCGATCTTCGATGCCAAGGCCGGCATCCAGCTGGACAAGACCTTCGTCAAGGTCTGCTCCTGGTACGACAATGAGTGGGGTTATTCCAACAAGGTTCTGGAGATGGCCCGCGTCATCGCCAAGTAACCTGGGGTTTTTGATTCCCGGAAAGGGCGGGTGGTCGAATGCCGCCCGCCCTTTTTGTATTAACGCATCTATTCATCAATCAATGCAGGGAGAATTGTCATGGATAAGAAAACGCTTCGTGACGTCGATCTCAAAGGCAAGCGCGTGGTCATGCGCGTCGACTTCAATGTTCCGATCAAAGACGGAGTCATCAAAGATGACACCCGCATCAAGGGGGCGCTCCCCTCGATCAAGTATGTGCTTGACAACGGCGGCAGCCTGGTGCTTATGAGCCACCTCGGCCGTCCGGCGGAAAAAGGCTACGAGGCGGATTTCAGCCTGAAGCCGGTGGCGGAATATCTGGCGAAGCTGCTCGGTCGCCCGGTGGCGTTTGCTCCGGATTGCGCCAATGCCGACAAGGAGGTCGCCGCGATGAAGCCGGGCGACGTGCTGATGCTGGAAAATACCCGTTTCTACAAGGAGGAACAGGGCAAGCTCAAGCAGAAGGAAGGGCAGTCCGACGAGGAGTTCAAGGCGAAGAAGGCCGAACTCAAGGAGAAACAGCAGCTTCTGGCGAAAAAGTTTGCCTCCTACGGTGACATCTACTGCAACGATGCGTTCGGTTCCGCGCACCGCGCCCACGCTTCGACCGCGGTCATCACCAAGTACATGCCGGTTTCGGTGGCGGGTTTCCTGATGGAAAAGGAGATCGCCTATCTCGGCAGCGCGGTGGAGAATCCGGTTCGTCCGTTCGTGGCGATTCTCGGCGGCGCGAAGGTCTCCGACAAGCTCGCGGTGGTGCAGAATCTGCTGGGCAAGGTCGACACGCTGATCATCGGCGGCGGCATGGCCTACACCTTCCTCAAGGCGCAGGGACATGATATCGGTGCTTCGCTCTGCGAGCTCGATCAGCTCGACTACGCCCGCGACATGATCGCCAAGGCGAAAGAGCGCGGTGTGAAGCTGCTGCTGCCGGTGGACAACGTTGCCGCCGACAAGTTCGCGGCGGACGCCGCCACGCAGATCGTCGGCGACGAGATTCCGGCCGGCTGGATGGCGCTGGATATCGGTCCGAAGACCACCGAGCTCTATGCGGAAGCGATCAAGGGCGCCAAGACCGTCGTCTGGAACGGGCCGATGGGCTGCTTCGAGATGCCTGCGTTTTCGAAGGGGACCTTCGGCGTCTGCGCCGCGGTGGCCGAAGTGAAGGCGAACGGCGGTGTTTCGATCATCGGCGGCGGCGACAGCGTCTCTGCGGTGAACAAGTCCGGGTTGGCGGACAAGATGAGCCACATTTCCACCGGCGGCGGCGCTTCGCTCGAGTTCCTCGAGGGGAAGGCTCTGCCCGGCGTGGTGTCGCTCTCCGACAAGTAAGAGAGCGTTTCTTTCGGGAAGAGGCTGTTGCATTCCGTTGAGGGATGCGGCAGCCTCTTTTTTTCATGGAAGAGAGGGGAGGGGCCTGCCGGGCCGGAGAGGCGGCCGGTTTTTTCCGGAAACGCGGCGATTTCCCGATTCCCCCGGGCTTGAAAAAAACGGCGCTGCGGTTATATTGTCTCCCTGCGCCCGCGTTGTGCGCGTTGAACAGCGGAAAGAGAGATGGCATTGGGAAAATTCTATGGAGTCGGACTCGGTCCCGGAGATCCCGGACTGGTGACATTGCGGGCGTTGGAGGTGTTGCGCGCGGTGCAGGTGATCTATGCGGCAGCCTCACAGCAGAGTTCCCGCAGCGTTTCCGGGCGGATTCTCGATGCGCTGCCCGGCGTGACGGCGGATCGGTGTGAGCTGGCCTTCACCATGTCGAACAATTTCGACGAACGTCTGGCCAGAATCGATGAGCATGCCGCACGGATTCTCGACCGTCTGCGTTCGGGGGATGACGCGGCATTTGTCACCATCGGCGATCCGATGACCTACAGCACCTGCGGCTATCTGTTGCGGGCGCTGCTGCGGATGGAACCGGCTCTGCCGTATGAAATCATCCCCGGAGTGAACTCCTGGAGTGCTCTGGCCGCGAAGGAGGGGGTCCCGCTGGTGGAGGATCAGACGGTGCTGCAGATTGTTCCCGCCGCGGTCGCTCCCGGTTCGGAGGAGCTCGACCAGCTGCTTGCCGCCGATGCGACCACCGTTCTGCTCAAGTGCTACCGTACGAGGGAGGAACTGCTCCGGCAGCTTTCCGAACGGGGATTCCGCACTGTCTACGGCGCCGGAATCGGACTGGAGGAGGAGTTTGTTTCGGACGATCCCGCGGCGATTGCGGATCGTCCACGGGAATATCTGTCGATGCTGATCGTCCGCAAAGCCGATGTGGCGGGCGGCGGCGCCGTTGCGAAACAATGATCTGATACAGGGAGGCGGCGATGGAAGAGCTTCTGCGTCTTGCCGAGTTGCGCCAGGCCCGGGCCCGGCGAGTGGTGGAAATGAGCGGCATCCCCGCCGCGTGGAAGGCGATCGGCGCGGAGGTTGCCGCGGTCGGCTCCCTGCGAACCGGACTTCTGATCGACCACCGCGACATCGATTTCCACGTATACACCGACACACTGGAGCCGGAAGAGAGTTTCCGGGCTGTCGCCCGGATCTGCGCCAACCCGGCAGTGACCGGGATGGAGTTCCGGAATCTTGCCGCGACGGAGGAGTGCTGTTTCGAATTCCACGTTTCGCTGCGGGATGAGCGCGGCGACTCGTGGCGGGTCGATATGATTCAGATCCGCCGCGGCTCGAAGTACGACGGTTTTTTCGAAACAGTCGCCGACCGGATCCTGGCGGCACTGACTCCGGAGACGAAACGGACCATTCTCATGCTCAAGTGCGCGGCGCCGCAATCCGCCCGGATCATGGGGATCGAATACTGCCGCGCGGTGATGGAGGGCGGCGTCCGGAGCTGGCCGGAATTCATCGCATGGCGTGCGATGAATCCGGTTTCCGGCATTCTGACGTGGCGCCCCTGAAGCGCCGCTGTTGTCTTACCAGTGGCGATGGAAGAATCCGGAGACTCCCTCCGCCGCTCTCTGGAAGATCACGTACAATCCCGGGATGAACATCATTCCGGCGATGGTTGCGACCAGCATTCCCCAGAAAGTGGTGACGCCGATCGACTGACGGCTGCCTGCACCGGCGCCGCTGGCGACCACCATCGGGAACACACCGATCACGAAGGAGAGCGCGGTCATCATGACCGAGCGGAACCGGACTCGCATGCCGTTCAAAGCCGCATCCTGGATGGTTGCTCCCTTGTCGCGTTCGAACTTGGAGAACTCCACCATCAGAATCGCCGTCTTGGCGGTGAGGCCGATCAGCATCAGCAACCCGAGCTGGCAGTAGATGTTCAGCGACATGTTGCTGAGTTTCAGGGCGAGGATCGCGCCGAGCGTCGCGGTCGCCACCGAGAGCATCACCGAAATCGGCATGGTCCAGCTCTCATACTGCGCCACCAGAAAGAGGTAGGCCACCAGCAGTGAAATCATCAGCAGACTGACGATCTTGCCTTCGTTCTGGCTCTCCTGATAGCTCATATCGGTCCAGCTGATCTGGTAATCCTTGGAGAGATTCTTGTGGACGAGATCCTCCAGCAGATTCATCATTTCGCCGGAGCTGAACGACGGCACGGTCTGGGTGTTGACCGATGCGGAGGGGAACATGTTGAACCGTTCCGCCTGCCGGGGCCCGAGGGTCCAGCGGAGATCCGCCACCGCGCTGAGCGGAATATTCTCGCCGGTGGTGCTGGTGACGTAGAGCTGATCGATGATGTTGAGATTCTCCCGCAGTTCCGGCGCCAGCTGGGTCTTGACCTGATAGGTCTTGCCGTACTTGTTGAAGTCGTTGATGTAGTAGGACCCGAGCTGGCTCTGGAGCGCGCTGAAGATCGAGTTGATCGACACGTTCATCGCCTCCGCCTTGTCACGGTTGATGTCCAGATAGAGCATCGGCGTGTTGGCGTCGAACGAGGTGAAGGCGTAGACCGCCTTGCCGGTCTCCATGATCTTGGAGAGCAGATGGTTGGTTGTCTGCGCGATCTCCTGCGAACTCTGGTCGCCTGTGGCCTGAAGTGAAAAAGTTACGCCGCCGGTGGCGCCGAGACCCATGATGGCCGGCGGCACGAAGGCGTTGACGGAAGCGTCCGGCAGCACTGCGGCGCGCTTGATGATTGCCGACTGAATCTGGCTGATCTGCGTCTCAGGGGTGGTGCGTTCCGCCCACGGCTTCAGGTCGACGATCAGGAGACCGAGGTTTTCCCCTTCACCCGCGGTCAGGCTCCGGCCGGGAATGGCCAGAAGCTGGTTGATCCCGGGGATATCCTTAATCAGGTCGGAGACCTCTGCCAGCGCGGCTTCCGTCCGCGGCAGCGAAGCGCTGGCGGGGAGGACCACTTCGCAGAAGATGGTTCCCTTGTCCTCTTCCGGCAGGAAGGCGGAGGGCAGACGCTGATAGAAGTAGTAGTTCCCGAAGAGAATCAGACCGAAGAGCACGATGGTCAACAGTGTGCGGCGCACCAGCAGACCGCCGACGAAAAGGTAGGTGTTTCTCGTCCAGTTCAACCCGATGTTGAAGAGGTGGAAGAAGCCGCGCGGCGTTTTGCTGGGCCGCAGGACGAGGGCGCAGAGCGCCGGACTCAGTGTCATCGTCAGCCGAGTTTCAGTCGCGTCAAGTCACGTTTGCCAACTCAAACGCTCAGAAACAAATGTGCGCAAAATATCGGACACTACCTGGCATATTTTTCATTTCACACCATCTTCTTTGTTCAGAAAAAAAAGTTACCCGTTTTTACAACTTCTTCAAATCATTTTCCCGCAACTTGGCTCAAGGTAACTCAAGTTGTAGTTCTGATGATGTCGGATTGGGTAACACCAGATTCCGCTCTTTACAAATCTGATATGCATCCTGCATAAACCAAAATGATTTTGATTTTTCGACTAATGCTTTTTTCTTTATGAAGCGGGCAAGCGAACTATAGAATTTTTCAAAATCTTTTGGTTTATATACATATGAATCAACACCATTGATTTTTGTCCAAAAACCCAAACAAGCCCAGATCCGACAATAAAACATTTCATCAATATATGCTTCTTTTGTAAATTGAATAACCTCTGCTTCAAAAAAACAATTTTCTAGAATATACTCTCCACCTATCTGCTTATAATATTGATTTAAGAAAATCCAATAACACTCCAGATTTTCTTGAGCTGATACATTATCAACTCGAAAGAATTCTTTTTTTGCATAACAGTCTTTATAAAAAGAAGCATCATGAGTATGAATGAACTCAATAATCGTTGCAATATCATTTTTTGTACATATAAAATTTACTTGTCGTCCCATTTGTTCACCTACTTTACTTTTAATTGTAAGGAATAAATCTAACATCTTTTTTTGCTCTTTTTAAATCCTCAAGAGCAAATAACAGG
>UMHM01037037.1_pt1 | contig 10979 bp, 8 predicted proteins | sample 1965501 | NCBI WGS metagenome assembly UMHM01 (sample SAMEA4836095, study PRJEB28245) | human gut metagenome | biome: gut microbiome; material: fecal sample | place: Denmark | collected 2008
CCTTCGGCCTTTATACGCGCCGGTACTCTACATATTGAAAGCGCAGGCCCGCTTCCTCCTGAGGCTCTCCCACGGAGACAACCTGCCAATGGGGGTCCTTGTCCAGATTCGGGAAAAAGGCATCTGCCGGAACATCGGCAAAAACCTTGGTGACATAGACCCGGGTGCAGTAGGGCAGGAGCCGGGTATACACCTCCTGGCCGCCGATGACAAAGGCGTCGCTGTCGGCCAGGGCCAGCAGCTCCTCCGGGGAGTGGACGGTTTCCGCCCGGTCCGGGGTGAGGCTTTCCTGCCGGGTCAGCACCAGGTTGCGCCGATCCGGCAGACCCCGGCCGCCGGGGAGCGTCTCCAGGGTCTTGCGGCCCATGACCACCGTGTGACCGGTGGTGAGGGCCTTGAAGCGCTGCAGGTCGGCCCGGATGCGAAAGAGCAGCTGCCCGTCCCGGCCGATGCCCCAGCTCTGACTTACGGCCACAATGGCTTGCATAGGCGTACCTCCTTAGATGGCCACAGGAATCTTGTCCTCAAAGGGCTGGGGGTCGTACCCCTCCAGGGAGAAGCTGTCCCGGGTGAACCGGTAAAAGTCGGTGACGGTGGGGTCTATGACGAATTTAGGCGCCGGACGGGGCTCCTTTTCCAGCATTTTTTGGATGATGGGCACATGGCGGTCATAGATATGGGCATCGGCAATGACATGGACCAGCTCCCCGGCCTCCAGACCCGACACCCGGGCCAGCATATGGACAAGCACCGCATACTGCACCACATTCCAGTTGTTGGCGGCCAGCATATCCTGGCTGCGCTGGTTCAAAATGGCATTGAGGGTGCGGCCGGAGACATTGAAGGTCATGGAGTAGGCGCAGGGGTAGAGGGCCATCTCGTGCAGGTCCTGAAAATTGTAAATATTCGTGAGGATGCGGCGGCTGGCAGGGTTGTGCTTCAGGTCGTAGAGCACCCGATCCACCTGATCCATGTCCCCCTCGGGGTAGTGGTGCTTCACGGAGAGCTGGTAGCCGTAGGCCTTGCCGATGGAGCCGTTTTCGTCGGCCCAGCTGTCCCAAATGTGGCCACGGAGGTCGTGAATATTATTGGACTTCTGCTGCCAGATCCACAGAAGCTCGTCGATACAGGTTTTGAAATAGGTGCGGCGGAGGGTCAGAATGGGGAACTCCTCCTGCAAATTATAGCGGTTTACAAGGCCAAACTTTTTCACCGTGTGGGCGGGGGTGCCGTCCTCCCAGTGAGGGCGCACGGCCAGGTCGGTATCCCAAACGCCGTTTTCCAGAATGTCGCGGCAGTTGGCCTTAAAAATCTCGTCGGCACGGCTCACAGGCAGGCCCTCCTTTTTATCTCTCGTTTTCCAGCTCGGCCACCACGCGCTTGGCGATGACCGGGTCGGACTCATAGTGGACATAGACGCCGTTTACCCGCTGGGTGTCCTCGTCGCCCTTGCCCCCCAGCACCACCACGGAGCCTGCCGGGGCTTCCCGCAGAGCGCGCTCTACGGCAATGACACGGTCCGGCTCGATGATGACCTCCGCCTTTCCGTCCGCCGCGGCATGGGCAAGGCGGGTGTCGATGTCCCGGGGGTCCTCCAGGTCCGGGTCGTCGGCGGTGAAGAACACACGGTCGGCGTACCGGCCGCAGGCCTCGCCCACGCCCTGAATACGGGCGGGGGAACGCTGGCCGGCCACGCCGATGACCACGGTGACGAACTTATCCGGGTAGTCTTTTTTCAGGGCCTTCAGCACCGCCTGGCAGCTGATGCCGTTGTGCATATAGTTGATGAAGATCTTCAGGCCCGCGCCCTCCATCACATCCGCCCGGCCCGGCACCACCAGATGCTCCAGAGCGGCGGAGATAACGGCGGGGTCGCCGCCCATGTCCCGGCCCACGGCAATGGCCGTGAGGGCATTCTCGATATTGAAAAGGCCGTCCATCCCCACCTTATAAATGTCCTGGCGGCCGGTGGCCTTTTCCGTGACGGTGAAGGCATAGCCCCGGGGGAGCTTCTGCACATTCGAGGCGGTATAGTCGCTCTCGCCGTCCTCGGCCATGCCCACCACAAGGGTGCGCCCGGCCTTTTGGGCGGCGGCAAGCACATGGTCAAAATAGTCCGTGCTGCGGACGATGATGGCGGTGTCGGAATTTTCCAGCAGGGCCTCCTTGCACTTGAGGTAGTCCTCCATGGTGGGATGCTCATGGGCGGAGATGTGGTCGGGGCCGATGTCCAGGAAAATGCCGTAGCGGAAGTGCTGGCCGTAGGTGCGGTGAACCTGGTAGGCCTGGCTGCTGATCTCGGCGGTGACTACGGGCAGCTTGCACTCCCGGGCCTCGGCAAAGAGCTGCTGCATTTCCAGAGACTCGGGGGTGGTCAGATGGGTGTAGGTCACCTCACCGCCCAGGTCATGCTCCATGCCGGAGAGAAGGCCGGTCTTGGTACCGGTCACAGCGTCCATAACGGCGCGGGTCATATAGGTGGTGGTGGTTTTTCCCTTGGTGCCGGTGATGCCCACCAGGGTAAAGGCACAGGAGGGGTAGTCATAGAACCACTGGGCGGCCAGGCTCTGGGCCTTGCGCGCATCGCTGACCAAAATGGCGGGCAGATCGCTCTCCAGCTTTTCCTGGGCCAGGTAACACACGGCTCCGGCCTCCTGGGCCTTGGCCAGATACTCGGGCTTAAAGCCGTAGCCCTTGCAGATGAACAGGTCACCGGGTTTGACGGTGCGGGAGTCATTGCTGATGCCCAGAATGTCCACATTTCGGCCAATGCCCTGCAGCAGCAGGCCGTCAGCACGCAAAACAGATTCCAATGCGGTTGTTTGCTTCATCATAGGAGCCTCCTTTTTTATCATTTGTATAGGGAAAATAATCAGGAAAAATGGATGGTCCAATCCTGCAGATTGTAAAACGGATCGGTGAGGGAGGGGGTAAGCCCCTCTATGGCTCCGGAGGTGGTGAGAATGGAGCTGCGGGCGAAGCAGATGGGCGCGATGGGCGTCTGCCGGCAGAAGACCTCGTACAGCTTGGCCGAAGCGTCGGTGTGCCCGTCGCCTGTGGCGCTGCGCTCGGCAGTGAGCAGGGCGGCGAAATCGGCGTCGTTAAAGCGGCCGTAGTTGTTGGCGCCGGAGGCTGAGAGCAGGTCCGTCAGGTCCCAGTCGGCGGTCATTTTATACTCGCCGTAGTAGAGATCGAAGCGGCCGCTTTTCAGCCGGGAGACAAAGTCGCTCCAGGGCACAGCCTCCACGGTAACACGCAGGGCGGAGGTGCTGAGGGCGGCGGCGATTTTCGCGGCGGCGCTCTGCTTATGGGCGTTCTCGGAATTCACCAGCAGGGTCACGGACACGGGCTCCGAGCCGCTGCCGAAGCCGGCGGCGGTGACGGCCGAGGTGAAGCTATCCGGGGAATAGACAGTGTCCAGACTCTTGGGGTAGAGGGGGGAGGCGGGGTTCACCGGGAGCTGGGCCACCGTGCCGTGGCCCATGAGGAAGGAGCTGACGCAGCCGGCGCGGTCGATACCCAGGCTCACGGCCCGGCGCAGGTCGGCATTGTTGAAGGGGGCGCGGGTAGTATTGAAGCCCAGGTAGTGCAGAACGGTGGTGTCCGCATCGGTGAAGTCAGCGGAGGACACGGTGCCGGTGGAGGCGGTATTGGACAGGTCGCAGCGCAGCAGCTGCACCTCCCGGGCGTAAAAGGCGTAGGAAACGGTGTCGCTGTTTTTGCAGGTGTAGAGATTGATCCGGTCCATGGGGAGCTTCTGCTGCTGCCACCAGGCGGTGTTTGCGGTGAGATACGCCCCCTCGGAGCCGGAGGCGGCCACATAGGTGTAGCGCCCGGTGCCGGTGGGCACCAGCTGCCCCTCGGTGCCGGACTTTACAATGGGAATATCCAGCAGGGAGAGGAAGGAGGAATTGGGACGGCTGAGACGGATGGTAAGGGTCTGGGAGCCGCTGGCGGAAATGGAGGAGATCTGGCTCAGCCGTCCGGCGTACCGGGCCGAGGACTGGGCCCGGCGCAGAGTGGCCACCGCATCCGAGGCGGTGAAGGCCGACCCGTCGGAAAAGGTGACGCCGCTGCGCAGGGAAATGGTCCAGGTATAGCTGGCGGCGTCATAGCTCCAGGACTCGGCCAGAACCGGCTCCGGCTCCAGGGTCAGGCTCAGGCGCACCAGACCCTCGTAGAGGAGCTGGCCGATGTCCTGCTGGGTACCGTCCGCGCAGGTGACGGGGTCCAGGGTCAGGCCCTGGAGATAGGGCAGGGAAAAGGAGGAGATGGTGGTATTTTTATTCTTCTCCTTTTGCTTATAGTAGTCGGCAAGCTCGTTATAAATTTCGTTGGAATCGGCATCGGCGTCGGTTCCGCTGCACCCCAGCAGGGTCAGCAGCATACCCAGAGCCAGCAGCAGGGAAAGCAGGCGTTTTATCTTCATAGCGGGTCCTCCAGCGCCAGCAGGGCGATCTGCGCGCCCCGGGCATTGCCCACCTTGCGGTGGGACCAGTACAGGTCTTGGCGGCAGGCGGTGCAGTGGGGGCAAATGTCAATGTGACGCACGCCCAGGCTCTTCAGCCAGTGGGCGTTGATTGCCTTGAGGTCAATGTGCCACTTGGCACCCCGGCGGGTCAGGAAGGGATCGGCCTGGGTGCCCAGGGCGTCGTGCATGGCGGCGGGGACATCGTCGTCCGTTTCAAAGCAGCACGGGCCGATGGCCGGGCCCAAGGCGCAGAGCAAATCTTTCGGCTCCGTGCCGAAGGTGTCGTGCATTTTCAGGGCAGTTTTGGCGACCAAGCCTGCTGCCACGCCCCGCCAGCCTGCGTGGACGGCCCCAATGGCCCGATGCACCGGGTCATAGAGCAGGATGGTGCCGCAGTCGGCGGAAAAGACCACCAGGGAAAGGCCGGGGGTGTCGGTGATGAGGGCGTCCACCTCCGTGTAGTCCCGAGGGCGGAGCAGGCCCTTTCCGGCGTCCTGCTCCGTGACAAGACGGATGTTTTCCGAGTGGGTCTGCTGGGTGAAAACAGTGCTCTCTGCCGTCACCCCCACAGCGGCGCAGAACCGGCGATAGTTCTCCCGCACATTTTCGTCGCTATCGCCCCGGCTGATGCCCAGGTTCAGGCTGTCCCAGGGGGCGGGGCTGACGCCGCCTAACCGGGTGGAGAAGCCGTGACGCACCGGCGCACCGTCCAGCAGGGAGCTGGACAGCCACAGCAGGTCGTTATTTTGATGGGTGAGAAAGGACATGACGGGACTCCTTAAAAGGGGGAAGATGAGTGGGGGTACGGATTGCCACAGCCAGTGTGCGCACTGGCTTCGCAATGACAGGGTATAAGCGAGATGGAATTTTTTACGCGTTCCGTCCGCAGCAGTTCTTGTATTTTTTGCCGCTGCCGCAGGGGTACGGATTGCCACAGCCAGTGTGCGCACTGGCTTCGCAATGACAGGGTATAGGCGAGATGGAATTTTTTACGCGTTCCGTCCGCAGCAGTTCTTATATTTTTTGCCGCTGCCGCAGGGGCAGGGGTCGTTCCGCCCGATCTTCTGCACCCGGCGGGGCTGCTTTTTCACGGTGCCGTCGCCGCCGACGCTCTCGCCGGTGGCCTTGGCCACCCGCTCGCGCTTGATTTCCTCGTCCTTCTTGATGCGCACGGAGTAGAGCCGACGCACGGTTTCGGACTGGATGGCGGAGATCATCTCCTCGAACATATCCAGGGATTCCTTCTTATAGGCGATGATGGGATCGGTCTGGGCATAGGCCCGCAGGCGGATGCCCTGGCGCAGGTCGGCCATGGCGTCGATGTGGTCCATCCAGTATTCATCCACCACCCGCAGCAGCACCACACGCTCCACCTCGCGCATGACGGGGGAGGTGAACGCCTGCTCCTTCTGCTCGTAGTAGGCGGCGGCTGCGGCGGTAAAGGCCTCGGTGACATCGGCGGCGGTCTTCTCCTTCAGCTCCTCGTCGGTAAAGCGGACGGTGAACTTGGGGAAGTACAGGCCCTCCACCTGACGCAGCAGCTCCCGGCAGGAGACGGCATCCAGATGGTCGTTTTCGGCGAAATGCTCTGCCACCAGGTGGGAGATGGAGGTATTCATCATGTTCATGATGATGTTCTTCACATCCAGGCCGTCCAGCACCTGCTTGCGCTGGTCATAGATGATCTCCCGCTGCTTATTCATCACATCGTCGTATTCCAGCACGGACTTACGGGCCTGGAAGTTCCGGGACTCCACGGTGGTCTGGGCCTGCTCGATAGCCCTGGTGAGGAACTTCTGCTCGATGGGGGTATCCTCGTCAATATTCAGCCGCTCCATCATGTTGGTGACCCGCTCGCCGCCAAACAGACGCATGAGGTCATCCTCCAGGGAGATGTAAAACCGGGTCTCGCCGGGGTCCCCCTGACGGCCTGCACGGCCACGGAGCTGATTGTCGATACGGCGGGAGTCGTGGCGCTCGGTGCCGATGATGAACAGACCGCCGGCCTGGCGCACCCGGTCCGCTTCGCCCGCGATCTCCTCCTTGTGCTGGCGGAGCTTCTCGGCAAAGAGCTTCCGGGCATTGAGAATCTCCTCGTCCTCGGTCTCGGCGTAGCCGGTGGCCTCGGCGATGAGCTCATCGGACATACCCGCCTTGCGCAGGTCCGTCTTGGCCAGGTACTCGGCGTTGCCGCCCAGCATAATATCCGTACCACGGCCTGCCATGTTGGTGGCCACGGTGACGGCGCCGAATTTACCGGCCTGGGCCACGATCTCCGCTTCCTTCTCGTGGTTCTTGGCGTTCAAAAGATTGTGTTTGATGCCTTCCCGGGTCAGGAGCTTGCCCAGCAGCTCGTTTTTCTCGATGGAAACCGTACCCACCAGCACCGGCTGCCCCTTCTCGTGGCACGCCTTGATCTGCCGGATCACGGCCCGATACTTGCCGTTTTCGGTCTTATACACCGAGTCCTCATTATCGATACGGATAACGGGGCGGTTGGTGGGGATCTCCACGATGTCCAGCTTGTAGATGGTGGAGAATTCCTCCTCTTCTGTCAGGGCTGTACCGGTCATACCGGAGAGCTTGTTATACAGGCGGAAATAGTTCTGGAAGGTGATGGTGGCCAGGGTCTTGCTCTCCCGCTGGACGGACACATGCTCCTTGGCCTCAATGGCCTGGTGCAGACCCTCAGAGTAGCGGCGGCCAAACATCAGACGGCCCGTGAACTCGTCCACGATGATAATTTCCCCGTCCTTGACCACATAGTCCACATCCCGCTTCATGGTGCCGTGGGCCTTGATGGCCTGGTTGATGTGGTGGGCAATGGTGCTGTTTTCGGGGTCGGAGAGGTTCTCCAGGCCGAAGAATTCCTCGGCCTTGGCGATGCCCCGGGCGGTGAGGGTGGCGGTTTTGGCCTTTTCATCCACCACATAGTCCGCGTCGATGGCGGGGTCCTCCTCGGCCTTGTCGTCGGTCTCGGTGACTACATATTTCTTGAGGCGGGCGGCAAACTGCTCGGCCTGGTCATAGAGCTGGGTGGACTTTTCCCCCATGCCGGAAATGATAAGGGGGGTACGGGCTTCATCGATGAGGATGGAGTCCACCTCGTCCACGATGGCGAAGTGGTGGCCCCGCTGGACCTGCTCGCTGGCGTAGAGGGCCATATTGTCACGCAGATAGTCAAAGCCCATCTCGTTGTTGGTGCCGTAGGTGATGTCGGCGGCGTAGGCGGCCTGGCGCTGGGCCTTGGTCAGGTCGTGGATGATAAGGCCCACGGAAAGACCCAGGAAGCGGTGGACCTTGCCCATCCACTCCGAGTCACGCTTGGCCAGATAGTCGTTGACGGTGACGATGTGTACCCCCTGGCCGGTAAGGGCGTTGAGGTAGGCAGGGAGGGTGGCCACCAGGGTTTTACCTTCGCCGGTCTTCATCTCGGCGATGCGGCCCTGATGCAGCACAATGCCGCCGATAAGCTGCACCCGGTAGGGACGCAGACCCAGCACCCGGTCCGCTGCCTCCCGGACGGTGGCGAAGGCCTCGGGGAGAATGTCGTCGGTGGTCTCTCCATTTTTCAGCCGCTCCTTAAACTCGGCGGTCTTTGCCTGAAGCTGGGCATCGGTGAGGGCTTTATACTCCTCCTCCAGTGCCTCGATCTTGTCGGCAATGGGATAGATTTTTTTCAGCTCGTGGTCGCTGTATGTACCGAAAATCTTGGTAAGCAGGCCCATATCTAAAAACTTCCTTTCTATGCAGTAAGTGTTTGCAAATAGATACTAAAGTATACCACACTTTTATTGTATATGCAAACAATTATCCCGTTTTGGACGGATAATATAGAAGCCGGCACTGGTCTGCCTCACCGAAGCCCCGGCGGAGGGGGAGATGTTAATAAACCGTAAAAAATATTCAAATCAGGATGTAACTATTGCGTTTTGAATATTTTAATGTTATATTAAATAAAAAAAGAGATGCGGAGGGGCAGTCATGCAAAAGAAGATCTGCTACAAAAAGCTCTTTAAGCTGATGATCGACCGGGACCTGAAGGGCCACGACCTGCGGGAGAAGGCGGGCATCAGCCAGTCCACCTACTTCAAGCTCCAGCACGACCAGCCGGTATCCACCCAAATGCTGGTGCGCATCTGCTGCGCGCTGGACTGCCAGCTCTGGGACATTGCGGACCTGGTGGACAAAACGGACGATGTATAATAATTTATAATTAAAGGAAGGCGAGGAATCAAATTGTTGAGTAGATCCAAAGCAAAGCGAAAAGCACACATGGAAAAAACCCGCACCCTCCTTACGGAGAAAATAAGGGAGGCTCTGGTGTCGGTGCTGCCCATTATCATCATCGTGACGCTGCTGTGCCTGTTTTTGGTGCCCATGCAGCCCACGCTGCTGCTGACCTTCCTCATCGGCGCACTGATGATCGTGGTGGGTATGGGCCTTTTCTCCCTGGGCGCGGAGCGGTCCATGACCATTATCGGAAACAAGATCGGTACGGCCCTGACCAAGACCAATAAGCTGCCGGTCATCCTGCTGGTGGCCTTTGCCCTGGGGGTGGCGGTGACGGTGGCGGAGCCGGACCTGCAGGTGCTGGCGGACACCGTGCCCAACATCGATAAGTCCGTTCTCCTGGCGGCGGTGGGCATCGGCGTGGGTTTCTTCATGGCGGTGTGCGTGGTGCGCATCCTCTACGGCATCAACCTGCGGTGGGTGCTGCTGGGGTGCTACATAGCCGTGTTTGCCCTGGCGACCTTTACAGACAGGGAATTCCTGTGCATTGCCTTTGACTCCGGCGGCGTGACCACGGGGCCCATGACGGTGCCGTTCATCCTGGCCCTGGGCGTAGGTATCTCCCATGTGCGAAGCGACCGTAAGGCGGAGGCCGACAGCTTCGGCCTGGTGGCCCTGTGCTCTATCGGGCCCATCCTGTCTGTGCTGCTGCTGGGCTTTTTCAGCAGCGGCAGCGGCGAGGCGGCGGCCATTACGCCGGTGCATTTTGACAGCACCACCGGCATCGGCACGGCCTTTATGCGGGAGCTGCCGTTGTATATGAAGGAGATGGCCATAGCCATGCTGCCCATTGTGGGCATCTTCCTGCTGTTCCAGCTGTTTGTGTTCCGCATGAATACGCGCAGCTTCGGCAAAATTTTCGTGGGTATCGTGTATACCTATGTGGGGCTGGTGCTGTTCCTTACGGGCGTGAATGTGGGCTTTTCCAACCTGGGCGCGGAGCTGGGCGCGGCGCTGGTCAGCAGCTCTCTGGAGTGGCTGCTGATTCCCCTGGCGGCGCTGCTGGGCTGGTTCATCATCTCGGCAGAGCCTGCGGTGGCGGTGCTGGAAAAGCAGATCGAGGAGGTCAGCGCCGGCGCTATCCCCGGCAAGGCAATCAAGGTGAGCCTGTCGGTGGCCATTGCCCTGGCTATGGGCCTGGCCATGCTGCGGGTGGTGACGGGCGTCTCGCTGCTGTGGTTCCTGGTGCCGGGCTATACCATCGCCCTGGGCCTGTCGTTCTTCGTGCCGGATATTTACACGGCCATCGCCTTTGACTCCGGCGGCGTGGCCTCCGGCCCCATGACGGCGACCTTTATGCTGCAATTTATGATGGGCGTGAGCATCGCCCTGGGCGGCAATGTGCTCACCGATGCCTTCGGCATTGTGGCAATGGTGGCAATGATGCCGCTGCTGTCCATTCAGGTGGTGGGCTTTTACTACCAGCGCAAGGCCCGGAAGGTCACCCGGGAGCTGGAGAGCTATGGTGACTGCGATATTATTGAGCTGTGGGAGGAACCGGCATGAATTATGTAATTTCCATCGTTACGCCGGAGGCGCTGCCCCGGCTGGAGGAGCTGACGGAGGAGCTGGCTCTGCCGCTGAATGTCACGCTCCTGGGATATGGCACGGCCATCCAGAGTATGCTGGACTTCCTGGGCATTGAGTCCAACGAAAAGCGGGTGATGCTCTCGGCGGCCACAGAGGAAAAAACCAAGGCCTTTATTGAGGGCCAGCGGGAGCGCCTGCACCTGGGCGTGCCCGGCCACGGCATTGTCATTGCCGTACCCATGAAAAGCGTAGGAGGAGGTAAAACCATGGAATTTTTGAAAGGCGCGGAGGTCGGCTCGGGGAAATACAAGCCGGAGCTGAATTTCGCCTATGAGCTGATCGTGGTCATCGCCAGCCAGGGCCAGAGCGACCTGGTTATGGACGCGGCCCGGGCCGCCGGAGCCCGGGGCGGCACGGTGCTCCACGGAAAGGGCACCGGCGATGAGCAGGTGAAGAAGTTTTATAACATCACCATCGCCCAGGAGAAGGAAGTGGTGCTTATCGTGGCCCGGGCGGAGCAGAAGGCGGAGATCATGCGCTCCATTCTGGAAAAGGCCGGACCCGATTCTCCGGCCCAGTCCATTGCCTTTTCCCTGCCCACCACGGAGGTGGCCGGCTTCGGCTTCCGCCGGGAGACGGGGGACTGAGGCTGCGGAAAACCCCTCCGGGGTTTTCCGACAAAAGG
>UMHM01032064.1_pt1 | contig 10971 bp, 11 predicted proteins | sample 1965501 | NCBI WGS metagenome assembly UMHM01 (sample SAMEA4836095, study PRJEB28245) | human gut metagenome | biome: gut microbiome; material: fecal sample | place: Denmark | collected 2008
TGATGAACTTGAACTGCTTGTTGATGGGTTGTAATCGTCAATAATCGTGATTGAATCTTTTTCGTCGCTTTCGGGCTTGCTCTCGATATCCTTACCTTCAAGTCCCGAAACAAGCTCGCTCGGCGTATAAACCGAATAAACGGGGGAATTACAGAGAGAAGGCGTACCGAAAGAAATCGCTTCAAGCTTAACGCCGGTTTCAGTCCCGATAACCTCGTTATCCGGCAGGATAAAATCCTGCGTTCCGGTGTGTTTCGGCTCGGAGATATCGGGAAGCGGCTCGCTTGCGGCAATTTCTTCTCCCTCGACAGTTCCCGCCACATTAAACACAAACATATAAACGCCGAAAATCAAAAGCGCCGTGAAAAGCTTAACAAGTGAAAGATTTTTCATAAGAACCTCAATAATTCTCAGGGTTATCGTCAAGTCCGTTTTCTCGCAGATAAGCGTCCAGCCCCTTCACCTCGGACGTATCCCACGTTCTTCCGTGCCAGAAATAATCCTTGCCGCCAAACCCGCTGTAAATGTCATAATAGCCGTCGAAATACTTAACGCTGTCCTGTTTTGTAATTTTAGCGCGGTCAACGTTCGGATTTTCGTTCTCTCTTACCTTTCTCGCAACAACGACAAGCCGCAAATCCATATATGTAGACTTATCGCAGGTTGAAAGCGTGAGAAACTCATCGCCGTATTCGATATCAACGCCTGTATCATAAAGGCTTCTGTCCTTACATTCGAGAACGAAATCGAAGAACTCCGCCTGATTTTTGAAGTAATTCGTGCTGTTGTACTTAAAGACGTCGCCGTCCTTTGGAAGCCAGTTTACGAGAAAAACCGAAATAATTTTGTATTTCGCGTCTGCGTAAAGCGTGTTGAACTCAACGGTCGGCGACATTTTAAGGAATTCGATATCCTTTTTGTAATTCTGAAGCGCGGAAAACTGATATTTCATAAGCATATTATGCCCATAAATAACGGTATTCTGCGGCATTCCGTCCGGAGTAATTTTCCCGCGGTAATCCGCGAAAAGCGTACCCTCAAAGACCTCCTGCCTGTCGAAATTGCGGTGAAGATAGTAGTCGTTGTCGTCCGTCTGCATAACGGGATAATCGATATTCGTTCCGGAAATCGTAAGCCAGCCGATAAAATCGCTGTTCTGAGCGTAAAGCGCGGCATATTTCTCGTTTATCGCGCCGCCGGGAAGCTTTCCGACCTCCTGCTGCGTAGGCGCGCGGTTTTTAAGCTCGACAATCCGCGCGGAAGTAGCCGTTTCGTTTCCGTTTTCATCGATATAGTTCTCGCGGCCGCCGAAATTACCCGTAAACCACAATATAAGTGAAATAACCGCTCCGACAAGAACGGAAAGCGCCGCAAGAAATACGATTTTCCGCAGAATTTCAGCGCTCCCGTCGCCTTTTTGAGGAAGAAGGGATACTCTCAGATTTTTAAGGAAACCGTGTTTTTTCGAGGATTTTTTCCCGCGCTTTTTACCGTTCGGCGCGAATCCCATATCCATTTCCGCCATGGAGCAATCCTTTCTTCCAAAAAGTCAGAATGCCTCAGCTTTTATACCCCTGAATTATGCTTTCGTCCCAGCCTCTTCCCTTCCATTCGCCGCCGAGAACGTCATAGTACAGGTCGTAGAAAAGGGGACTTGGGTTAGCGTAAGCCCTTGAAACGTCAACCGTTTCGTCCTCGCCCTCGCGAACCTCGCGAGCGAAAATAACCCATCGCAGGTCGGTATTTCCATAAGCCGAGCCCATTGCGCAGGTTGAAAGCGTAATCAGATTATCGCCGTATCTGAGGTCAACGTCGGGATTAATAAACGTAGAACGGTCGAGAACCTTAGCGCAGTAATCGTTAAATTCCGCTTTATTGGCGAAATTATGAACATTATGGTAATTAAAGACCTCGCCTGCGCTTTGAAGCGTATTAACAAGCATTCCCCCGAAAATCTTGTAGGTTGACGTTTTATAAAGCGAACTAAACTTAAGCGTCGGGTACTTTTTGTAGAAGCTGATATCGTTGTGGTCCGTCTGAGAATAGGCGTAGTTGAAGTAGTAAATCAGCTTTCCGAAATACTCTCCCGATTCCATATTATGCCCGTAAATCACAAGATTTGCCGATTGATTATCCGGCGAAACGACGTTGCGATAATCGAGGAAAAGCGAACCCGAACGGCTTTCTTCGCCTCTGAAATTCTTATAGAGGTAAGTGCCGTTATCCTCTCCTTGAAGCACGGGATAGTCGATGAAGCTCTCATCGCCCACGGTAAGCCAGCCTACCATATCCTTGTTAATCTCAAGAAGCGGAATAAATCTCTCCTGAATTTCAGGATATTCCTTCTTAATTTCCTCGCGCTTCTGGGTATTTATCTCAACCTTCGAGGTCGCCGAGCCGTGATACGACTCGGAAAGCTCCTTATTGATAGCGTTGTCGTTAATTCTGTTAATTTGTGCCAGAATGAGATTTGTTCCGGTAATCACAAGAGTTGTCAATGCCGTGAGAAAAACAATTTTCCTGATAATTTCCGTTGGCTTGTCGCCCTTCCACGGGAAAAGATATTTTGCAATTCTGAGAAAGATGTTTTCCTTTTCCGACTTATTTTCTTCAATATTTGACATCATAAACTCCTTCCGGGAGCGAAAAATTATTGTCCGTTATAGCTCAGAAGCTTGGACTTATCCCAGACGCTGCCCGACCACGAACTCTTGATTATATCATAATAGTAGTCAAACAGTTTGGGCTGATAGTTTCGATAAGCCTTTGAAGTGTCAACCTCCTCGCTTTCGCCCTCGCGAACCTTGCGTGCAAAGAGAACCCAGCGCGTATCGACCTCGCGGCCGAGCGGCCACCAGCAGGTTGAAAGCGTGAGAAGCTCGTCGCCATAGGTGAGGTCGACATCGGTGAAGAACCAGCTTCTGTCCATAACGTTAATTATAAAATTGTTGAAATCGTCAACATCGGCGAATTTCGTCTTGTTAACATAGCTAAACACTTCTCCGTAAGTAGGATTTGTGTTTACAACCATACCCGCGAAAATCTTGTAAGTCTGACTGCCGCCGTCGGGCGTTGCCATCATAATCGTGGGGTGAACCTTGTAGAACGCGATAGGTTCGCGGGAAGCGTCGTTAGGAACGTAGCTGTTGACGTAAGCAAAAAATTCTCCCGTATGCATATTATGCCCGAAAAGAATAGTATTGTCGTCGGTTCCGTCCCATGTATTTCTGTAACTTGAAAAAATAGTTCCCGAAACAGATTCTTCTTTGTTTATGTCGTGAGTGAGGTAATACGAGTTATCCGGACCGATAACAACCGGATTGTTTATAAGCGTGCCGGTAATCTTAATCCAAGCTCTGACGTCGGGGTTAATTTCCTTGAGCGCGTTGAAATCAATATCGAGCGGCGTGTTTACAACGGGTGTGAGGTCGATAATTTCGGGTTCTTCGGTACCCGCCGACGTAACCTCCGTCATAATCGGGTTTTCAATCTGCGCGGGAACGGTATACGACCCCTGAAGCGAGGAATCGACCGTTTCTCCCGCTATGCTTATGATGTTGTTGTTGACTCTCGCGCCTTCTTTAAGGCTGAAAAGCTGCCAGCCGAGGAAAACAAGCGAACCGATAAGCGCCGCGACTGCGAACAGCAAAAACGCCTTTCTTGCCTTTTCGCCGTTGGAGTCGTCCGCCTGCGGGAGAACATTTGAAATAAACTTCGCAAATCCGGTTTTCTTAGCGGATTTTCTTCCCTTAATCTTATCTGCCGAAGAATTATGAGATTTTTCGGCGGGTCTGCGCGAACCGGTTCCCCTGCTGCCGAAATCGTCAAGATTAGCCATTTTTTCTATCCTCCTGATAAAACGTCATATATATACTTATCCGAAATCTTTTTTTATTGTCGATAAAAGCCGTTCAAGCGCCGTTTTGCAGGCTTCCGCCCTGACGCGTTCCCTGTCGCCCGTGAACGCAAAGCGCTGCGGAAAAACGTCTTTCGGCGAGCAAACCGCGATAAAAACCTCGCCGACGGGGTGTTCGGGGCTGCCGCCGGACGGACCCGCAACTCCCGTTGTCGAAACCGCATAGTCCGCTCCCGAAGCCGTCTTAGCACCGACAGCCATTTCCTCCGCGCACTTTAAGCTGTACTCTGAAAGTTCAAGAAGCGTTTTTCCCGAAACTCCGAGAATCACCTCTTTAATTCTGTTTGAATACGAGCAAATTCCAAGCTCGATTACAGCCGAGCTTCCCGAAACGCCCGTTATTGCCGCAGAAATCATACCTCCCGTGCAGCTCTCGGCTGTCGCGATTTTGAGGTGATTTTCCGTGCATATTTTCACGATTTGTTCCGAAATGAACCCGATTTCATCATAAATTTTTTCATTCATATACAATACCGAATAAATATGGAAAAGGTTTCGCGATTATTCCAGATAAATGGTTTTTTCGCCGTATCTGAAGCGCTTGACCTCTGTTTTTTCGACCGCCTCGTCAAGCAGTTTTTCAAAGTCAAAACCGCTCTCCGCTTCAAGAACCTCCTCGATTGTGGGTCTTGTGCGGGGGTGTTTCGGGGAAAATACCGTGCAGCAGTCCTCATACGGGAGGATTGAAGTTTCATAAGTTCCGATTTTACGCGAAATATCGGTAATTTCTATTTTATCCATACCGATAACGGGTCTGAAAACGGGAAATTCAGCCGCGGCGTTTGTACAGCCGAGCGCGGGAAGCGTCTGCGAAGCGACCTGAGCCAGACTTTCACCCGTGATGATAGCGCCGTAGCCGTCGCGCCTGCACACTCTGTTCGCTATTTTAACCATAAGCCTTCGCATAATCACGGTAAAATATTCTTCTGGACAGTTATCGCGGATAGCCTCCTGAATTTCGGTAAAAGGAACGCAGTAAAATATGATATTACCGCAGAATTCGGTGAGTTCCTCGCAAAGCGCCTCAACCTTCATACGCGCTCTGTCGGAGGTATAAGGCGGGCTGACATAGTGTATGCAGTCAACGACAAGTCCGCGTTTCGCCATCATATAAGCCGCCACGGGGCTGTCGATACCGCCCGAAAGCATGAGAAGCGCCTTTCCGCTTGAACCCACGGGCATACCCCCTGCGCCGATAATCCTTTCCGCAGAAAGATAAGCGCCGTTGTCGCGGATTTCGAGCCGAACGGTAACTTCGGGATTATGCACGTCAACGCCAAGATGCGGGAAATTATCGAGAACGACATCGCCAAGCTTCTGCTGAATATCGGGCGATTTGAGCGGGAACGACTTGTCCGAGCGCTTTGCCTCGACCTTAAAGGTTTTGGCGTTTTCAAGCGCGGATTTAAAGTATTCGCCGACATTTGCGCAAACGACGTCAAAATCCTTTTCAAACACGGCGCAGCGCTGGATTGCGCCTATCCCGAATACGTTTCTCAGGCTTCTAAGAGCGGCTTCGATATCCGCGCCGTCAATGGGTTCAATATAAATTGTGCTCTGACGTCTGGAATATTCAAATTTTCCGATATGTTTAAGGCGTCGCTTTATATTTTTGACGAGCATATCCTCGAAAGAGCTTCTGTTGTCGCCCTTAAGCGCGATTTCGCCGTATTTGCAAAGTATTATTTCTTTCATATAAGCCTCGTTATCATCAAAGTATTTTTTTCGCAAGAAGCATTCCTAAGAACACTCCCGCCAAGCAAAGTCCAACGCTCAAAACGATATAAATTATCGACAAAATCAAATGGTTTGACTGAATTAGCTTGTACGATTCAAGCGAGAAAGTTGAGAAAGTCGTAAAGCCGCCGCAAACTCCCGTTTTGAGGAACAAAACAAGATTGTCGGACAAGCCTTTTTTCTCGGCGGCGCCGCTTATAAAGCCGATTAAGAACGCACCCAAAAGATTTGTCACAAGCGTAAGAGCGGGAAAATCGCCCCTATATGGGATTTGCCCGATTGAATAGCGGAGTATTGCGCCAAGCGCTCCTCCCGCGCCAACCAACAAGAAATTCATAATTCACCTTCTGAAACGCTTAACTGCCTCGGCGATTTTTTCGCAGAGAAAATCAATTTCTTCGGGAGTATTTTCCGCGCACATTGAAACTCTGAGCGCGCAGTCCGCGTCCTTGTCCGAAACGCCGAACGCCGAAAGCACGCCGCTTGTTTTGCCCTTTGAGCAGGCAGAGCCGCTTGAAACGCAGATATCGTGCTGTTCGAGCGAGTGAAGCATAATCTCCGAGCGAACGCCGCGAACGCTGAAATTCACGATATTCGGCAGGCACTTTTCGTCCGAGTTAAGCTTTACGTTATCAATTGCCGAAATCCCGCCGACAAGCCGATTTTTCAGCTCCGAAAAGCGCTCGAAATCGTATTTGTAAGCGTTAACGGCGGCTTCAAGCCCCGCGATAAGCTCGACTGCTTCCGTGCCGGAACGCAGGTTTTTCTGCTGACCGCCGCCCGAAAGAAGCGGCGCGAGCGCGATACCCTTCTTTATGTACAGCGCGCCGATGCCCTTTGACGAGTGAATTTTGTGACCCGAAGCGCTGATAACATCGCCGTCAAGCGGAATTTTGAGAAATCCCTGAACCGCGTCGATATGAACGAACGCGCGCGGATTTTTCGCCTTAACCGCCTTATAAAGCCGCTTTACGTCGACGCGAAAGCCCGTTTCGTTGTTAACCGCCATACAGCTTACAAGCGAAGTATTTTCGTCAACCGCGTTAATAATCGCCTCCTCGAAATCCGCATAATCCTTTGGAGCGAGCCGCACGACGTTATATCCGCGCTCTGCAAGCCTGTCGATTGTTCGGGCAACCGAGGGGTGTTCCATAGCGGTCGTGACGATTTTGCTTCCAAGTCTGAGATTAAGCCCGAAAAGCGCGGTATTGCTGCTTTCTGTAGCGCCCGAAGTGAAAATAACATCGCCCTCAAGCGGTGCTCCGCCGAGAGAAAGACCTTTCAAAACCGCCTGTTTTGCGCGGTTTATGATGTTAATGGAAGCCGTTCCCATTTTATGAAGAGAGCTTGCGTTCCCGTAAAAATTTTCCATAGTTTCCGTAACAGCCCGAACGCACTCGCGGCAGGGCTTTGTCGTGGCGGCGTTATCAAGATAAATCACATTAAACTACCTCGTCTGGTTATTTTGGTGCAAATCGCCTGTCGGCATACAAAAATACATTATTATTATAACATAAAAAAATAGATTTGAACAGGGTTTTTTACTTTTTTTCATCGAAATTTCATTATTTTTTTGTCAAAAAGTTACAAAATGATTACAAAACGGTTACAAGAAATTACAAAATGCAGGAAAATGGTTACAGTTTTGTCATATATCTTGATTTCGGAGAAAATATGTGATAGAATATAATCAAGATAAAAAGCAAAAGTCCTCCATAAATTTTGCCAAAGCTTTTATACGGCGATAAATCGGCTTCCGTTGCCCCCGGAAGCCGATTTTTTTGCAAAAAAGTAACCGATTTTCCGAAACGGCATAATATATACCAAGAAACGCAAAGCCCCGACGGGGGGCGGCGGGTTTCAAAACAAAACACAAGGAGGACATTGTTATGTCATGCTTCAACTTTGGCGGAAACGGCTGCTGCTGGATTCTTATCCTTATCCTCTTGTTCGGCTGCTGCGGTAACAACGGCACGGCTTATGCGAACAACAACGACTGCGGCTGCGGCAACAGCTGTAATAACGGCTGCGGATGCGGCTGCTAAGCTTTTTCGCAAACTACATTCCCTGAACACAGAAAGCCGCTGCCCGAAAGGGCGGCGGCACGGTCTGTTAAAGAGTATTTTCGGCTCGATTAACGCTTTCTGCGCTGTCGCGCAAAAGGAATTACCATCAATAAAGCCGCGCGTTTTTGCTCCGACAATCCGAGGAAAGCCGCTTTATAATGCGATATTTTTGCATAAAACAAGCGTTCGGACAAATTTAAACCTGAACAATATCCGCAAATTTCCCCGCACAGGCTTTAAGCAAATCATCGGGCGTCATTTCAAGCTGAAGTCCAAGCCTTCCGCCGCTCACAAAAATTTTTTCGTGATTTTGTGCGCTTTCGTGAACGAAAGTCGGGAATTGCTTTTTCATACCGATAGGCGAAACCCCGCCGCGGATATAGCCCGTAATCGCGTTGATATCCTTGACGTGGACAGGCTCAAGCGACTTTTCTCCCGCTTCCCTCGCGCACTTTTTAAGGTCGAGTTCCCTATCGACAGGCAGCGCGAAAACGTAGTATTTCCCGCTTTTTCCTATCGTAACAATCGTCTTGAACGTCGCTTCGGGAGCTTGTCCGAGGGCTTGTGCGATATGAACGCCGTCGATAAACTCCCCGCACTCATAGGTATGCGGGACATAATCGATTTTCGCCCTGTCGAGCATACGCAGGGCGTTTGTTTTTGCTTCTTTCGCCATTTTTTCAGATATCTTCGTTCAAATCGTCGTCGATATCAAAATCCTCGCCGTCAAGCAGCTTTGTCTTGTTGAGCAGGAAATAAGCGACAGCCGCTGCCGCCGCCGCCGCGGTAACGATAATACCGATAATCATTACAAGCTTCTTCGTCATAATAAAATCCTCCTAAAATCACTGAAAATCATTGAAATCTTGCCGCCATTTCGGCAATTCCGTCATCCGTTGTCGGTTCGCCGATAGCGCCGAACTTCCACTCGCCGTTATAGCGGTAAACTTCGCCGAAAATCATAGCGGTCTTGCCCTCATAGTTCTCGGAAAGGTTGTACTTGCAAAGCTCCTTGCCCGTGTCCGCGTCAACAATCCTGATGAACGCGTTTTTAATCATACCGAACTGCTGATTGCGTTCTCTCGCCTTGTAAATCGTCACCACAAACACGATTTTCGAGAAATCGGCGGGAACTTTGTTCAGCTCAACGATAATCTGCTCATCATCGCCGTCGCCCGCGCCCGTGAGGTTATCGCCGCAGTGCCGAACAGCGCCCGTTCTGTGGGTAAGATTTCCGTAATACACGACATCGACGGGACCCCTGAGTTTTCCGCTCTGCGCGTCTACGAGAATAGCGGAAGCGTCGCAGTCGATATCCTGCCGTCTTGAGAACAGCGAGAATTTTCTCGGAGCTTCGTCCCAGCCAAGTCCGACAACAAGCGCCTTCAGACCCGAATTGCCCTTCGTAAGGTCAACTTTCTGACCCTTCTGAAGATTTACGGACATAGCAAATCCTCCCTTTCAAATATTCTGTACTATATATTATACACCATTTCTCTCAAAAAAGCAAGGGTATTTTTTATAATAACGCGCAAAAAGTTTCCCCCGCGAAAAGCGAGGGAAGCGAATATTCAAAAATCACTTGATTTCGGCGGATTTCGCCTTTTGGAAGAGTTCGTCAACCTTCTCCGCGTCAACCTTTGTCATAAGCGAAACGACGATTATGGCAATCATCGCGATAGCAAACGCGGGAGCAAGCGAATAAATTCCCGTTCCCGAAAGCGCGGGAATACTCTCCCAGAGGACAACCGAAACTCCGCCCGCGACAATTCCGGCAACCGCGCCGGGCATTGTCATTTTCTTCCAGAACAGCGAGAGCAGCATAGCCGGACCGAACGCCGCGCCAAGACCCGCCCAAGCGTAGGAAACAAGTCCCATAACCGAGCTGTTTTCGTCAAGCGCGATTACATACGCGATAACAGCAACGACAATCACCGCAATTCTTGAAACCCACATAAGCGTTTTTTCGGAAGCGTTCTTCTTGAACAGCTTGAACATATCGTTTGTGACCGCGGAAGAAGTTACGAGAAGCTGGCTGTCCGCGGTGGACATAATCGCGGCGAGGATTGCCGAAAGCACGATACCTGCGATGAGTGCGGGAAGCAGCGACGACGAAAGGAACATAAAAATCTTTTCAACATCGCCGATTTGGTCGAATTTCATCTTAAGAGCTTCATTTCCGGGCGAGTTGAGGAACGCCATTCCGAAGATGCCGACAAGAACCGCCGCCGCAAGAGTAACGACAACCCAGCTTGTCGCGATAATACGGGATTTTTTGATAAGGTCGCTTGATTTTATCGCCATAAAGCGAACGAGAATATGCGGCATACCAAAATATCCAAGACCCCACGCAAGACCCGAAATTATGGTTGTAAGCGCGAGAGAACCGTCCGCGTTATAGATAAAGCTTGTGTAATACTCTCTTACAATGCCGTTTGACATCGCGTCGTTGATAATACCGCCGATATCGGGAGTACGAACCATAATAACAATCGGGACAACGACAAGCGCCGCGAACATCAGAAGTCCCTGCACAACGTCCGTCCAGCAAACCGCGAGAAAACCGCCGAGGAACGTATAGGAAATAATGATAAACGCGCCGATTGAAAGCGAGAGAACATAATCCTCTATGCCGAAAACGAACTGAAAGAGCTTAGCGCCGCCGCTGAACGCGGAAGCCGTGTAAATGAGGAAGAAAAAGAAAATAATCACCGCGCAGATAAATCTGACAACGGGAGAATTGTTGAAGAAACGCTTCTGAAAATACTCCGGAATAGTGATTGCGTCGCCCGCCGCATAGGACATTTTGCGGAGTCTTGACGCGCAGATTTTCCAGTTGAGATAAGTACCGATAAGCAGACCTATAGCAATCCAGCTTTCCGTAAGACCGCCTACGAGAACTGCTCCGGGAAGTCCCATAAGCAGCCAGCCGCTCATATCCGAAGCCTGAGCGGAAATTGCGGTTGTCCAGCTTCCGAGCTGACGTCCGCCGAGGAAGAAATCGCTTACATTTTTGGACTTATTGAAGGAATAGACGCCTATTCCCAGAATAACGAGCGCGTAAGCCACAAACGCTACTATCGTATAAACACTGAATTCCATTTGAACTCTCCTTTTTATTAATACTCTTTATTATAACATATATTTGCAGGAAAATCAAGCGGAAATTTCATTTTTTACAAAAAAATCCCTCCGAAAAGGGATTTTTCATTAGAGCGTGTTCACATAAACCGAAATACTCAGATTGCGAAG
>UMHM01000697.1_pt1 | contig 10945 bp, 9 predicted proteins | sample 1965501 | NCBI WGS metagenome assembly UMHM01 (sample SAMEA4836095, study PRJEB28245) | human gut metagenome | biome: gut microbiome; material: fecal sample | place: Denmark | collected 2008
CTTCTTCCAAAAGAATTATTCCATTTACCTCTCAAATACAACTTCTTTCCAACACTTTGCATTTCCTCTGTACCTGTCAAGGTAGTCCAAGTGTTATGGTCGGTACTCCATTCTAACGTGCCGTCCCAATCTTTATATGTCGCTTTAAGCGTAAACTCACTCGTTTCACCCGTAAAAGTAAGACAATCGGTGTAAGCCGCAGGTTCAACTTGTTTAACTAAATTCCCGTCAGTAATAGCCCATTTGTAAAATTCGGGAGAAACTTGTTGGCCGGTGGCAAGGGTTATAGTTTGGTAAGCGGTATCTGTCCATGCATTATTATAATAAACTCCGAGTGTGTCTCCCTCAACACTATAAACAATACGACGATTGATATTCACTATAAGTTTGTCGAAAGAAGTATTAGAGGACATAAATGAAAAGTTTTCCGTGATTGCAGGGGTTGGCAACGTTGGTTTATCTATAAACTTATACGTCCCTGCTTCAAGCGTAACCGTACTTGGTGCCTTACTCACAACAACTCCTGCAGATAATTCACTATCCGTATAACCCGTTCCTTTTGCTTTAATCTTTATTGTATGGTTACCTGCTGATAAATTTGCCCAACCTGGAAGAGTTGTAAGGTCTATTTGTTTTCTCATAATATTTCTCCTTATTTTTCGTCGCAATCCTCACAACACACCATATTACTTATTTTTACGTTGTATTTTGTGCAATATGCCCACCCGAAAATACATTTTTCTTGTGAAAGATACTTGCACTCATAACAACGATTAGGTAATTGTTTCATTGTTGTACTCCTTTTATTCAGTCCAATAATAAGTATTACCTGCAGTAGGTGTACCTTTGAATGAACCGCCTGTTTCATCGAACATACCGGAGACACCTTCCGAGGGTATAGACGAGGGGCAAGTAAATATTTTGTTGCCCGACGTGGTATTGACTTTTAATTTTGAACAACCGTAGAACATATTACTATAACATTTTTTTATCAAAGTAGTTGCAGGTAGTTTGGGTGCGGTTGTTAGATTTGTACAATAACGGAACATAGTTTGATAGCACGCTTCTTTTAATGTAGTTGCAGGTAGTTCGGGTGCGATTGTTAGATTTGTACAATAACGGAACATAGAATTATAACAATTATTTGCCAAAGTAGTTGCAGGTAAGTCAGGCGCAGTTGTTAGGTTAGTGCAATTTCGGAACATATACGCATAACAATAATTCGCCAAGGTAGTTGCAGGCAACTCAGGCGCACTCGTTAGATTTGCGCAATTCTGGAACATATTGCGGTAGCAATTTTGTGCCAACGTCGTGGGCGGATTTTCATAATCCAACAACGTTTGAATATTACCTGTACAGTCTGCGTTTGCACTTAATACCCACATAACACCTTTGTAATATGTGCTATCATAAAACGTCGTATTCCCTTTAGCTCTCAAATATAGCTTCTTGCCAACACTTTGCATTTCTTCCGTGCCAGTCAAATTAGTCCAAGTGTTATGGTCTGTACTCCATTGTAACGTTCCGTCCCACGTTTTATTAGTCGCTTTCAACGTAAACTCACTACTTTCGCCTGTAAAAGTAAGGCAATCGGTATATGCCGCGGCAGGTTTCGTAGCTTCCACCCCTGCGCTCTTCTCACTATCTCTATACCCTGTACCCTTTGCAACAATTTTAATAGTATGATTGCCAGGTGCAAGATTAGACCAGCCGCTCAATGTGGTGAGGTCGACTGATTTTTTCGCCATAAAAAAACCTCCTTTATAAATTCGGTTTAACCTACCCACCGAAAAGGTGTGAAATTAGTTTATGCCCCCGTCGTATTACCTAACAACACGATGTCGTCAGCGTATACGTCATAACTTTCTGCGTTTTCTACTGCGTCCCAACTTACGGTTGTTCCGTCAGCGGTTAAGTTAGCAGGTGCAGAGAGTTGAGGTCGTACAACGGTATAAGTAACGGCGTTGCTACTGTCAGAAGTTGCATATATACTGTTAACGCCTACTGCAGTTATTGTATAAGTACCTGTATCGGTTAACCAAGTACTTAAGTCAAATGTCGTTGTAGTTCCGGATTTAAGTAAGCCACTCTTAGTCTTTGTATCGCCTACACCGGTTGCAGTTAAAGTATAAGTGCTCGGCAAGTTGTCACTTGTTACAATTGACAATGTACTACCGCTTATGCTTAGCGTCGGAGCAGCAATTTTAATTTGTTCAGCAGTAACCGTCACACTACCATCTGCAGTCGGGTTAGACAACACAAGTACGCCAGTGTTCTGGTTCCAAGTATGTGCTGCGCCTGTTACAGTTACTGTTGCAGGAAGTTTGAAGCCAGCTGCTGCAGTAAATGTAACAGTTGCACTCTTGCCGGAGCCTACTACAATGTTGCCACTCGGGTTAGCCGAACAATGTGTATTGCTGACAGTAAATGTATAAGTCTTATATGCAATAGCATTAGCAGTAAACCAGTTGAGGAAGTCTTCACTTACAAATTGTAAGCCGTTAAACTTAACAATTTGGCTTCCTGACCAAGAACTGTTCTGGTATACAATTGTCGAAGTAGTACCTTTGCGGAATACCAAGTTAGTCTTGTTAACCAACATATTGTCAAAGAAACTTGTAGGTGTTTGACCTCTGCCGAAGCTACAATATTGTAATATGCTCGCCTCAGGGAGACTTATATTGTCTTTGAATTTGTATACACCTTCGATTGTGTATAATACGTCGGGTAATACTGATATTGCAAGTATCTCTAAATAGCCGTTGCCAGGATAATTCGTCGCCGTAGTTTTTAACTTGTTGGTTGAACTCTGGAATGATATTTCTTGTTGTGACATAGCTACTGCTGCAGTTACGGTCTTTTTGTCAGAAGATAAACTAAATCTTGCTACGTATGTTCTTGTTGTAGGTACCGACGTGTCGTAGTCTTCTGCATTGTACAATACAACGTGAGGAGGGCTTGTCGTGTCGCCTATCATTACAGAAGTGTATGAATAAGCTGCTGAGTCGCGAGGTCCAAATCTGTATAATATCTCAACCTTGCGTTTCGACAAGTCGTACGTCGACGTTACAATGTCTTGTAAGCCTTCGCCTGATACAACGAACGAGCCCTCAAATATAAGCTCTTTGTTGTCCGAACCGCCGTTTATGTCAACTAGTAAAACCCACGAGCCTGTACTAAGTGTAACACTTATTGCTCTATGAGTTATCTCTTGGTTTGCTACATCGTCGCTGAAGAACGATACATAGCCTTGTGCACTTCTGTCACTGCACATATAGAAGTATTCTTTGTATGCCGGACTATCAGTCACGGACAATACAAGTTTTACGTTCTTATTAGCAGCTATAGCATTCTTCAAATCTGTCAACTGCCGAGCGTTTAATGTCCCAGCAGTCACAGTTGATAATACCGATATTGTGATATATACAGTGTTACTTTCTTTTGTACTGATAAGTTCTTTAATCTTACCGTCGTACTCCGTTAAATTTTCTTTACTTACAAATTTTCTAATCGCCATTGTTTACTCCTTATGCGAACAATGCTTGTATCTCAGCACTTGTCATAGCGACTATGTCGCCATCGACCATTATTGTACCAGCTCTGTCTGGCAAGTTGTATGTTGTCGTGCCTTCTACAATTTTGTCATCAGCATATTGTGTATTACCTATTTTAGTAATGCCTTTGAAAACCACTGCATTGTTAAAAGTCTTAGCGCCGGTTATAGTCTGTGTTGAGTCAGTCGTGACGTAGTTAGTAGGTATAGTAGGCATCACACCGCCGTCTACAAATGCGTTCTTAGTGCTATCCCATTTAGCGTAGTGATTGTTAGTCCAAGCCGTACTGTCGTCACGTACCACAACAGGTAAGCCCTCTCCGCTGTTAAATGCAAACTTCTTAGTAGCACTGTTGTAAGTTCCTAAGCCAAGTTTAACAGTCTCTGTAGACGGGTCGTATACTAAGCCGTACGTATTAGTCGAGTCGGTGTTAATAAGTAAGCCGCCGAAGCTGCCAAGAGTTGCTTTATTGGTGTTAGTTACAATGAGCGGGTCTATAACAGTAAGTATCTGGCTTTCCTGAGTTGTTGTGGTACCTTGAACGGTTAAGTTCTGAGTAATAGTTAAGCTGCCTCTTATCGTGCCGCCGGTCTTGTCGAGCTTCTTGTCAATATTTGCCGCATTAGTTTTAGTTGCAGTATCTAAGTTCTCAGCCTTAGTATTAAGAATTGTAATATCTGCCGCGTTCTTGTTGATGGCTTGTTGTAGCTCTGTGTCTTTTGCTTCCAAGTTGTTAATGTCCGACTCAACAGTGTCAACTCTACCTGCAACCGCATTTATGCTTGCCGTATTAGTCCCAATCAAACCTTCAAGTCTGTTAGCATTACTGCGTATAGTTGTCAGTGCATCACTTACTGCTTTCTGCGACATCACGTAGCCAGTATTCTGGCCTTCGCTCTGTACAATAAGTAGTGTTGAAGCCGCGGACACCATACCGCGAACCTGTGACAATGTAGTCACCTGGTTGTCGGATGCCGCAGCTGTTGCTGTTATGTGTCCTGCACTATCACGTTGTACAATGGACGAGGCTACAGCACCTGTCGCAAATAGCAGAGATGATAAGTTACCTGCGGAGTTGTTGATGTATACAATGTTGTTACCGCTCAGCCGCTTAACAACCTCAGTCTTGTCTGCCTTTAATGCAAGCGCCTTAGTTATCGCGTCTTGCGACATTGTGGCGTCAGTTCTGTTACCGGTACCTTGCAATATAAGCTCGGACCAGTCTTTTACGTAAACGTTAAGCTCCTGTCGGAGAAGTACTGACGGAGCCTCCGCTTCTACTAGCATTCGTGTGTTCACTGCACACCTCCTTTAGTATCTAAGTTACCGGCCACAATTATCTGGCCTTCTACAATGTGGTTGTTGTGAGTTATCTTATTTATATCAGGATTAGCCGAGTCTATATCCTCACCGGACACAACTGCTAACTTGTACAAATAACTCTGAGCCTTCCACTTCTTAGTGTCTGCACTCATAAATGCAAGTATGAACGGACAAGAGTAATCTTTCCACTCTGTACCGGTCCATTGCTTGTATGTCTTGACGCCGCCTTCTTCCACAAAATACACCGCATAATTAGCAGCTGTCAGCCCTTTCTGTTGTATCTCTTGTTGTACCTCTACAGGTAAGTCGCTCACAGTGAAGGGAGTGGGGAACGAATTAAGCTCGTACGGCTCGCTACAATAAAATGTATTTGCCGCAGGTATGGGGCACCATATCTCGTCGTAGAACCTCTCGTTGACCTCGTAGTTAACACTCGCCATCTTGAACAAGAAGTAAGGGTTAGGGTACTGGTTGCTCACCACATATGGCGAACCATCCTTGTTAACAATTAAGCTGTCGTACGTCCACGCCTCACCTCTTGTAACATACACGTCATTGCCAAGACTATACATCGTTGTTACCTCCTGCTATCTGTTGTGCGGATAGTGCCGGTGCCTCACGGTTCTGTGACCTGTTGCGCTCGTTAGTGCGTTCCACGTTTGTCGCGTGTGTTGCACCGTTACCTGCAGGTCCTGAGTTAGGTCGTGCACCTCCGCGTTGTTCTTGCTTACTTGCAATGACGTTGGCCGCTGCTTGTAGAGCCTCTGGGTCTTGCAATAGAGCTTGTTCGAACTCGTACGACAAGTGCTGGTTGTTAGCCTTAATGCCTGCAATAGCAACTTTAGCCAGGGGATATTGCAGCTCGTTTAGCATATTCCAGTAAAGCTCTAAGGTCCGAGGGTCTGCCACATTGCCAAGCAAGCCGTTTATCGCCTTGTCTTGTATCTCTTGCCACATAGCCACTCTGTTCTGTGACAATGTGGATGCTGAGTCAGTTGCAAACTTGAAGTCGTCTCTGTAATAAATTACACCATACTTATCTTTTGCAAGGAACATATATTTGTTCCACATCAGCTCAATCTCTTGACCGTCAGGAAGTACTTTAGTGAACGTCCGTTCCTCGTCGCTGAATGCAAGTAAGTATTTAAGTATCAGCTCGTATACACCTGCAAAGGCGTTGGCCTTCATTACTCTCAGCGACTCTATACGACCTGCACTCTGTGCTGCCGCATACTGCTTAGCCTTGCCTGAAGTAGCAGTGTTGTCAGTCTTGCCTTGGAACGAGTCAGTTATACCAGAGGCATCTCTTGCATTCTGGTACATCTGTGCTGCAAGGACAAGGTCTTGCGAGATGTCACAATTTATGGGTTTAGCCTGAACCATTGTGGCTTCCTCAGGACTGTCGATGCCTGCAATTTTAAGCGTCTCGTCCTCGTCCCTAAACTTCATTCTCTTAGGCTTAGTCATCAGCGTGCCAGACTTAAGTGCTTTGTCAGCCGCCTTAGTGTACAGCTTGTTAGCCATATCCTGCTCGTCGAGAGTTACCCACACCTCGCTCACGCCGTACAAGCAGTCAATACTGCTTATCGCACAGCGTGGTACAAAGGGTAGTTGTCTGACCTGGTAGAACGGTATCTTTGTGCCAGGTGCTAAGAACTCGCGAGGCTCGTATTTATCCTTGCTAGGGTCGTCGGTATCTCCTGCCTGGTAGGGGTTGTACATCTCCATTATAGGCTCAGAAAGTATCTCTTCTGTCGCGTTCTTGTACTTAAATGTAGTGGCACCGCACACCGGGCACACGTCGCCTTGTGGCACAACTTGCCCACACTTTGTACAAGTGCGAAGCTTGCGTATCTGCCAGTCCTTCTCGTTGCAAATAACCTGTCGTGAGTGTTCTGCCCACATAAAAAGTCCTACAATGTGGTCGTCGTTGAGGTAATAGCACGACACGACAGGCACCACGTTGGTCTCATCGCTCTGAGGTGTGATGTATCTGCCGTACAGGTCGTATATCTTGCTGATGCTGAGCTGTTGTCTCTCGAAGATGTACTCAAGCTGCTTGTAGTCGCGTACACCCGGCTGAGGTACTATCTCATCTGCCAGGCGTATGTCAATCTTGACGTTGCCACTGCGCTCGTGAGTGTTGTCTAAACTGTCCCACCACACCTTGTACCAGCAAGTGCCGTCGATGTATGTAGCACGCTCAGACCTGTCGTTAATCTCTTTAGCAAGTATAGTGTCTGCCTCGTACTTTAAGTAGCTCTCGGTTCTATCCACAAGGTACAAGTCAGTCTTGTAGCGAGGAACCATCTTAGGCATAGGCAATGAGTTGTCAATCTTGCTCTCGATGGTCTCGTACACTATCTTTTTAAGCTGTCTTGCCTTGCGCTGGCTCTCCTCGCCGGTGTTTATGTCCAGCGCGTTAAGTGTGCCGAGGTAGGCCTTGCGCCACTTAGCAAGGTTCTTAGGGTTAACCTGCTCGTGCTTGTCGCGTGCACTCTTGCTCACCTCGTACAATGTAGTGAACTTAGTGACGAGCTCGTTCTCCCTGTTGTTATTAGTATAATACTCAGGAATGTTCCTGTGTAAGTATAAGTCTATTCTGTCCATTGTTTCTCCTTAAAACAAGTCATACTTGTCGTGTCTGCTGCCAGGGTCCTTGTCGTGAGTGCCGTTGACCTTAGTTATGACGTAGTATAATCCTGCAATAGCACCGACACTGCCAAGTAGTCCCAGTATAGCAATTGCTAGTCCACTCATATTATGTCCTCCTTCCACTCAAGTGGAGCCCCGTATGTCATTATGAACCGGTCTTGTTCCATCGGCGACATCTTCTCGTAGTCGTCCCACATGTCAGGGTACCACCGCACAAACTTAGTAAACTTGCGTTGTGGCAGTGGCTCCTCACCTGTGAGCATCTTAACCAGTCGTGCTATGCCCTGCGAGGCACTGTCGACCATGTCGTCGTGCTTAGCGTAGGGGAAGTGAGCCAGCTGCTTAACGAACAATGTATGTGGTGGGAGCTTAGTGTCGCCCTCACTGTCGACCTCGCACTCGTTGCACTCCTCAGGCGTCCAGTCCGTGCACAAGTGAACCATACCAGCCGCGACTGTGGGAGATATAGCCTCTGCCCTTGCATACTTGCCGCCTATAGGTGTGACAGGCACGATGCCCGGCATGTCAGGTATGAGCCGCAATGTGTCGATAATAGCCGCACCGTTGGCCTTGTTCTCTATGACAAGCTGGTCGATGGTGGGGTACTCTTTAATGAACCTCTTAATGCGCTCAACAGTCTCAATGAACCCCATACGCTTATTAACTAGCCCGTACAAGTATATCTCGCTGTTGTACAGCCCCCACAATGTAATAGCCACGCGGTCGCTGTTCTCAGTCTTAGCGAATGTAGCGTCGACCGACAGTTGCAAGTAATCAAGCTTGCTGACCGGCAGTGACGAACGCTCGAAGTATCGCCACGCATCTTCCTTGAACAAGTTGCCGTTCTGAGCCGACGGGTGGCCCTGGTACAGCGCGTTCCAAGTGTACTCGCCGTCTGCGGCCATTATAATCTGCTTAGCCTTCTTAAGCCACGTATTATCCTTGCGTATCTTTTGAGGCAGGTCGACGTCACCCATATGCTCGCCCATCATAGCCTCGCCAAGCTGTCTGTGCAGCGGGTCTGTCGCAGGGTCCTCGCACTCACAAGGTATGTTGATGTCGGCCCAAATAAGCTCTGGCCAGTTAGCCTGAACCCAACCTATCACGTCGTTCTCGACCCAGCGTGTCTGTATTACAATGAGTTTGCCGCCTGGGTGGATACGAGACTGCACCGAAGGTCCCATCTCGTCGTGTATCTTAGCCATTATGCTCTCGCTGAATGCTTGCTCTCTGTTCTTGACAGGGTCGTCGATTATGAACAACTCCGCCGGGTAACCAGTGATGCCTGCCTTTAAGCCTGCTGCCCTGCACTTGCCACCCTCGGCCGTCTCCCACAGCGCCACACCTTGCACGTTCTTGTTAGCCTCGACGTGGAATATGTCGCTCGCATACTCGTTAAACTTGTCCCTGTTGCGTCGTGAGAAGCCCTCAGCGAATGTCCCCTCGTAGCCCGCGATGATGACTGCGTCGCGAGGGTGTTGTCCTAAGAACCAACTGGGTAGTACCTCCGTCACGGTGGTGCTCTTGCCGCTCTGAGGAGGGACGGACAGGAGTAATATGTCAAACACCCCGTTGGTGCAAGGTGCCTCTATGAACTCCTGCACAGTGTCGCACAAGAACCGGTGGAAGTGTGACATATAAAAGCCCGGCGTACAATATTGCACGTAGTCCGCGTAGCTCTTGCGCAGTCTGCGTCGTGTTAGCTCACCGTCCAGCGTGTATGGCAGTGTCACTTCTCACCACACTCCTTAGCCAGGTCGTGTCCGAGCGGCTTGTCAGCGTAGCCAGCACCCTGCGGTCGGCCGTTTCTGCCCTGGTCTCCAGTGGGGTCAAGCCATCTGCGAGGCACCTCCGGCTCTACAATGTTGTTGTCGTTGGCCGCGCCGTCGGGACACATCTTGCTCTGGCGGTATGCTGCGAGGGCTTCCAGCTCGTCGTCGGACAACTGCTCGAATATATTTCCAGTGAGAACCTCCGCCTTGCTCTCGTCGACAGGTTTAGCACCCAAGGTGTCACGTATGAATGTAGCCGCCTGAGTGTCGGTCCGAGCCTTAATCATCTGACAAGCAAGTATCATCTCGAGCTCAGTAGGCTCACCGTCGTCACGCGTAAGTGATGTGATGTCGTGCTTAAGTGACTTGTAGCCATAGTTGCTCAGCATCGAGGGTAGCGTCTCGTTGCCGTCTTTGTCTACAATTGTGGGTAGTACGGTAGCGGGCCGCTGAGCGATGAGCCTGCCTATGGACTGCCATACTTTGCGGTACATCTTCGGGTCTTTAAGCAAGTTATCTATCTCTTTGCGTTCCCGTTCTTCTTTGTTAGACACGGTATTTTACCTCCTTTTAATCTATATTATAATTATATGCAATTTTACAGGTTTTATGACTTGTAGTTTTACAAGTTGTTACAATTTTTTGTTTTACAATGTGGGTTGTTAGCGCCTGCGCGCATTTATATAATGATATGAGGGATTTTTGAGGCTGTGGATGATTTTAATATATAATGGACGGATTTTATATCTATCCTTGATTATTTATATTCGAAGAGGGTTTCGGAGACGATATTATATATTAAAATTAACGATATTACATTTATTTTTCTGCGAAATTTTTTGACTGGGGGAGTGGAGGAAGTAGCGGGTGGTGGAGAGATAATATGGTTCAAACTTGTATTATTATATATAAACCCCGGAATGAGAGACCGCACGGGAATTCTCTTTTTTAATATAGTTCAAAAGTATATTATTAACAAAACAACAAAACCAAATAAACCAAAACCTGAGACGCTCAAAGGCTCCGAAAATCTCACTCGCCACGGCGACGTGAATAGACCGAATTCTCAGACAGACTTGCCAAACTTGTGGCTCGTTCACAGACGACTGGTGGATGCATCCGCAGAACAGCCCCTGCCTTGACCTGGATATGATACCCTAAGTAGTCAGGTCACAGATGACGCGACATAAATCTGTCTATTTTTAGGCAGATTTGACCATCCCACCGGACGTATATGTACCCGTTCGACTCGGGTAGGGATGTAAAAACACAGGAGTACCTGTATGAAGATTTATTTACAAGAAGGTAAAGCCTACCTCAATGACAACGGCAACGTTGTAGAAGTCACCACAACCTGGTTTGAGAAAGCCAAAAACAAATGGTGGTATATACTGCCGAAAAACAGCATCAACCGCACTTATGTGTCAATGGACAAGTTGGCAAAAGAAGGCGAAATAGACCTTGGCGACACCGTGCACGTGAAGAAGGTACTGTCCACAAGCGGCAAAAATTGGCAAGAGTATATGACCGAGGACGAGAAGACACAATATGAGCAAGCTCAAGCTGTAATCGCAGGCATAGAGCAAGCATGCAAAGACCGCAAAGCGGCTGACAAGGTAGCACCGAAGAGCGAGAAAGAGA
>UMHM01051284.1_pt1 | contig 10937 bp, 7 predicted proteins | sample 1965501 | NCBI WGS metagenome assembly UMHM01 (sample SAMEA4836095, study PRJEB28245) | human gut metagenome | biome: gut microbiome; material: fecal sample | place: Denmark | collected 2008
GGTTATGTTTAAGATAGTAAATCATTGATATCCCTCAATCCTGCAACTTTACTAATAATTATAACCGTATCTGATAATTGAATACGCGTATCCCCTGTCGCAACTTTAGAAACACCTTTATGCGTTACATATGCAATAATGATGCCTTTACGAATATTTAAATCCTTGATTGGAACATCAATAAAGCGGCAGTTGTCACGCACTCTAAATTCCAATGCTTCTACCTTATCATTGACTAGCTTAATTAAAGATTCAACGTTTGAACCCACTGAATTCTGCATAGCACGAACATACTGTACAATTTGGTTGGCCGTAATAAACTTAGGCGTGATTGAATTTTCCAATCCTAGCTTATCCAACAAGAATCCTAAAGAAACACGGTTTACCTTTGGCAATACATGCGTAACTCCATGGCTTTGGGCAAACATGGAAATAATAACATTTTCCTCATCATTATCTGTAAGTGCAATAAACGCATCCATTTCTTCCAATGATTCACTCAACAACAATTCATGATCTGTACCATCCCCATGAATAACCGTTGTCTGCGGAAATTTCTCAACAAGACTGACACATTTATCTTTATTGATTTCAATAATCTTAACGTCCATACCCAATTCCAACAACATATTTGTCAGATAATAAGTAATACGTCCACCGCCAACAATCATTACTTCATTTACAGTACGATTGCTTAAAATACCAATCTTAATGAAGAATTTTTCTAATTGCTTTGTCGAACCAGTTAAAGTAACACGGTCATTTTCATAAATCACCGTATTTCCATTTGGAATAATGACTTCTCCATCACGCTGAATCGCAACAAACAATACTTCACTTTTAAAACGATGATTGATATCTTTCATTCGCATATTGAAAAGTGGTGAATTTTCGGTGATTTTAATTTCAGCCAACTCAATTCTTCCCTTCGCAAAAGAAGAGACTTTAATCGAATTCGAGAAACGAATCGAACGCAAAATCTCACGAGCTGCCGCTTGTTCTGGATTGATGCTCATACTTAAACCAAGCTCTTCCTTAATCAAACGAACTGTATTGTTGTATTCAGGATTACGAATGCGCGCAATCGTATGTCGAGCACCTAATTTCTTTGCCAATAAACAACAAATGATATTGACCTCATCCGTAGATGTAGCCGCAATCAATAAGTCTGAAGATGGTACACGTGCCTCTAACAGTGTGTCTAAACTTGCACCATTTCCTTGCACACCAACAATATCAAGCTGATTCATGGTACTTGATAAAACATTTGCTTTATTTTCAACCACTGTAATATCATGACCTTCCTGATTCAATTGTTTCGCAATCGCAAATCCAACCTTACCATCACCCACTACAATAATTTTCATATATCCTCCAAAAAAAATAAATTCCGATACGGAACCTGACTCAAGTATAATACAATTCCAATATAAAAACTAGTGAGAGGGGATAGAATTGACTCTATCCCCTATTTACATCGAACAACCACACGATTTTGTGCATCTAAAGTACAAGTAAAAAGCGTCAATGGCCACTTTCCACTTGTCACATCTTTTACACTATTTGGACGTAATGCCTCAATCGCATCCACACGATAGACAAATCGATTGCCGGCTGCATCCGTAAAAATCACTTTATTTTTTGCCTTCAATGTATTCAACCTTCCAAAATGATACCAAGAATTATGAGCCGCAATCACCATATTCTTTTTATATGGCGTACCATAATAACGACATGGCGCTACCTTCATCAATTCATATGTAAATGTACTTGTTACAGGTAGTTTTATATCTAAAACCGGAATCTCAATCATTCCTACACAAGTTAGACCTTCTAACTCTACTTCTGGCATATCCATATCTGGATTTAAAATATAGTCTGGCACTTCTCCTTGGGTTATAGATGATTGTTTTGCTACATAAGCATCTAAAATCTTTTTTGAAGACCAGCTGGCCCGAAAACTATCATATACATTATAGGCACACAAAGATAGGGCCACTATAATCAAAACAATTCCTAAACAAGATAAGCCTTTTCCTAATCTTTGTTTCATCTTAGATGTTTACCCAATCCATATAAACTCATACCTGCAAACAACAACAAAGGTACAGGCCACCATAATTGTCCCGTTAAAGGAAGATCCTCCTCATTTTTCTCTTTATCATGTTTTGTCTTATCGGCTGTATTCGTTAAAACAACTGTATTCTTTTCACTAACCAAACTCTCTTTATATCCATTAGGTACCTTTGTTTCAAGAACACGATAACTATAATCCGTTGACAGATCTTGCCAAGTATATGACCATTCATTTTGTGCATTCAATACTTGTGTATCGAGTACCTTCGTATTTCCCTTCGCATCCGTTTGAAGCAAATCAACCGAAATCGAAGTGGGTCGCTGTTTTTTTGAATCCTGTTTCCATACTTTTAATACATGAATAGAAGATGACGTATTTTTTGATTCATACTTTAATACGGAAGTAATCTCAGAATCATCTATAATACTCACAAAAGAACACTGAAACGTATATTCCTTGCTTGTACTCGGAACAATCAAATAAATACCTGAATCAAGTCCTGTAAAGACTGCGTTTTTATCACTTTGCGAAACCGAAGTATAATCTGGCTGAATATGATCTTTTAAAATATGATCCTCTAAGACATTGGCTACTCCACTCAAATCTTCTTCCTTTAAAGAAACGGAATATTTTGAAAATGAATCTACCAAGTTATACTCCGTATCGGCCACGCGATATAAAGAAACAGACATCGATTCCTGTGGACAAGAAACAATCAAACTGCCTAATGTATCCGCTTTGATTGTTGTAAAGCTAAAAAAGAATAGAGCCAAAAAACATACAATTACACGACAAAATTTTCTTTTCATACCTATCTTCCCTTCTTTCTTAACTTACCAATAATAAATCCTACACACAAGATCACAACACCAATACATGATGCCACCACCAAACTATTTACCTTAGCCGCATCCGATGTTAGATTTGCATCTTCTAAAGTATTTTCAATACGATGACCACGCACTAATAAACGTTGTGTATTGATACCATAAGGCGTACACGTAAATAGTGTACATAAATCTTTACCTTCTTCTATTTCCAATAGACCATAATCATTTGGTTCTACAATCGCGATATTATCTACTTCATATGCCAATACTCGATCATATACATGAAGATAGAATACATCGCCTTTTTTTAATCGATCCAGCTCTGTAAATAATTTTGCGCTAGGAAGCCCCCTATGACTTGATAGAACACAATGCGTTGATTTGCCCCCCACTGGCAAACTTGAACCTTCTAAATGACCTACACCGACCTGTAAAACAGAATCATCTACCGTATGATAGATGGCTAGCTTACATCGAATTTCAGGAATCACAATGTATCCCATCATTCCTGTACCGTCGGCATTTAATAAACTCTTATAGATATCCAATTCTTCATCACTTGGCGTAAACCGACCCGCATTCGATAATAATGTTTCATTATATGCCGCAGCCGCATCTATCGCATTCTGCTTTTCCTTTTGATCCATCTTTTTCATCGTATCCGAATAATTTGCAACAACACGAGTCTGATATAATGAATTCCAATAATTACTAACCGTTGGATACAGCAGTAAGGACAGGCCTGTAATAAAAACAAGTACTGCAATAATTGTCGTCATATGTTTTTTCATCTTACAACCCTCTCCCTACTGTTGCGAAGGGAATGAGACATTCCCTAAACAACAGATTTATAATATTAATTATTTACTATTTGCTCTTCTTTTAGAAGCCAATACAATACCTGAACCTAATACAAGTGCGGCACCTACTAAATAAATCATAGTTGTACCCATACCACCAGTACTTGGTAATAATGTTCCTGATTTGTTTTCTACATTTACTTGACTGATTGGTAAATTAGTTTCATCTTTAGATTTCTTATCAACAATCAAAGTTCCATCTTGCTTAATTTCCACTTCAATTCTCTTAGCCAATTTGTTATATCCTTTTGGTGCAGCTGTTTCTTCTAACCAATAAACACCTGGCTTAAGACCTTGAATACTAAATTTTCCTGTATCATTTGTTGTGATTTCTGTAATTCCATCTTCTCCAGTCATAGCTAAACGATAATTTGTAGTATCTGTTTTCTGAACTAATTTATAAACAGTTCCACCTGTTTCTTGATTAAAAAGACTAAATTTAGCATTTGCTAGAGGATGGTCTTTAGTATTTGTATATTTTAAAACTTTAATTTCATAAGTAACTGTATGTGTTTCACTTGTATTTGTTTTATTGTTGTTACCGTAAGTTAAATATGTTGTATTGTTATTGCCTAAATGAATAAGTGCATCTGCATTTAAAGTAGCTGAATATGTAACTTCAATGTTAGTTTCTCCTTTAATTGTCTTTAAGAATGCATCTGTAAATGTAATTTCAAAAGTACATCCGTCCGCTTGATTTTCGGCTACTACATAATCTGTTGTTGGATTTAAATAACTTTCCTGACCACTTACCTTTACTTTAACATCCTTTTTAAATGTCAATCCCTTATCCATTGTATCGTGTAAAACATAAGTTTGAGCACCTTTTTGTGCAGTAATAATTGTCTGATACTTTACAACATCTCCAATATTCGCAAAATTAGCAGTATTAGTATTGTTTGATTCTAGAATTGTTTTTTCTACTGTAGGTACACCATTCTTTTCTTCAATACTTGCATTCTTATTTGTAGTAGTTAAGCCACACAATGCTCCGGCAGATGAATCAACCAAGTAATAACCAAGTTTTAAACTTCTAAAAGTAACAGTATTAGTTGTTGCTTGTTGTGATGTTGAATGAATACCATGACCTCCTTGGGCATATGCCAAAGCATTTTGGGCAAATTCACGTAAATTTTCTGGTGTATCCATGCCTGTTTTATAAGTCATATATCCATTTCCATCTTTTTGCATGTAATTAGCACCTTCTCCAGTTGAAAAGAAGTCTTCCCATCCATCTGCAACTTTATAAGAATAATTGCCTCCATTAAAGCTTTCCAATTGCAACATCTCATAAATTGTGTAAGTCTTATCAACTTGTGCATTAGTAATGGTAATCGTTCCATCACCATCACCATAAAATCCTTCATCAGCCTTTACGTTACAGCTCATAGATACTACCATCATGAACGCAAACATAATGGCAGCGATTTTTTTAATTAGTTTCATTTCTTTCTCCTTTTCTTTGATGTGTCATCTAAATGATTCTTTTTATATATATTTGACAGGCATATCAAGCTTGCGAATACCAACATAGCTCCTGATAACCTGTAAATCAGGGATCCATACCCACCTGTTGAAGGTAGTATTTTTGTCCGGCTCCTATTTGTAACAGTCACCGTTTGCCCACTTTGTGCAGCATTTGTAGGTTCACCTTCCACTTTATAATCTACTGAATACTGCAATTTATTCACTGTTACTTCTTGTGAAGTATCAGTAATTGGTTTCTTTTCATCATCAAGTTCAAAAACATAATATGTTTTATTCAAGTCTAGATTAATAAACTTCACTGATTTTTCTTTCGTTTCACCCGCTTTATAAGTAATCGTTTTCGTTTGTATTGGAACTCCAGTGCCTTCTTGATACTCATATAATCCAAAAGTATATGTTCCACTCACTGGATTATGTGAATTTCCTGCCGCATCATTGTTAAATTTTTTAACTACAGTAATTTCACCCTTGTGATTTGTAATCTGTAAGCCAAAATCTTTCTCCATATAACGAACAATAAGTTCACCATCTTTTATACTGTTTTTAATATTTGTTACATAATCCTTTTCTTTATCTTTTAAATCTAAGATATAGATTGGCTTGTTATCCATTACATAGCCATCTGGTGCTTTTGTTTCTGTTATTTTATAAAGTGTATCAAATTCTAAATATTCACCAATTGTTCCATCACTTCCTGTCGTTTTTGTGACTTTATCAGTTGAAACAATTTCATTATTTTCATTTAAAGCACATTTTTCTATATCAAATATTGCACCCTGTAAAACAACATTTAAATTATTTTGATCTTGTTTAGTAAGTTTAAAATTCACTTTTGATAAAGCTTGAATACCTCCACCTACGTTATATTTATAATCGAATCCAACAGTTTTACCACTTTCTTTGGAATAACCCTTCCAATAAGCTGTATTAGATACTGTTACAGGATCACCTGGTTTGGCATTTACATTAACTGTATAAGTAATCTTTATCGGAACATCATTAGGAACTGTAATTTCTAAGATATTATTTTGATAAGAAGTTTCACAATCTTTTATTTCTTCATTACCATTTTTATATACTTTAATTGAAGTTGTATCCAACTGTAGATTTTCACCTAACTCATCCACTAGCTTTAGTTTGTCATTATCATTTAATGGCAGCTTTTGACCAAGTTGATTCGCATTGATTTCAAAATCAATCTTTTGTCCATTTTCCTTAACTTGTTGTTTATAAATATCCTTATTTTTTTCACCGATTTCAATTGACACAGGACTCTTTGCTGTACCCACTTCTTTACCATCTTTTTTAAGTGTAACTCTATTCGTAAATGTTTCTGTTTCATAACCCAATAACACCTTTGAATCTGTCACTCTACAAACAACTTGTACATCCACTGAATTATTGTCTCTTACTGTCTTCGGTACAAACGAACCAAGCTGTATCATCGCTTGTTTTTTATCTTTACTTACATAATAAATAGTATGTTCAGATTGTCCATTATCATTTGTTGAATCATTTTCTACTCTTGTCCATCCATCCAATCCTTGAATATCTTTTGACTTAACATCTAAAGCATTTTCTCCATGCCACTTAACACGAATATAAGTAAGTTCCATACCTTCTGGTATATCTTCTATTGCACTATAATCCCCATTCAGTTCACCTGCATAGTTTAATTTAAATGCCCATGAAGCAAAGACGCCATGGCTATTTTCTAACAATTTCGTAGAAATCTTCCTTGTATCTCCGTCTCCTGATTGTGTTTTATCAGCACCTACAAGTAAATTCGTAACTGTTGTTCCATCGTATTTAAAAACTTGTCCTAGTTCTTTTAAAATATCCGGAGCTGAATACAAAGTCTTTTCTGCAGTTTGTTCAGATACATAAATATCATCATCCTTGATACTAATACTATTCTTATATGTTTTTGTATCACGATTATTCGTAGATGATGGAAGTTCTGCTGGTTCAGATTTAATAATCATATAAACCTTTTCACCATTCTCTAGCTTAATGTCGTCATTTGCGGTTAGTAATAATTCATTATAATTTGGATCCGTACCTTTGAATTGAGTATCGAATTTTCCATTTATAGAATTTAAATTTGTACTATTATTTAAATCATTTAGATCCGTATAATCTGAAATCTCCTTCCCATCTGGAAGTGTTCCTTTATATATACCAACTAATGAATCTTTATGTAAATATGAATTGACAGCACTATCTGTTTTTATCAAATCTCTAAATGTTGTGCCTTTACTAATTTGCGTGCCACCAACATCAACTACCCAATAAAGTTCCCCATTAGACCATGTACCAGAATCTATCTCTGGGTTATTATTGTAGTACCAAGATACCTTCTTGGCTGTCATGTTCAAACTTCCCTTAATAGTTAATGTTGTTTCTTTAGAAACATCATTCTCATTAAAAGTAGTAAATTTTGTTCCATTTCTATATACATCACCCGTTAGAGTAAATTTATTTTTAACCTTTGTTTCAGTAAATGCGCCTAAATCATCTGGTTTAGCATAGTAAGTAAAACGATAAGCATACTTTTGTTTTGACCAACCTATATCAGAAGGTTTTAAACTAAATGATTTCTTACCATCTATCTTGATCCATTTTGTACCTACTGTCTTATAAGTTGGTTGCAATATATAGCTTTTAGATGATTCATCCCACTGCAATTCTTTAGAAGTTAAATTCGCTTCTAAAGCTTCAACTTTTACATACCCAACATAATTCATATATTTTGATGTTAAAGTATCTGCCATTATTACATCTGTGACATCAAAATCATTCAATGTTTTATTTGTTTCAACTGTATATTTATAGCTTCCCTTAGGAACTGTAAAGCTATTATCTGCAGACGAATCCTTAATGATTTTACTTCCACTATATGTATATTTATCACCATTCATAGTAACTGATTGGTCATTTGTTGTAGCATTTTGATTTACTTGTTTACCATTCCATTCATACGTTTTAATCATCGGATTAGAAAACCAAGCATCAAATCCACCTTCAAGATGTTGATCCACATTATCTGCATGTGCAACAAAACGATTATCCACTGTTATTGAATCTGAATGCATTTTGGCAAAAGCCTCAGGTTTTACAATAACGTTATATTTAACATAACAACTTTCACCAGGACTTAAGTTAATCGGAGTATCCTCATTTCCAGAAAGCTTAAAACTCCTAGGATTTTCAACTTTATTCCATTCTTTAAAATTTGCATTATTTGTATCATTTGACCACTTCACATTATATTCTGTAGGCTCAACCATCTTATCATTCTTATATAATTTAAAAGATGTATGATCAAAAGTAACATATTGTAATAAATCATTGTCTATATTTCTCAAGTAGTCGCGGAATTGTAAATTCTTGATTGTGTAATTACTATTATCTTTGTCTGTGGCAACAGCTAATTGAAAAGGAATCGTATATGAACCATCTTCATTTCTTTTAATCTTGCCAGCCACTGACTTAGTAAATTTACCAGTGTAATCTATAGTAGGAGTAAAATTCTCAACACTTGATCCTCTATAATGTATATTTTCACCTTTAGAATATAATGATGCACTATTTCCAATCTGCTGATTTTTTAAATTTCCCTTGTCAGCAAGCTTCACATAGTAAGTAAGTGTACGACTTTCATTTGCTCCCATATTTTGAATATTCCAAACAATGCAAGGATTTGAAATATCACTTGCTCCTGCCTTAGGTATTTCGTTTGGTGAATCAGGAATTTCTGCTTTATAAATCGAACCATGACCAGTTGATCCATTTATTTTCTCAAATGGATCATGATTGTCACTTGAATCTTTTAATGCTGTTTTTGTTGATGTAATATTTCCTGCATAACTAACTAAATTATTATTAGATGTAAATTTATCAATTACATATAGTTCTTTACAACCATCTTTCCCAGCCGTAACAGTAATTGTATAAGCTATATAATTGTTTTCTTTATCTACATTCGCTATTTTCTTATCTATTGTTACCCCACCAAATTTTTCAATACAATCCGGTCCATAATTTAAAGTAATCTTTTTATCTCCAATTTTTAAAAAAGCTTTTCCACCATTATCTTTTATTAGCGACAAGTTAACCTGTCCTTGTACGTAAAAATATCCCTGTAAATGCGTACTTCCAGTGCTGATTAATTTTTCAAGATATTCTTTATCAATATTGACCTTCGCTACATAATTTTCAACTATAATAGTTCCTATTTTCTCTGTACCATCATAAAGATTTCCTGCTCCTTTGGCATCTCGTAAAAAGTCAGGAATTTGATACGTAATTGTACAATTATGTTGATTTAGTAATGATTTTGCTTCAATTTTACCGAAATTAACTTTCAAATAAATATCTGTATCATTCGGTGTAACCTCACCACTATCTGCTTTTTGCCAATTTCCACTTGCATCTTTATATTCCACTTCAATTGAAGTAACATCACTATCTTTTAATTGATAATCTGATTGCTCTACAGCCGTCTGGTCTTCAACCGTCTTTGATTCTTCTTCCGACACATTCTCTTCTTCCTTAGCTGTTTTTTGAGTATCTGGCTGTACAGTTTCTTCAGGCTCATTCGATACATCATCTTCTACAACTGGTTCTTGCTGTTCTTTTTCATAACAATCCTCTGTATGTGTATGTTCCTCTTTACCACATATCAATTCATTGTCTTGTGAATAACATTCTTCTGTATGCGTATGCTCTTCCATATTACATGCCAAAGTCACTGCAGGAATTGTCAATGCGTATACAGTACAGAATACAACAACACAAGAAAGTGCCAACATCATTCGTTTCCATTTTTTTAAACGTGCTTTATCATTCAATAATTGTTTTAAAAACTTCGTACCCCTATTATGCATAATGCTAACCCCTTTCTATTTAATGATTCCAAATTTATTGAGTGGCCACAAACTAAAGACAACAACACCTTCAATTTGATCTTTTGAAATATCCCCTATCAATGCACTTCTTGAATCAATCGAAGTATCTCGGTTGTCTCCCATACAAAACCAATGTGATTCTTCAACTTGGTGAGGAAAATTAATATCACAATTTCCTAATGCCGTATCATCAATATAATCTTCACTAATGGCTTTACCATCCACTAATACTTTTCCATTCACATCAATATCTATATATTGTCCTGGACCTGCAATCACGCGCTTAACCAACAATTTATTTCCCTGCCAGAACGCAACAATTTCTCCTTGTTGAATACTCTTCTTTTTTAATGAGACTACGACTTGTCCAGACTCAAAAGTAGGTGACATGGAAGTTCCATATATTTTAAGTACTGGCATCCATAGAGTTGCTACTAAAACAGATACGGCAGCCACTACCACAAGTACACTTATTGTTTTACGTAAATTCTTTAAATAATCCGAACGACCTTTTAATCTTTTCTTCTCTTCCTTGACCTCTTCATTTGATAAGACATCATCCTTGGTTTGCATCTCATCAATAAGATCAATTAATTCACTTCGATTCAAGTGTTTTAATTCATTTTTATCCATAATTCAATCCCAAATTCTCTTTTATATTTCGATAAAATGACAATTATCCTATCATATCTTATCTTCTATAATCAAAAATATAACTCTTTTTGAAATACCCGTCTTTAGAGGTTTGCACCATGAATGTTTAGAGGCTATT
>UMHM01010308.1_pt1 | contig 10915 bp, 24 predicted proteins | sample 1965501 | NCBI WGS metagenome assembly UMHM01 (sample SAMEA4836095, study PRJEB28245) | human gut metagenome | biome: gut microbiome; material: fecal sample | place: Denmark | collected 2008
ATGCGCATCTTCGCTTTCTTTTGCCCGTTCTCTGATATATTCAATGGCTGCTTTTACCATTCCGGCAATCGAAATTTCTACTCCGATCTTGATTTTTGTAGATGCCGCCTTGCTGTCATCGCCTTTTCTGGACAGCTTTCCGCTCTGCTCAACTTCATGGTATACGCTCTGTGCCGGATTATAATATCTAAGGCAATCCAACGGATATTCACAAGCATGGAATCCATAATCACACGCTTTCGCATCCTCTGTTTCGTACTCTTTTCCCTCTTCATACTGGAAATTACGGCAAGTCATGTCCTTGTTAAATCCCTTATAGCTCTTTATTTTTTCCTCCATTTTGCCCTCCTAGATTTCTGATTTTCTTTTTCTCTTTTTAGATTTTTCCAAAACGTATTTGTCGCAGATGCAAGCGTCACATTTACGGCTTTCTCCGGTCACTCCGATATAATTGCACCTCGCTCCACGGATTTTCATGAGCTTGTCTTTCATGCGGTATTTGCACGTCTTACACAGATGCCTGTCTGCATTAAATCCTTGTAACCGTTGCTGTTTCCACTCTGTCGGTGTCGGGATCCCGTCTCTTCTGCACCAGTTAGACACCGTGCATTTTGACACACCGTAGATCTTTGCGATCTGGCTCGTTCGCATTCCGCGTTTCACGAACCTTTCTAGCTCTTTTGGATCATGCCGTTGTACCGTGAAGCTCGACTCTTTTTCGTTTCGGCAAATGCTTATGTACCTGTATGTTGTCGATTCACTCTGCTTCAATTCACTGGATATTTCTGCCACGCTATATCCGTCATTTAGCATCCTGATCGTTCTTTCGTACCTGTTCATGCTTTTATCCTCCGAGTAGCTCTCTAGTAAGCTTGTCCATGTCGTAGCTGCGTTCTTGGAAATTACGGAATTTTGAGACTTTCGCAGGATACTCGGCACATCCAGATGAATCCTTTCTCGCCCAGTTTCTCACACAGGCACGCCAGTCTTTCATTCTGTTTTTCCCAACCATCCACCCGTTTGAGGTGTAATAGTCAATAAAACGATCATAGTCAATCTTGTATCCCTTTTCCTCACAGTATGCTTTTATATCTTCAATGGTGGGTGGGATAAAGCGGGACGCTTTTTCTTTAGACACGCTAGTGTCTTTCTTTTTTTTAGCATTTACATTATCATTTACATTTACATTAGGTTCGTGAGTGGTTATGGTTTGGTTATTGTTTGGTTTTGGTTTGGTTATTGTTTGGTTATTGTTTGGTTCGACCTTGGTTAACTCTTGGTTATCACTTGGTTTTGGTCTGCCACCTTTTCTACCGTTCTCATATCGCTTATTATTCGCATCGATCTGAGGTTTTACCAGACAAAATACCGTGTATTCAATACCGGACTGTTCCGGCTCCTTACCGTCCAACGCATAATCTAATATGGACTGCGTTACCTTTTTGTATTCTTCAGGAGGGAGATTTTTCACCGATTCTGCGAAAGATCGGTAGAATACGAAGCTATCTCTCATTTCTCTATCTCCTTTATAGTTACCTCTATTCGTGGGTTTTTGGTGTCAATGTAGAAATTGTCCTGAAACCCTACGATGTCACGCCAGCTGTCATTCGCAAGCACTTTCGTTTCTACTAGCGCATCTTGTATCACCTTGCGCCCGAAAGAGCTTATATTGTCCAAATCCCTCCTTTTATTCGGTTCGTACCAGTCATACACCATGTACACTGGTTTCTTGATTCTAAGGCGTTTCAGCTGTTCCAGAATGGCTGCTATAACTTTTGCTTCATTCTTTCTTTTCATCTGTGCTCCTTTATACGGGTTTGTCCGGCAAGCGGATGTGTAATCATTCAGATTGTCAAGCTTGCCGTTAATCCTTAAAAAGTATTCCATTCTTCCAACCTTTGAACGCTTCTTTCATTTTCATTCGTTTGTATAGTATTGCTCTGGCTCTTGCCAATTCTTTTCTAAGATACTGTGCAAACTGTCTTTCATCTTCTGGATCGCCGGGAACTGGACGGAAAATACCATTTCCGTTATTGATAATACAGTCGCCGTTCTGATTGGCTTTGGCGATCATGTCCCTTAATCTCCGGTCGGTTGCCGGATTGTAAGGACGTGCCATAGCTTTTCCATGTCCGTCCGGTATTTTCTCGAAGTATTCTTCTGCGTTCATCGTTCTCCTTTCCCCTCCGGTTTCCCGGAGGATGAATCCATTCATGCTAGTTGCGTGTGATATATTATTTTCGCATGAGCGGTTAACAAGTTACGATGTATAGAAAAACTCCTTTCGGAAGTCCTCTATCGTTCCATAGTGCTCCAGATAGTACTCTCTGCATCTCTTCCGCAGATCCTTGTCTATCTTGGATGCTTCTTTTCCGGCGTGTACGCCGTTCGGATGCAAGTCTGGTCTTAACGGTGCTATAAATCCGTATTTCTCGCAAAGCATCCGTTCTGTATGGGTGTGGGAGAAGATATGGTGTCTTTCCACACCGTAGAACCCTGTGTACATACAGTGATCCATGTCGTCCGTGAATATGCTCCACAACTTCTTAGACATCTACCCCGTACCTCTCTTTCAGTATTCTTCTCTCTTCCGTGGATGCTATCTCTCTGTCCGGTATTCCGGCTTCTTTGCAGCTCTCCACAAGTCCGTTAATCAGTCTGGACATTTCTTCCGTGTTGTACGTGTGACTTCCTCGAATCATTCTGTATGTTCTATACATCACACCGTCATTTCCCTGTCGCACTTGTGTAGTAGGTGCTAAGTGGTAGTCCATAGAGGTATTCACTTTCTTCTCTGCTTCTTCCGTGTCTGGAATCGTTGTATATACGGCTTTTCCGTCAAATAATTCCGGTTCTCCATACATTCTTAGAAGATGGTTGTGAATCTCTGGATTCGAGCTATTAAGCGCTTTAGCGAGCTTCGTTACTAATACCCAGTAATAAGCGTTAGCGTCAAGGCTTCTCTTCTTCTTGTGCTTCTTAATCACGATGTCTACCAGATCACAGTCTTTCAATTCTTCGAACGCCTGTCTTGCATCCTCGTTTACAGTTAAGACTATCTTTTGCTTTCTACTGAACAGATCTATCATCAGATCTAACAATTTCCCGGTGAACTCCATCAGTCATCACCGAATTTCTTTTTTAAGCTCGCAATCATGTTTTCGAGCTGCGTTTCCGTCATTTTGTCGTAATCATAACCATTGCCGGAACAGATAAGCTTTGCATCTAACTTATGTTTAGAACAGATATCGTCAATCACTTTCTTTTTCAGAGCGATCCGTTTTTTCTGCTCTGCCGTTTCCTTCTCTACGGCTTTCTTCTGGTTTGCGTATTCATCCGTATCAGCATCCTTTGTATCATCAAGAAGAAAAAGTCCGTTTAGTGCATATTTTCTCGCATAACTGGATGCCGTTCCTGTGATCTGCGATTCGTCCATACCTTTTTTCTCGGATGCTTCTCTTGCAAATGCAGTAACGGATACATTCTCTTCCGTGTCGCAATCATGTAAACACGCCGTAGCTTTTACATAGATTCTGTCTCCTACAGAAACGATATCGTCTGCAATAACAAGAAATACGTTGTACTCTTTTTCAAACGGCTTAAACGCTTCCAGAATGCTTTCAGCGTTCCGATAATTGTATTTGCCGAAAGAATTATACAAATTCTTCGGAGCTTTTATTTTTTGCTGAATTTCGCTCAGCTTTTTCCTTAATGGGATTTCGCTCATAACATCCTCCTTAAATCTCCATTCAGACATTCGTCACACCAGTTTTCTCCGCAAATATCTGTGATGTAATCTCCCTCGTATAATGGCTCACCGCAGATATCACAATACGCTACCGGCTTTGGTTCGTCTGGAAGTGCGGTTTTCCATTCATCGTATCCCGCAATCATTTCCGAACACCTTTTTCTTTTTTTCGATTCCAAGCACTGCCCGGATAGCTTCTCCATCTATGAAAACTTCTTTCTCATTTCTTACCAGTCGATCAACAATGCAGAGCTTCACCCGGCTTTCAACCAGTGCTTCATATTCGATGGTAGAAATACTCACCGTATTTTCTCCGACAACCATCATTGCTTTTCCCTCCCTTTTCGTGTTATAATTTAATTGTCTTTTTTGTTGTGTCCTTGACCGGATCCGTCCGGCAAGGGCGCTTTTTAATGCTCTTAACTTCCAGGTCATCCAATCTGTCCGCTAAAAGTTCGATGTATTTAACGGCGTAATTTCTGTAATATCTGGCTTTCTCGTCTTTCAAATCAAAGCTGTTAAATTCAGCTATCACGCCGTCAAGCTTGCTGGTTCGCACTCTCTTAGTATCCAAAAGCTACCCACCACCCAACTAAAAAGATGGTGAATAGGATCGGGAATAACGCGGATACTACAGCTCCGAGGGTTTCATCAAGCTCCCTGTTGAGCTGTTTCCTCTTTTTCTTCATCTCTCTACCTCCTTACTTTAAGATCAGTAATACCAGCAACAGGATATTGATTGCTGTTAGCATACTGTTCTTTACTTTTAGGTCTTTGATAATTTCCAGTGCCATCTTTTCTCCTTTGTAATTTTTTTGTTGTTGCCAAACCACTTCCTTTCTGTGGTATACTCTCCATTCTTGCAGGATTATTCTCCGAGTAAATAACTGATGCTACAATCAAATTCCTCGCAGAGTGCAATCATTTTTTCCATGCTTATTCCATTAAAAGCGGTTTCATCTCCATTTTCTAATTGTGACAATATATTCCTGCCGCAAGTAGGTTTCCCCTTATCTTTGATATTGCCAAGAAGTTCGGCTTGAGATACTCCCATTTTTTTCGTTCTGACCGTATACGATTCCCTATTTCTATATAATTATATTTGTGCATAAACATAACTCCTTTCCATATCATTACCTCCTAAACTGATGTCTACGTCTTCGATTCTGTCTTATTCTCTGCTTTCCGATCGGCTTCATCTGCCAGACTTTCTACCTTTCCGAGAAAGTAACCCTTGTCAAATTCGGATAAATTCGGCATAGCCTTTTTGATCTTTTCAACGATCTTTTTTTCCTTTTCGCTCATGTACTCACTTCCTTTCTAATGCAGATGTGATATTGTCTTTTCACAAAAACTTTCCTATACTATTCATACAGGCACTGCAATGCCGAGTATTACGAAAGGAGCGTTTTTTATGGTATTAAGTAACAATGCAGAAAATTTCTTGAAATATCTTTTGGATATTTACAAAGACACAAAAGAAAATAAATTTTATTATTTTTCTTATATGGATTTCCCAAATCATGATTCTGCAATAGAAGAATTAACTGAAAATCACTGTATCCGAAAAACAAATAGTGTTAATGGATATATAGAAATTTCAGAAGATCTTCTTCCTTAATCACTTTCCTGAGTGTTTTTGCTACTTACTACTTCAGCAACTTCACTCAGGATTTTTTTCTTTCTGTTCAGCGTTTCAATAAATTGATCTAGTGCAATACCACCGTCAAAAGAAAAATTCTGAACATTGATTTTCAACTCTAAAGTCGGGCAAAGCTCTCCATTTTCATTTCTAGCATGATATGTTAAGTCTTCTATGCCGTTTGTGATGTATTTTCCATCAATAAAAACGTTTGTGGTTTTTCCTATCTGCACAAGTGCAAATTTGGGCTTCATGTTGTCACCTCCTTGTTATGAAAGTTTAACATCGTTAAACTTTTTAGGTAAAAAAATATGCCCCATATTCACTCAGATCAATGTCAAGTAATCCAGCCCACACATTCATATCTTCCTGTGAGAACTCAGTCTTGCACTGTAATTTCCTCGATACGCTCACCTGACTTCTTCCGAGTTTATCAGCAAAAGCGGACTGCGATCCGTACTTCTCAACGATTCTACCTCTAAGCTTGTTGTAAGTGTAAGGCATTTAAATTCCTCCTTTCGTTTGCTTCTGACTAAAGTTTAACACCGTTTAACTATTTTGTCAACCCTTTAGTTTAAAATAATTAAACTTTTCGACTTGAAAGTTTAACTTCGTTATGCTACCATATAGTTGAAAGGAGGTATGCAAATGAAGAATGAACTCACCGCCAAACGACTAAGAAGAGCTTTAGATACTAATAATATGAAGCCGCAAGAATTAGCCGACAAAAGCGGAGTCGCAAAAGCTTCTATCAGCCAGTATCTAAGTGGGATGCACGCACCGTCAAACATAAGCAGCGGAAAAATGGGAAAAATATTAAATGTTGAACCAATGTGGCTTATGGGATTTGATGTTCCGATGGAAAAGTTAAACTCACCGTCTGAAAATCTTGCAGAACAGGATGTAAAACTTCTGAAAAAGATTAGCTTGCTAAACGAAAGAGATCGTAAGATCATTATTGATATGGTTGATTCGATGCTAAAAAGAAAAAGTGAGGATTAACCCCACTCTTTCAAAAAAGTTTTTATGAATGTATGCAGATACTTGATTGTATCTGCATTTTCTATGCTTTCAATCATTTTTATCAGTTCTTCTTTTTTCTTTTCTTCTTCCATAGCAATACCTCCAGGAACCCACACGATACAGTAGCGATACAAAAATTATAGAACATACGTTCTATTTTGTCAATTAGTGCAATCTTCCCTCCTTATTTTTCCTCTCTTTTATATTATGTTCTTATTTATATGCGAAAAATGGCTAAAAAAGTACAGAAAATGCTTTTTTTATCGACATTTTAGCGTATAATTGATGTAGGTATTAACAACGGAGGGAGGACGGTGGAATATGACACCGGTAGAATATTATCTAATCCGGTCTTTGATGCACCGGAAATATGAGAAGAAACGCAGAAAATTACAGAAAAAGCGGTACAAGAAAGTCAAACGGCAATATAACAGGGAGCTGATGAGGGAAAGCGCCGACCGTCAAACAGAATGGATTCAAGAACAAATTCAGAAGCACAAGGAAAAGAAAGAAGAAAAACGGAACAGAGAAGTTACTGACTACGGGTATGATTTGCCATCTTCTTACGAATATGTAAATGAGAAAGAACCGGAAACGTCTTCAGCAAGCTCGTTCCGGTTCTTTTCGGATGACTTCGCCACATACATTTTGAATCACTGGGACAGAAAATTTGATATTGTTCATTTTCTATTTCCAATTGTTTCCGTTATAATGCTTGTCATTTTTGTGCCTATATCCCGTTTTGCAGAGTTGGACGGCGTAAGGGTAACAACTGGTGCATGGCTTATTTACGATTTGCTATTTTTCGTGTTATGGATAATACCGTTTGACATAATTGTCTTTATCGTCAAAAAGCTTTCTGTCTTATACGTAAAGTCCCACTATCTTGAATTTGAAGAGGAAGCTGACGAAGAAATAGAACAAGATATTGCAGATGATCCCGAAGATCATAATAATAATATACCTTATGCAGAGGAAAGTGACTTTGAAGACGATACCATATACACAGAGGAAAGAAAACCTATTCCTAAGATCATTCCAAAAAAGAAAAAAGCTCCTTTTAACGTAGAAGCTTTTGCCAAAGAGTGTAACGCTTATATGGTAAAGCAAGAACGTCAGGAAGAACAGGAAAAAATATTGCATTAAAGAAAAAGACGGGCAGATTATTCCACCCGTCTTTCTTTATGCCACTTTTTGAGGAACTAGTTTATTTATAAAGTACATCTGTCCTTTACCAGTCACTTTTGTTGTCTTTGTTACCCTGACACTTCCGTCTGGATTTGCAACCGTTGTTTCCTTAACTTCAAACAGCTTCAACTCCATTGACCTCTGCGTAGGCATATTCCTACTGTTTCCGCTCTTAATCAAGTACCCGTTATCTCTGAGCCATTCAAAAAGACGTTTCTGTCCTGTGTTCACACCGTTCTGTTTTAGAATCTTCGCCAGATCTCCAATAAGGATAGACGTGTTGCTTGCTGATACTGCGTCTGCAAAGATTTCTTTCGGCTTCATGCGCTCGTTATCCTCGATCAGAACAGCATTATCCTTTTTAAGTGATTCTATGGTCTTATCTGCCATTTTCAACGCCCTTGCAAAGATCTGTTCCGGTGTGTTCCATGCTTTCTCCAAGTCAATGAAATACTGGCGCATGATTTTCCCTTTTTCGGTTTTTGTCATCATAGAAATATGTTTTGCCATATCTGTTGACAATAAATAATCATCAATAACCCTTTTTGCACCATTATTTGCAACCGTAGGTTTGCCTACGCTTTCGTAATCTGTACCTTTTTCAAATACATCTGCATACCTTGAAAACCATAAGCTGAACCTCTCTCTGATTCCAAGGACTTCATGTAAATCCCTAGCTGATACTGTCGGATTCTCCGATTCATAGTTAATTGTTAAAATCTCATTCATGTGGTATCCTCCTATTGTTCTTTTTCTGCGCAAAGCGCAAACCCTTTTATTATCCCGATTGCTTCACGTTTTCTTTCTTCCGGGATTCTTGCCAAAATGTCAACCAACTCTTTTGCATCGTCTTTCTTCTCTTCTAATGTGTCCGTCATGTTCTCACCTCTCTTTTTATATGTCCTATGTCTATATTTTATTCCCCTTTGTCTAATTTGTCAATATTTTAAGCTATTTTTATTGACATAGGGGATTTATAGAGGTATTATAATTACATACTTAACAGAAAGGAGGTATCAGAAATGTCAACAAGTGATCGCTTACGCGAATTACGTAGGTGTTTTAAGATGAGTCAGGAAGAATTCGGAAAGCGTATAGGCGTTTCAAATACGGCAATTTCCAAAATGGAAAAGAACGAACGGAATCTAACTGAACAGACGATAAAATCTATCTGTAGAGAATTTCACGTGAATTATTCATGGCTCACTGAGGGTATCGGTGATACGTTCTACGGCACACCAACAAGTGTTGTTGATGAAATTGCCGAAGAGTTCAATCTTGATGAGGTTGACAAAAATATCATTGCGAAATACCTTGAACTTTCGCCAGACCAAAGAAAGGTCTTGAAAGAATATTTAAAAAGTGTTTTCGCCGGATAACAGGACGGGCATAATCGCCCGTCTGTTTTAATATATTCACAAAAAGTAGATAATATTCATCTTTTACCCTATTGACTTATTTTCCACCAAGATTATAATGAAAGATATACTAAATGGCGAAGAGGAACGCCAGAGGGAGGAAAAGAATATGGCAAAAAAATCAGGTTGTCTTGTTGCCGTAGTTGCTGTTTTAGCAATCGGAGCAATTGGATCAGCAATAGGCGGAGGAAGTGACGATAAACCAAAGAAAGTTGAAACAGCCGTAAGCACAGAAGCAAAAAAAGACGACACAGAGGAAAAAGAAGAGGAGCAGAAAGTATTTGCAGTCGGTGATTCAGTTGAATCTAAAGACATAACAATCACGCTTGTGTCTGCAACAGAATCAGCCGGAACTGACATCATCAAGCCGGATGACGGGAAAGAGTTTTTGATTTTAAATTTTGACATCCAGAACAATTCAAAAAGTGACATTAACATCAGCTCTGTGACTTGCTTTGAAGCATACTGTGACGATTATTCATTAAATCAAGACATTATTGGATTGCAAGCACCAGAAGCCAAAGATCAGGGCCAGCTTGACGGAAGTGTAGCAGCTGGAAAGAAAATGAATGGTGTTATTGTTTATCAAGTACCTACAGATTTTAAGAAATTTGAAATCAAAGTTTCTCCGGGATTCTGGAGCTTAAAAGACATCGAATTTGCGATAAATAAATAGAGTTTAAAAGACGGGCAGATCATTCCACCCGTCTTTCTTTATGCCTATTTTACCCTTAATCTCTGTCCTGCATAGATCAGATTCGGATTGCTGATTCCGTTAAGCTGCGCAATCTTCTGGTAGGACGTGCCGTACCTGGATGCAATGCCAGAGAGCGTATCACCGGACTGTACCGTGTAATACTGCGCTACTCCGGCGTTGATCTTGTTCTGCACTTCCGTGTACCGGTTGCCGAGGACAAGCTTTCTTACATCACCGTTTCCGTATTTGCCGGATTTTGTTTCATTCACCAGTGTATCTACGGATGCTGAGTAAATATGGTTGATGAAGCTCTGGACTTCATTATACCGTGTTCCGAGGGCGTTCTTGCGGTTGTCACCATCACCGTACTTTCCTTGCATGACTCCAACAACCAGATCGAGCGTGGATCCGCTCGGAGTGTTCGCTGTCGGTTTCGGTGTTTCTGCCGGTTTGGTTGTGTTTCCTTTTCCGGCGTATTTGTTCCATGCGTCCTTGTCGCCATAGAATTTATCCAGATCAAGGTTGCCACCCCATCCATTCAGTCTGCCACAAGAGCTATACTGACGGATAGCGCAAGTATAAGCTCCCTCGTTCCAAGGCTTGTCCTGATAGCCTGTCTGGTTCATGTCTGCGTACTGTGCAATCCAGAGTCCGTAATTGCCGATATTAGAAAATCTATAGGCTACAGACTGCGAACAGTATAGGAGCGGACGCACGCCTGTTTTCTGGTATACATAGTCAAGCCAGCTCTTGCACCATGCAAAATCTGAACTACCGAATGCCGGGTTGTTCTTCCCCTCCCAGTCAAGGCAGAGAATCGCTTCACCTACACGATTTCCGATTCTATCAAGGAAGTAATCTGCTTCTTTCTGGTAATCTCCACCATTCGCATAATGGTAGATACCAAGACATTTCCCGGCGTTCTTAGCCTGTGCGTAAGCTCTTGTGAAATCCGGGTTCACGTAGCCTGTTCCCTCTGTTGCCTTTACGATCACAAAATCGCACGGTACTACATTGAGGTCTATTCCTGCCTGATAACTTGCAATATCAATTCCATTCATTGCCATAATGTTTCTCCTTTCAAAAAGAGGGCGACTATTCGCCCTCTGAATCATTATCCACTTTCACCTGATCTTCTACCTGCGATCGGATGTGTTTCACAAGCGGCTGCATAAATGCCGGGATATTCACTCCCATGT
>UMHM01002824.1_pt1 | contig 10909 bp, 5 predicted proteins | sample 1965501 | NCBI WGS metagenome assembly UMHM01 (sample SAMEA4836095, study PRJEB28245) | human gut metagenome | biome: gut microbiome; material: fecal sample | place: Denmark | collected 2008
GACGGAAGCGGCTGCGAATTTGAAATAAAATTTGCAGACGGCACCACGGTATCCTCAAAAAATCTGCCCATAAGCGAATATGCAGAAAAAGACGGCCAGCTTTTTTTCAGATTTAAAGAGGAAAATCACACCACCGCAACCATGCGCTTCAGAGTCGGCAAGGACGGCAACACAATTGAGAAGCAACTTGTGCTTACGCAAAGCAAGCCGGAGGTTATCGACTGTATTTTCCTTGAAAACATAGGCATTATAAATTCAAGATCATCCTACAGCGTTCCCGGCGGCGAAACGGATATTGACGCTTTTTATTCAAATCTCGGTCAGCCGTTTTATATTGACAGCCTTTTCTTCGGCTGTGATTTTCCGATAACCAAAAACGGAATTTTCCACGGCAGAGGCCAGGTTATATATTATTTGGGCAAGGCCGTTGAGGGCGAAAAGCTTGTGTGCCCCACCGTTGTTATCGGCGGCGCAGAGGGTCACCTTATGGCAGATCTTCGCAAAGCGTTTTTCAAATATATTGAAAGCATTTCTCTTAAAACGCCTTATTATCTTATGTACAACACCTGGTACGACAGAATGCTCAACATTGACGCGGACTGCATTACCGAGGATTTTTACAAAATCGAAAAGCAACTCACGGGGCACGGTATTCCCCCGATTGACGGCTATGTGCTTGATGACGGCTGGCCAAACTACAAAGACGATTTTTGGAGCATAAACAAAAAGCGCTTTCCTAATGATTTTCTTGATATAAGCAGCCTTTCAAGAAGATTCGGCAGTGAATTCGGGCTTTGGCTCGGACCGCGCGGCGGCTACAATTTTACGGCAAAGCTTGCAAAGCGCATTGAAAAAGGCGGCAACGGCTACCACAATGCAGAAAGCAACGACATTTGCGTCGGCTCAAAAAGATATCTTGAAAAGCTTGAAAACTTTTTCCTTACAACAATGAAAGAAAACGATATTTCATATTGGAAGCTGGACGGCTTTTGTCTTAAGCCCTGTAAAAACGCCAAGCACGACCACATTACGGGCGGCGACCACGAAATGTATTTCTACACCGAAATGTGGACACGCTGGATAAAAATATTCAAGGATATGCGCGAGCTTCGCAGAAAGCAGGGCAAAAATCTTTGGATAAACTTTACCTGCTATGTTACCCCCTCACCGTGGTGGCTGCAATATGTTAATTCGATTTGGCTTCAAAACAGCAGTGATATAGGCTTTGCACAAAATTATCCCGAGGGCGAACAAGCTCAGGTTGACTCCGAAATCACTTACAGAGACGGCATATATTATGATTTTGCCGTTAAAAGAGGGCTTCAATTCCCGTTTTCAAACATTTATAACCATGAACCGATTTACGGTCGTGAAGCCCACCTTGATTACACGGATGCGGAATTTGAAAAGGCTTTTTTCTGGAACGCATGCCGCGGCGCAGCTCTTAACGAGCTTTACATTTCAAGCAGCATGATGAACGAGGAAAAATGGCAAATTCTTACCCGCGTTATAAACTGGCAGAAAACGAATTACCACATACTCAGAAACGCAATGTTCATCGGCGGCAACCCCGTTGAAAACAATGTTTACTGCTATGCTTCGTGGACGGAGGACGGCGAAGGCGTTATTGCACTTCGCAATCCCACTCACGAAACAGCTCCGCTTACGCTTACGCTTAATAAGCTTATGGGTTGCCCCGAAAGCTTAAACGAGGTGCACAGATACAATGTGCTTAATAAAAGCGGAGCGGATACAGACGAAACATATAACTATAACGACAAGATAAACCTTACTTTAGCACCGTTTGAAATTAAGATTTTCCAATTTGGAAAAACAGACAACAGATATTCTCGGCAAAACGAGCCTAATCCGTTTACAATTTCATTTGACAGCACGGGTGAGGACGGAATTGTTTGCAAAAACGACGATATTGAAATTTCTGTTCAAAAAGGTCTTGTTTGCGCGTCCATGGGCGGCTTAGTTCTGAAATCGGAAAACAGCATAAGCGGCAGCAGCCACAAAATCACCGTTGTGCGCGAGAAAAACGGGATGATTAAGATTTATGTGGACAATGCCCTTGACTGCTCCGGCTATTCGCCCGCTATGAAGCCGCAGCTTTCCTGCGAGCTTTCAGGAAGCGCCGCAAGCTTTAAGGTGATTGAAAAAGCTTTGCCTTATGACAAGCTTGTTGAAATAGAGCATCTTATCAAATCAAGAAAGAGGCGCAATTAACCCAATGAAATGCAAAAAATGCGGATTTGACTGTGCGCAGGAGGACGGCGATTGGATCACCTGCCCCAACTGCGGCGCAAAATATTTTAACACCGCCATCAACCCGGAGATGAGTGCCACAAGGCAAATCTCCGAAATTGAGCGGCAGCAAAGCGCTGCACCCGCAGAGGCACAGGCGGCCGAGCCCGAAGGCGATGAAAAAAAGAAAAAATCAAAGCTGCGCGAAACGATTGATTTTATGCTGCCGATAGTTATAGCGGTGGTGATTGCACTGCTACTTAAATCCTTTGTTTTCGCCAATGCCGTTGTGCCCACAGGCTCAATGATAAGCACCATCAACGAGGGCGACAGAATCATTGCAAGCCGTGTGGCATACATAAAAAGCGACCCCCAAAGATACGATATTATTCTTTTCAAATTTCCGGACGATGAGAGCCAAATATTTGTTAAAAGAATAATCGGCATGCCGGGTGAAACGGTTACGGTTGAAAACGGCATAGCGTATATCACGGACGAGAACGGCAACACCGTTGAAACAGACCAATCATTCGTTACAAACGAAAAGCCGGAGGGCAATTACGGTCCGTACTATATCCCTAAAGAGGGCGAAAAAATCACCGTAAACGGCACACAATGCATTGCCGAAAACGGAATGACGGTCGGCTCACTTGAATTTCTTGACAAATATTGCAAAAAGGACGAAAGCGGAAATTACACCGTTTCCGAAAAATGCTATTTTTGCATGGGAGACAACAGAAATAAATCCCATGATTCAAGATTTTGGAACAACACTTATGTTGCCGAAAACAAAATCTTAGGCCAAGCCGAATTTAAATACTATCCCGGATTTGAAAAGTTGAAATGATTGAAAGCCGATTCTTAAAATAAACAGCGGCAAATTAAGCGCCGCAAAAAAAGCAAATATATTTATATGCAAAAGGCCTGCATCCGCATTTTACGGATGCAGGCTTTGGATTTTTTATACAAACAAAAAGATAACCGAGATCGCTTTGGCAATCTCGGTTATTTTGCTTATATTACATTTTGAAACGATTTGCGGATTTTTCGCAAAAATCAGTCTTTCTTAGGAGCGTAATATTCAACGGTGCGAAGAAGATCATTATACTTCTGAACAGCGTTTTCTGCAGCGATATTGAAGAGCTTATCTGCCTTTTCGGGGAAGCTTCTTCTGAGAGCCGAATAACGGGTTTCACCGTTAATGAACTCAATATAATCGGAAGTCGGAGCCTTTGAATCAAGGCTGAACGGATTCTTGCCTTCTTCAACAAGAGCAGGATTAAACCTAAAGAGGTTCCAATAGCCGGCCTCAACTGCCTTCTTTTGCTCTGCCTGGTTAAACGGCATCTTGATACCGTGGTTGATACAGGGAGCATAGCAGATAACAAGTGAAGGACCGTTATAAGCTTCTGCTTCTTTCATTGCCTTGAGGCACTGATTATAATCTGCACCCATAGCAACCTGCGCAACATAGATATAGCCGTAAGACATTGCAATCTTTGCAAGATCCTTCTTCTTTGTGATTTTACCGGAAGCAGCAAACTGAGCAACCGCGCCTGTGGGAGTTGACTTAGAAGCCTGACCGCCGGTGTTTGAATAAACCTCTGTGTCAAATACAAGAACATTAACATCTTGATTCTGAGCAAGAACATGATCAAGTCCGCCGAAGCCGATATCATAAGCCCAACCGTCACCGCCGAAGATCCACTGGCTCTTCTTGGCAGCATAATCCTTATCCTTAAGGAAGTCCTCGGCAGCATCCTTTGCATCGCCCTCAAATTCTGTGTTTTCGATAGCAGAAATAAGGGCCTTTGCAGGAGCATCGTTGCCGCGGGTTGAATGGAATGTATCAAGATATTCCTGAACTTCCTTGCCAACGCTTGTTTCTTTAAGAGCAATAGCATCTTCGGCAAGTCTTGAACGGATTTGAGCCTGAGCAAGGAACATACCAAGGCCGAATTCAGCGTTATCCTCAAACAAGGAGTTTGACCAAGCCGGTCCGTTGCCGTGCTTATCAACCGTGTAAGGAGTTGAAGGAGCCGAACCGCCCCAAATTGAAGAACAGCCTGTTGCATTGGCAATATACATCTTATCACCAAAGAGCTGAGTTGCAAGCTTAGCATAAGGTGTTTCACCGCAGCCTGCGCAAGCACCGGAGAATTCGAGATAAGGCTTGAGATACTGAGCAGAAACTACAGTTTTATCAGAAGCGACCTCTGCTTTGGGATCAATATCACAAAGAGCATCAAATACGGGCTGGCTGTCAAGCTGAGAAGCGATGGGCTTCATAGTAAGTGACTTTGTGGGGCAAACATTTGCACATGATGCACAACCTGTGCAGTCGAGTGTGGAAATGATAAGAGCATATTTAAGGCCACTGTCCTTAGGAACTTTAAGATCAACAGCCTTTGTGTTTGCGGGAGCAGCTGCAAGCTCATCTGCCGTGAGGGCAACAGGGCGAATTACAGCATGGGGGCAAACCATTGCGCATCTGTTACACTGAGCGCACTTTGTGGGATCCCATTCGGGAACATCAACGGCAATACCACGCTTTTCAAATGCAGAGGATCCTGCCGGGAACACACCGCTTGCCATATCAACAAATGTTGAAACAGGAATAGTGTCACCCTTTTGATGATCAATGGGGCTGAGAATTTCCTTAACGAATTTCTTCATTTCGGGGCGATCTGTTTTGATTTCTTTTTCAACAATCTCGTCCTCTGCTGTTTTCCAGCTTTCGGGAACTTCAACCTTAATAAGCTCCTTAGAGCCTCTGTCTATACCCTGATGGTTAGCTGCAACAACTGCATCGCCCTTCTTTGAGAACTTAGCGGTTGCCTTAGCCTTCATAAGCTCAATAGCCTGATCAACGGGAAGAATTCCTGAAATTGTGAAGAATGCAGACTGAAGAATTGTGGAAGCTCTGCCGCGAAGGCCTACTTCCTCTGCAATCTTGATACCATTGATGATATAGAAATTGATATCGTTGTTTGCAATATATCTCTTCATTGAAGCGGGAAGCTCTTTATCAAGCTCTTCGGGGCTCCAAATGCAGTTAAGAAGGAATGTGCCGCCCGGAACAAGATCCTGAACCATATCATACTTTGTTACATATGACGGGCAGTGGCAGGCAACAAAATTAGCCTTATTGATAAGATAAGAAGAGGTGATCGGGTTTACACCGAAACGAAGGTGAGAAACCGTGATGCCGCCCGATTTCTTTGAATCATAGAAGAAATAGCCCTGAGCATACATATCGGTGTTGTCGCCGATAATTTTGATAGAGTCTTTATTAGCGCCGACAGTACCGTCTGAGCCGAGACCCCAGAACTTACAGCTTGTGGTGCCTGCGGGAGTTGTATCTACATGATTGCCTGCAGGAAGAGAAAGATTCGTAACATCATCTGTGATGCCGATGGTGAAGGTTTGCTTAGGCTCTGCTGCTTTCATATTATCATAGATTGAAATAATATGAGCGGGAACAGTGTCCTTAGAGCCGAGGCCGTAACGGCCGTTATAGATAGGAGTTGTTTCAAACTGCGAGCCCTTAAATGCTGCGACAACATCAAGATAAAGGGGTTCGCCGATTGAGCCGGGCTCTTTAGTTCTGTCGATAACGGAAATCTTTTTAACCGTTGCGGGGATAACATCGATAAGATATTTCGGAGAGAAAGGTCTGTAAAGGTGAACCTTAACAAGGCCAACCTTTTCGCCCTTTGCATTAAGATAATCAACGGTTTCTGCGATAGTGTCGCAAACAGAGCCCATAGCGATGATGATATGCTCTGCATCGGGTGCGCCGTAGTAATTAAAGGGCTTGTAATCGGTGCCGATTTTCTCGTTTACCTTATTCATATACATAACGGTGGTTTCAACAGCATCGTTATAATATTTATTGCAAGCCTCTCTGTGCTGGAAGAAGATATCCGAGTTTTCTGCCGAGCCGCGAAGCGTGGGGTGCTCAGGATTAAGAGCACGCTCACGGAAGCGCTTAACATCATCCATATCAACCATGTCTTTAAGATCTTTGTAATCCCAAACTTCAATCTTTTGGATTTCGTGAGAAGTGCGGAAGCCGTCAAAGAAATGAAGGAAAGGAACAGAAGATTTAAGGGTTGAAAGATGAGCAACCGCACCGAGATCCATAACCTCCTGCGGGTTGTTTGAGCAAAGCATAGCGTAACCTGTTTGGCGGCAAGCATAAATATCTGAATGATCGCCGAAAATGTTTAACGCATGGGTTGAAACGCAGCGAGCCGAAACGTGAATAACAGATGAAAGAAGCTCACCTGCGATCTTATACATATTCGGGATCATAAGAAGAAGACCCTGAGAAGCCGTATAAGTGGTGGTGAGAGCACCTGCGGAAAGAGAGCCGTGAACGGCACCTGCGGCGCCGCCTTCTGATTCCATTTCCTGAACTCTTACGTTTTGGCCGAAAATGTTTTTGGCGTTTTGGGATGAAAGAACATCCGTAACCTCCGCCATAACGGACGAAGGGGTGATGGGATAAATAGCGGCTACTTCCGTGAATGCATAGGAAACATGAGCAGCGGCATTATTACCGTCCATCGTTTTCTTTTTTCTTTGTACCATGTGAATAAATTACCTCCTGAGAACCGCAAAGTTCATAATTTACACTTAACAAGTGACGAGGAACATTCAGGCGGCGCAAAAGCGCGCCGATCAAGTGCCGTATATGCACTTAAACAGACACATTGCTATGCAAGGCGCCTGAAATTCTCTCCCTCAATCAAAAATGGGCGCAATTAACCCTTTTGTGATTTGCCAATATTTTAACACAAAGCTTTTTATATTTCAACAAACAATTTAATAATTATTATTTTTTTTAGAATTTGTGCTTTTTTGTAAAAAAATAAGCTCTTGCGGCAGCTTTTTGCCGAAAGAGCTTTTAATTTAAAATTCAATATAGCCTTCCTCGGAGCGGTTAAGAGGAAGCGAAATTTTTACGATTGTGTCATTTATTCCGGTGGTGTGCGTTGTGGGCTTTTGACTGTAATTCTTTAAGCTTACCTCAAGATTAACAGCGCCTTTATATTCTTTTTCTGTGTCAAAAGCAAAAACACTGCCGTCCGTTTTAACAACATAGCCGTAATCATCTCTTGTGCCGCCCGAAAGATCAAGCTGTTCGCCATTTACATAAACATAAAGCACATCTTCAATTGAACCGTCGTTAGGCAAAGTAATTTCAATATGCAGCTTTCTGTCTACGGGAATAATTTCATTGTTATTTGAATTGTTTCCGCCGCCGTTTTCACTGCCGTTTCCGCCGCCGGAATTTGAATCCGATCCGTTGCCTGAATTGCCGCCTGAATTTGAATCTGACGAATTTGAGGAACCGCCGCCGGACGACGAATTGCCGTTTTCTTTAGTAGGAGCGATAATTTCGCCGTTTACGATTCCCGGCTTTGCGGAATCGCCCTGCGAATCGCCCGCTGTTGTTGAAACGGGCTTTTCCGTGTATTTTTCCTTGCCGCCCGAGCTTACACCCACGATTATTCCCACAACAATCGCAACAACCGCCACGGCGGCAGCAATGCCGATTATAAGCTTTTTATCGGGCTTTTTCTTTCCCGTGTTTTTGTTTTCTTCCGAATTGCTATCGGGAAGATTGTTTTTTTCAACTGCCATAAATTTCACTCCATTATATATTAAACAAATATATTATTTGCACAAATCAAACGAATGCGTTAAACGAAGCGTCGCTCGGCATGCGCCAGTCGCCGCGAGGAGAAAGCGAAACCGAGCCGACCTTCGGCGAATCCGGAATACAACTGCGCTTAAATTGGCTTATAAAGAACCTGCGCATAAACACGCTTGCCCATTTTTCAATCACCGCGGGCGAATATTTATCCTCAAACGCCTTTTGTGCCAGCATTATCAGCTTTTCCTTTGAAAAGCCAAAGCGCACAAAATTATAAAGGAAGAAATCGTGAAGCTCGTAAGGGCCGATATTTTCCTCTGTTTTTTGGGCGATATTTCCGTTTTCATCGGGCGGAAGCAATTCGGGAGAAACAGGCGTGTCCAATATATCATAAAGCACCGCCGCAGTTTCCTTATCGCTTACCGAAGCAACATATTCCACAAGATAGCGCACAAGCGTTTTCGGCACAGAGGCATTAACACCGTACATGCTCATATGATCGCCGTTATAAGTGCACCAGCCCATTGCAAGCTCGCTCAAATCGCCCGTGCCCACAAGCAACATGTTATGCTTATTTGCCATATCAAAAAGGATTTGCGTGCGTTCTCTTGCCTGGGTGTTTTCATATGTTATATCGTGAATTTCAGAGTTGTGCTCAATATCGCGCATATGCTGTTCGCACGCCGCTTTTATATCTATTTCTTTGATTTGCACGCCGAGTCTGCGCATAAGCTCAAGGGCGTTATTATATGTTCTGCCCGTTGTGCCGAAGCCCGGCATTGTGATTCCGATTATATCGGCAGCGCTTTTGCCGAGCCTTTTCATCGCCTCGGCGGCAACAAGCAGGGCAAGCGTTGAATCAAGCCCGCCCGAAATGCCGACTATTGCACCGGCGGAGCCGACATGTGAAATTCTTTTTGCCAGCCCGCAGGACTGAATGGCAAAAATCTCGCGGCATCTTTCGCGGCGCATTTCATCATCTGCAGGCACAAACGGATGAGGGTCAACAAAGCGGTGCTTCAAATCGTTTTCATTATTTTGCACGGGCGCGCTTACGATTTTCACAGTGCCGATTTTGTTTGAAAACGACATATTGTTTCTGCGCAGCGCGGAAAGCTTTTCAATATCCAAATCGGCATAAACGATTTGATTTTCAAAATCAAATCTGTTTCCCTCGGCGGCAACCGAGCCATTTTCCGCAATCAGCGTTGCGCCGCTGAAAACAAGATCCGTGGTGCTTTCGCACGGACCCGCTCCGGCATAAACATAGCCGCACACACAGCGCGCCGATTGATTTTCAACAAGGCTTTTTCTGTATTGTGCCTTGGAAACATATTCATCGCTTGCCGAAAGATTTGCAATTATATTTGCGCCGCTTTGCACAAGCTGCGAGCTCGGCGGAGCCGGCACCCACAAATCCTCGCAAAGCTCAACGCCGAGCATTGCCCCGCCGCCGAGATCAAAAATTTGATCGCCGATTTTAACATCAAAACCGCAGATGCTTATATCCTGCACGGTTTCAAAATCAAAGCCTGAGGCAAACCAGCGTTTTTCATAAAACTCGTTATAATTTGCAATGTGCTTTTTTGGCACGGCACCGATTATTTTGCCGCTGCGCACAAGCACGGCGCAGTTATAAAGGCTGCCGAGAAACGGCACCGGCATACCGAGCAAAACTGCGATGTTTTTGCCCTTTGTGGTTGCCGTTATTTGAGCAAGTGCGTCGTTTGCGGCATTTTGCAGCGCAAAGGTAAAAAACAGATCCGCGCAGGTGTAGCCCGTGACGGAAAGTTCGGGAGTAACAAGAAGCCTTGCGCCCTCTTTTTCCGCCGCCTCGATTGCATTTATTATTGAATTTTTATTATACTGCGGGTCGGCAACCTTCAAATTGAGCGAGGCCGACGCCGCCCTGAAAAATCCGTAATTCATATTTCACCTAAATCAAAGTAATTTTAAACTTAAACGAAGTCTCTTCGCCGGGCTCAAGCACTGTCATGCCGCGTTTTTTCTCAAACTCGTCTGATTCATCCGTGCAGGTTGAAATGCCCGTCCATGGCTCGATGGCAACGAAATTGCCGCCGTTTGCAGAGGACCATATCAAAAGATTTTCAAAATCCTGATAATCGAGTCGCACTCCCCTGCCGCCCGCGGAAAGAGTGGCGGATTTTGCTTTAATTCCGTCAAACACCATAGCGTCGTCCGTAAAAAGAGAGTGATCCATTTTGATTTCATCGCTGTTTGAAACAACATCATATCGCTTTGAAATATCTATAATACCGCTGTGAATATCGGGACGCAGGCAAGGGTGATTAAGCACCTTGTCAAACTTAACCGAATAATCCTCAAACCTTTCGCCGCTCTCAAGCGGGCAATTAAACGCCGGATGACCGCCGATTGCAAACGGAAGCTTATCCGCGCCGGTGTTTTTAACCGTATATTCCGTGGTAACGCTGTTTTTCAGCACGGTATATTTTATTTGAAGCGAATAATCAAAAGGAAATTCCTTTTTCGTTTCGGGGCTTGAATTTTGAACAAACGAAACGAAATTCGGCCCCTGCTCTTTAATCTCAAAGGGGTTTATTCTTGCAACGCCGTGCCTTTTCATATTACACGGCTTGCCGAAAGCGTTTGCTTTACCGTTCTTCAGCACGCCGACGATCGGGAAGCACACGGGTGCCTGACCGCCCCAATACTCTTTATCGCCCTGCCAAAGATATTCAACGCCGTCCTTAACAAGAGAATGAAGCATTGCGCCCTCCTGCAGGCAAAGCACGGTAACATTGCCGCTTGATATTTTAACAGCCATAAGCTCACCTTTTCTTAAAATTTATATATTATTTTTTATCATGCTTATTAAAGATAATTATATATCATTATAAAATTCATTGCAATATTGAAAATGTAAACATAATGCGTTACAATATAAAAAAAGATTTGAGGAGAACACACAGAATGAACATTGATTCCTACATTTATGAAGCGATTTTTGAGGAA
>UMHM01063359.1_pt1 | contig 10909 bp, 8 predicted proteins | sample 1965501 | NCBI WGS metagenome assembly UMHM01 (sample SAMEA4836095, study PRJEB28245) | human gut metagenome | biome: gut microbiome; material: fecal sample | place: Denmark | collected 2008
CCCGCCTCGCGGCATTCTTTGACGGCCGCTATCGCTTCCGGGCGAACCGGGTCTATCATGCCGGTAATTCCGATGTATGTAAGATTTTGTTCGAGATACTCCGGCGTTGTGATCGCGGGCTTTTCGTCCCATGTCCGCATTGCCGCAGCAAGTGCACGCAGTGCATCATCCGCCATGGATTTGTTCTCCGCAAGTATTTCACGGCGCAGCGCATCCGTCATCGGCACGACTTTGCTGCCGTCGAAATAACCCGTGCAGCGTTTGAGCAATTCATCCGGCGCACCCTTTGTAAATTGGATTATTTCCCCGTTATGGTTGTGAACGGTGGTCATAAGCTTTCTCATGCTGTCGAACGGAGCTTCCGCAATGCGGGGGTATTCCGCCTTCAAAGCAGGTTTTTTCAACCCGAGTGCGGTTGCAAAATTCACAAGCGCACATTCCGTCGGTTCGCCGACCGCTTTCTCCGTTTCGTCGGGTTCCGCATCGGAACAGAGCGACATCGCCGTTGCAAGCAGCTTTTCGTCACGGCCCGCGGTGCGCACAACCGTCATTCGGTTCTGGGTCAGCGTGCCTGTTTTGTCGGAGCAAATAACCTGCGCACAGCCGAGAGTTTCAACGGCTGTAAGCTTCCTTATGACGGCATTGCGCCTGCTCATTTTCGTAACGCCGATCGAAAGCGAAATTGTAACAACGGTTGCAAGCCCTTCCGGAATTGCGGCAACCGCAAGGCTGACCGCAACCATGAATGTGTTCAGAACAAGTTCGGGCGTGATGCCGCTTTTTGCCGTCAAAAGGCTGAAGCCGAACATAAAGATGCATATGCCGATGACAATATACGTCAAAATTCGGCTGAGCTGGCCGAGTTTAATCTGCAAAGGCGTTTGTCCGCTCTCCGCTTTTGTGAGTGCGTCGGCAATCTTGCCCATTTCGGTATCCATGCCCGTTGCGGTGATAACGGCATAGCCCCTGCCGTACACGATGGTTGAGCCCATGTAGACCATGTTCACGCGATCTCCGAGCGGGCATTCTTTGCCGGTCAGATCCTCAATGGTTTCAACCTGTTTGTTGACGGGAACGCTTTCGCCCGTCAATGCGGCTTCCTCCGCCTGCAGGCTTGCGCATTCGATAACCCTCGCATCCGCCGGCACCGCGTCGCCCGCTTCAAGCAGCACAACATCTCCGACAACAAGTTCTTCGCTCTTGACAAGGCGAACCATGCCCCCGCGCAGAACTCTGCTTGTTGCCGAGGACATCGCCTGCAATGCCTCGATCGCTTTTTCCGCTTTGCTCTCCTGATAAACACCGAGGACAGCGTTCAGCAAAACGACCGCAATAATTATTATCGTGTCCGAAAAACTTTCCTTTTCAACAACCGAAACAACGCCGGAAACAATTGCCGCCGCGATAAGAATTATTATCATCGGGTCCTTGAGCTGATTGAAAAAACGCGAAAGCAGGGATTCCTTCTTTGCTTCTTTCAGCTTGTTTCTGCCGTTCCGTTCAAGCCTTGCTGCCGCTTCCGCATCGGAAAGCCCCTGCCCGCACGAGTCGAGTGACTGCAAAACGTGCTCTTTGTCTTCGTAGTAGTACCTCATTATTTGTTTCAATTCCCTTTCCACACCGTTCGCCTGTTTTGTTATTCTGCCTTTTTTATACGGCGTTCAACCGTCCGCAAAGCGAAAAACCTTTGAGTTACGCAAATCCATAAAAAACAGACTCCCTGCCGCACACGAAAACAAACCTGTGGTCTTTCGGTGCTGCATGAGTCTTGCTTGTTATGTGACGTTAAACGAAATATTCATGTCAGCCGAAGCCTTTGAAATTCCCGTCATCGGGGTAACGCCCGCACCAAACGCGGCTGCACTTCCGTGCGCTGCGTCAGTGTTGTTGATGCGTGCCGCGGAACCTGCGTCCCGTGAAACTACTCCCTCATTCGCTGATTGCAGTATTCGGTTCTGATTAAATATTTTATCATGTCAATGCATTGCAGTCAAGCCGCAGACATGAAATATACAGTCCGGCCGTCCTCTGATATTCTCGGGACAATCGGGTGGCATTATCACCGTCCGCATTCTCATGCTTTGTTCCGCATTCGAAATTCGGAGTTGTTTACCGTTTGCCGTTCCGTTCGGCATTTTGCGCCCTGTATGCGTTGATATCGGCATCCGAAAGCTCGTCCGCCATTCTGAAAAGATAAATATGCCAACCGGATTTTGCAAGGTAATAATACGGCTGCACGAACAGCACCCGCGCAATGCCGAAAGTCAACAGCCCCAAAAGATGCCAGTACCAGAAGCTCAAATCGAACAAAAACAGATCCCATTTATAGCCTTTGGTCAAACGGGCGGAAAACTCCATTGCGTCCTTCGGCGTGAGTTCGGGATTTTCCACCAGCAGGTACGGCGTGAGCCAATATTCGTAATGCTTTATGATTCCCGGAACGATGAAAAGCAGCGACCAGAGAAAAACGCGAATATTCACCATCATCATTCCGCTGAAGTTATGCCAATATCTCCGAAATCCGAACCTGATAAAATCGAGCGGTCTTATCTCTTCGGCCCAAAAAATTTGATACAGACTGTCCTGTGCACCCACTCTCATATTCTGTTGAACAAATATGCTTATCGGCAGCACTATGAGCATGTTTCGAAGAATTATCCGCAGCGAAAAGCACAGCAGAGGAATCGACAGCCCCGCAAACCCGCAGCGGCGTATCGTTGAAGAAATGATGCCGACCGCCCAATGGCTGCCCAGAAATTTGTGAACCATCCACGGGATCAGGTTCATCATGCAGGCAAAAGTCACGCTGAAAATATACTCCCTTCCCATCGCTTCCCTGGCCATCTTCTTCAATTCCCGCCGCACACCGGCGATTTTATCCCATTTCATTTGCGCGCTCCTTTCGGTTTTTTGCAGAGACAGCTTCCGAAGCACCGTCGATGTTTTTCAGCTGCATTCGGGAACGCTCCGGGCAATTCGCTTTCGGTAAAAAAGTTGAATTTACGGTGTTTTTTCGCCGAAACAGCCTTCAATCGGAGTCTTCTTGAATTCATTATACCTTATTCCGCAGCAGAATTCAAATACCGAATATAATACACATTCTCCCCTCGGCGGTTCGCACTTAAAAATGTTTTCCCGGAAAGCACAGTTTAAAGACAGTTTTCCGGGAATAACAGTTTTTCGGCTTTTTTTACAAAATTATCATTCGGAGCATTTCGAATTGTGCAGGCATCCTCATCCGAAAATGCAGTTCAGCACCGCAAGCAGCCCGATTCCCGCCGCCGTCGGTATGACCGCCGCCGCCGCAGTCCAGCCGATACTCCCCGTTTCCTTCTTTATCGTCAGCAGTGTTGTGCTGCACGGCGAATGCATCAAAGTGAACAGCACGGCGGAAACAGCCGTCATCGCCGTCCACCCGTTGCCCGAAAGCACTTCCGAAAGGGCGGCATATGAGCTTATTTCCGTAAGGCAGCTCCCTGAGGTGTATGCCATCAGCATTATCGGAATCACAAGCTCATTTGCGGGCAGCCCCAAAATGAATGCCGCAAGTATCACCCCGTCCAGCCCGATAAGCCTTGCCGCGGGATCAAGCCATGAGCAAAACCACGACAGCAGCGTTTCCCCGCCCGCGCTGATATTTGCAAGCGCATACACCGCAAGTCCCCACGGAGCCGCAACGGCTGCCGCGCGCCCGAGAACATGCAGTGTTCTGTCCAGCACGCTCCGCACAATGACCTGCCCTATTCGCGGCACGCGGTAAGGCGGCAGTTCAAGCGTAAATGCGGAGCTTTCGCCGCGAAGCAAGGTTTTTGAAAGGATGAACGACACCGCAAGCGTTGCCGCAGCCGAAAAAACAACAACAAGCGCAAGCACACCCGCCGCCGTGAGCGAACCTGCTGCGGATCCGCCGCTGTTGCCTGCAAGAAAAAGCGAAATCAACGCGATAAGCATCGGAAACCGTCCGTTGCAGGGCACAAACGAATTCGTCAGGATCGCAATCAACCTTTCCCTTTTCCCCGAAATGATTCTGCACCCGACAACACCCGCCGCATTGCAGCCGAAGCCCATGCACATTGTCAAAGCCTGTTTGCCGCAGGCATTGCAGCGCGCAAACCCCTTATCAAGGTTAAACGCAATCCGCGGAAGCACTCCGAGGTCCTCCAACAGCGTGAAAAGCGGGAAAAAAATCGCCATCGGCGGCAGCATGACCGCCACGACCCATGCCGTTGTGCGATACATGCCCGAAAGCAGCGCGTCGGTTATCATATTCGGCATTCGAATTGCGTCGAACAGCTTCCGCAGCAGAGCTTCAAGCGCAAACAACCCGCGCGACAACAGTTCGGAAGGGTAGTTTGCCCCGCGTATCGTGAGATAAAACACGCCGAAAAGCATCAGCAGCATCAACGGCAATGCGGTAAATTTTCCCGTCAGTATTTTATCTATGCGCCGTGTCATCCGCCGTACATCGCCGACCTCGCCGCATTCGCCGCAGTGTTTGCAGGCTTTGCAGCCGCATTTCATGCAGCCCGCGCATTTTTTTCGACCCAGACACTCTCTCCCGCAGCTTTCCGGCGGCACAACCGTCACAACTCCGCAGCAAAGCTCACGACAGGCATCAAGAATGCTCTTTGAAACCGCATCCTCAAGCGATACCTCAGCCTCCGGCGGCGGGTTTTCCTGTTCACCGTCTTCGTTTTTATCGAATTTATTCGAACAGCCGAATGGCATTCTCCCGCTGTTTTGCAGGTACTCCGTTACGCTTTTCGGGTATTGAATGCGGTAAACATTTTCGGGCGGGTTTGCCATCACGCGTTTCACGGCCTCAAGCAATTCGCAAAGCCCCTCTCCGCTCCGCGCCGAGCAGAGCACGACCGGGACGCCAAGCCGCATTTCAAGCCGCTCCGCGTCAATATGTATTCCGCATTTTCGTGCTTCATCAATAAGGTTTATGCATATGACGACCTTCTCCGTGATTTCGATAATCTGAAGCGCAAGCGCAAGGCTTCGCTCAAGGCAGGTTGCGTCAAGTACAACCGCCGCCGCATTCGGTTTCCGCTCTTTAAGAAAATCCCGTGCAACCGCTTCCTCCCGCGAACGCGGGCTCAGCGAGTAGCAACCGGGAAGATCCACAAGCTGCCACGATTCCTTTTTGCATTTGCCGCTGCAAAGTTCTATTGTTTTGCCCGCCCAATTCCCCGTGTGCTGTTTCAATCCCGTAAGCGCATTGAACACGGTGCTTTTGCCGACGTTCGGATTGCCCGCAAGCGCAATAACGGGAAGATTCGTTGCTTCAAACCCGCCTTGCGACGCACTGCGCCCGACAGATGAATTCGTAAGTCCCATTTCATCACCCCTCTTTATTTTCCGCGCCGCTGTTGCAGCGGGCAGCGAAACACATATTGCAGGCTCCGTCCTCCGCACGAACCTTAATTTCCGCCGCATCCTTTCCCCGCAAAGCCGTCACGGTTCCGCGCACAAGGTATGCGCGCGGATCTCCGGGAGGGCTTTTAAGCACGCATTCAACATGCTCCCCCGCCGAAAAGCCCAGATCCATCAGCCTCCTGCGCATGCCGCCGCTTGTGTTCAGTTCAAGGATGACCCCCGCCTGCCCCGGTTCAAGTTTATCCAATGTCATTACAAACTCAGCAGCCGGCTCATTGTCTCCGTTATACTCTTTACCTCCGCCTTTCTTCCATCCCTTTCCACGCATCGGACCCAATACCCCCGTATGTTCGTTTGCTGTCATACTATGCGCACACTCTTTTCGCCGTGAAAGGAATTTTTCGATGCCGTTGTGAGCACGGACTCCTACAATTATTTCGGCCGCGACGAGACTTATCTTGACGAAAAGCTTCTTCTGTTTGTCAAGTGCGGCGGATATGTTTACATTGCAATTCCCGGCATGGTTCGGGATTGCCACGACAGCCTTCCTTCCGAGCTGCTTCTCTCATGGACACCGGAGCAGCTTGACTATATGCACGATGTATCGTATTGGACGGATATGGTTTCAAAATGCCGCGGCGCAAAAGTGCTGACCGTTGAACAAATGCAGAGCAACGAAGAAGTTTGGGCGGACTGGCTTGCACAGGATAACGAGTATGCTGTCGGTGACAGGCGTTCAATGGATGCCGGTGCGGGAAAATATCTCAATTTCATCAAAATAGTTTTGCAAAAAAAATGATTTCGCTTTTTGGGGAATTGTGCAAATAACTCTTTCGGGCATAAGCATAACGATTCAATTCGCTTATGCAGATTATGCATATTACTTCCGCGAAAAAACACGGGCACACCGTTCGGTGCCCCCGTGTTCGTAATTATGCCGTTATTTTGATGTTATCGTAATGCTGTGCCGCATCCTTCGCCGTCTTTTCCGCTACGTTTTTAAGTCTGTCAAAAATACTCATTTTTATCTGTTTCCTTTCAATAGAATTTCTTTTTCTCATGCAGTGCCGCCGCATCTCGCCGCATCCCTGTCCGATCCGCCTGCCGCGCCGGTTAACCGGGCTGAAGCAGGGATGCGCCGAAATGCTTATGGAGGTCGGAACTGTTGAATCAGTTTAAACTTAACAATCTGCGTGCATTTTATTTAAAAGCTTCCGCCGCCCCCGCCGTGGGTGGAACCCGAGGAGGATGTGTGCGTGCTGCTTCCGCCGTCCGAATCGCTGTTGCTTTTCGGCTTTGGAGAAACTGCAACCGTGCGGTAAAGGAACAAATCGCGGCTTACCGTGATATTCATGCTGCCCGGGCGAACATAGCTGTTTGCCTCCGCTTTGTATCGAACGGTCTTAAGTTTCGATTTCATAACACTGACGGCAATAAGTGCGATAACAAGACCTATGCCGAGTGAAATAGGGATATATTTGAACGAAAGGGGTTTTATCGGAAGGTTGGAAGTATCGTACGGTCTGTCTTTTTTTTGCCTGATCGGTGAACCTGTCGCAGAGATCCGCAAACCCGAAAAATGTGCCTGCGTAATCTGCCGATTTCATCTTCTCTTTGAGCTCCTCACCGATGTATTGGATTCCCGCATCGGTAAACACGGTGATTCCGTATCCCTTTGTTGAAATATGCCACTTCCTGTCGCCCTTGCTGATAAGCAGCAGCACGCCGCTTCGATCCTCGCCGCGACCGAATCCGCAGTAGTCGAAAATGTCATCCGCACAAGCCTCCGCAGTTGAGCCGTTAAGGCTTTTCACCGTGCAGACAACATAGTCCATTCCGTACTTGCTGCTGAGCTCACCCAGTTTTTTCATAAGTTCGGCACGCTGTTCAGGTTCGATCATACCGGCACCGTCCAGAACGCATGTGAACTCATCCATTGATCTTATCTCTTCCGGAAGCCTTTCGAGCCCCTCAAGCCCCTCATCAACGGGAGTATCGTTGGGATAAATTTCAAAAACATAGCTTTCGGCAAGGTCGATATATGCCTTGATGCCGCCAAAATAGGTTTCGGGTCCGTTATATGCATCGCGCAGCGCATCTTCCTGTTCTTTCGTCAGCATGTTCTGCATATTGCCGCCGCACAGTATGTACCACGACGAATCCGGACCGATCGCAAAAAAGATTCTGCTCTCACCGTTTCCCATATTGGGATAGTTTGCCATGTAATCAACAATGCTGTCGCCCGCCGCTGCTTCATCCTCCGCCAGCAGGAACAAAATATCCGTTCCGCAGGTTTCCGATGCATGTTCCGCATATTCGTTGAGCTCCGCAAGCTCATCCGCGGGTATTGAATCCGTCTCATCCGCAACATATACTCTGCCGCCGTACGCGCTCACGGGCACAAATGCCGTCAGGGCGATAATTGCGGCAATAAGAATTGCAATGATGCTTTTGGGGGAAAGAGTGTTCTTTTTCATTTTCGCATTCCTCCTTACAGGATTCTGAGAAGCCGCAGCAGCCAGCATATGCCGTAAACAGCAGCTCCCAAACCGACGGTCAATCCGAGCGTCCACTTCGCTGCGGCGGATTTATCCACCGGCAGATCGCCGACGAATTTGCCCGTCTGCCCGTTCATCGCAAAGGTGTATCTTTGTCCGTTCCACGTTGTGTTCAAAAGCCAAACTGGATAAAGCGCATATTTTGCCTTGCCGTTATGCAGCTGAATGCTGCTTGCTTCCGTCCGCTTCGTTGTGTAGCCTTCAACGGTTGAAGCAAAAGCCTCCTCAACGGAACGTTTGACTCGCTCGTTTGCACGGTCGATGCTGTGATCCGCATCAACATCGTATTTATCCGCCAGATAACCCGCAAGGTATGCCGTTTGAAAATCCACCGCTTCCGAAAAATCGAAAGGCTCGATGGACTCCATAAGGTCATCCGCCATTTTTTCGGAACCGTCAACCGGAACATTCTCGAACCCGATGCTGCCGCCGCGCTGAACCATGTAGTGACTCGTTGGGGTATATCTGTTCTCGCTGTCCTCGTACGACGGATGAACAATCTCTGCGTGGTAACGCACGTTTGCATCCGCATCCGCATCGAACAGCCAGAAGGGGACATAAATTCCCTTTATTTCATCAATGTGATTCTGATCGCGGAACAGCTTCGGCAAAAGGCGTTTGCCTTCAATATGCCGCATATAAGCTGCCTTTGCCGCCTTTTTGTCCAGCTTGAACGGAATCACATAATCCGGTTTGAGCATCCCGGAAAGTCTGCCCTTCATAATGACCGGATTATCGCAGAAAGGGCATTTTGTTGCCGCCGTTGTCTCATCCGCAACTATTTCGCCGCCGCAGGAATTGCAGCTGTAATTGCAAAGGCCGTCCGCCTCGCCCTGCTGCCATTCACTTCCCGCATCGGTCTGCCATTCCATGTTGTCGGCCGAGTCGCCTTCCAGCTCCTCTTCATAGCCTTTTAATGTTTCAATTTCAAATTCCGTATCGCAATACGGGCATTTCAGTTTTTGCGCAGTGCTGTCGAAGGCGATCGCGCCTCCGCAGCACGGGCATTTATATTCCTGTAAATTCTGCATAAATCTCTCCCTGCAAAACCGTTGTGGAAAAATTTTTTCCGTTAAATCAGTTCCTTATTATTAAAACGATGCGAGCTTTCCGAATTCGGAAAGCTTTTCAAATCGCCGAAACATTTGCTTTCAGTTCGTCATGCGGTCGCATTTCACGGCCGGCAGCAAAGAATGCTATCCGCATTCTCCGCCGCCGCACTGAAAGTTCAGTGTAAGGAGTTTATTATTTTACTTAACGTCTTTATCGTCGAACACGTCTCCGCATTCGGGGCAGAATTTCGGCGGGTGCGCAGGGTCTGCGGGTTCCCAGCCGCATTTGTCGCAGCGGTACAGAGGTGCGCTCTCAGGCTTTTTTGCACCGCAGTTTGAACAGAATTTACCTTTGTTGACCTTTCCGCAGGTGCAGGTCCAGCCGTCCTGTGCAGGTTCGGGTTTCTTTGCGCCGCACTCCGGACAGAATTTGCCCGTTGCCACTGCGCCGCAGCTGCATTTCCAGCTTTCGCCGGCGGGCTTGGGTTCGGGTTTCTTTGCGCCGCACTCGGGGCAGAATTTGCCCGTTGCCGTTGCACCGCAGCTGCATTTCCAACCGTTCTGTGCGGGCTGCTGCATCTGCTGAGGCTGCTGCATCTGCTGAGGCTGCTGCATCTGCTGCCCCATGTTGTAAAGGTTCTGTGCCGCACCGAAACCGCCTTGGCCGCCCATGCCGACCATGCCCATGCCCATGAAGCCCGTCATTGCGCCGGCAGAGTTGCCCGCGGCGGTCTGCATTGCATCGGCGGTTGCGTTCGTCATCCTTCCCGCCATTGCAAAGGGGTTGGAGCCGATGTTCACCGCGTCCTCGATTTCGTTGATCTTCTTCATGTCCGCATCGGTCAGCGTGATGGGGTTGAGCGCGATTTTCGCAACGGAAATGCCGCGGTTCTCGATCCATTCCTGTTTCAATGCGTCGTTCATTGCCGCCTTAAGCTCGTTTGCCTTTGCGGGAATCTGTGCCGGGCGCAGCTCCTGTTCGGCAAGCGCACCGAGCGCGGGCTGAAGCGCATCGACAAATTCGACCTTGAGCTGAGCGTCTATCTCATCGCGCGTGAACTCCGTTGCGACGTTGCCGCAAAGCCTCGAGTAGAAGACCAACGGATCGGAAATGACATAGGTATAAACGCCGTTGCAGCGAACCTGAACCGTTCTGCTCATGCCGATCCGCTTATTCACAACCTCAAACATGATGGGGTTGGCAGTGCCGAATTTGTTGTTCAGGATCTCCTTGGTGTTGAAGTAATAGACTCTCTGATCCTTTCCCGTATCGCCGCCGTAGGTAAAGCGTTTCCAAAGTGTTCTGAAGCTTTCCTTCAGGCTTTCTCCGAATTTTCCGCTGAATATACTGGGTTCGGAGGATGTATCGAAGGTGTATTCGCCCGGTTCGGCGCAAACCTCCACGATTTTGCCTTGGTCAACGATTATCATGCACTGTCCGTCGGCAACGGCAATGCCCGATCCGTTTGAAATGATGTTGTCGTTGCCCTTTGTGTTGGAAGAGCGTCCGGTTATCTGTTTCTGTCCCCTTCTCATAAGGACATCATTGGGAAGCGCATCACAATAGAAAAACTCTTTCCACTGGTCTGCCAGAGTTCCTCCCAACGCTCCGATTCCTGCCTTAATAAGTCCCATGGTTCTTGCTCCTTTCGATCGTTCGTCAAATCATTTATACTTTTCGGCTGCGCATTTTTTGTTTCAAATCCGGCACTCCGGTTTTGCCCTTCAGTTTGCCTTATAAAACTGTTTCGGCATTTAAACGCGCAATCGCATTTTATTATAACATTTTTTTCTGCTGATTTCCTGTCCCGTGCGGCCGCCGCATACTCTGTTTCAAATTTTTGTGCACGGCTTTACAGCGTATCAATAAAAGCTGCAAGATATGCGGATGAAACCGAACCGTAAAGGAACCCGTCA
>UMHM01007474.1_pt1 | contig 10875 bp, 10 predicted proteins | sample 1965501 | NCBI WGS metagenome assembly UMHM01 (sample SAMEA4836095, study PRJEB28245) | human gut metagenome | biome: gut microbiome; material: fecal sample | place: Denmark | collected 2008
CTTATAGTTTTTTCTATCTTTTTCAAGGATTGCAAAAGCATTAATTGCCAACGAAATTGCCATGAATTGTCGTGTTCCATTCATGCTTTCATAGAACAAGGTCAAGCCTATAAATAAAACACACGACAAAAAGTAATCCTTCGATTTTCTTTTTATAAACGCTAAGAATCCCACCGCAATTACAAAAGAATTCACAAATATGCCAAGCTGCGGAAAATAAATAACCCTCGTAATGAAGTAGTGCATTCCAACATATACGATTGCGCTTGGAATTTTTGATACCTTTAGAGCCTGTGTTAGAGACGATGACCGCGCAATGTTTTGATACATCCTATAATATGTTGCCGTATCGGTTCCGACTGTGTATTTTCTAAGCGCCATTGTCATTCCAAACATAAAAAAGCAGCAGCAGAGATAAAAAACTTCCCCATCTGTTGTTTTTTTTATGCTTTTCACATTATATTTTCTTAGCTGCCAGAGTAAAAACACAAGAGAAATTTCAATTAAATAGATGCTCATGGTGCAGTCCCTGCCTCTGCAAATTTTTTGGCCGCAATTAACAGGTTTTTATTTATAATACAGAGCAATGCCGCTATTCTGTTTTTAGCTCTGCATTTCTTATCTCGCACAATTTCAAATTTTACGTTATCCAAATAATCACAAATTCTGGCATACGCTTCCGGGCACGTCGTTTTTATATCTTTATTGCTTAATAAAACCTGGCAGTAGTCACTGAACTTTTTAGATTTCGCAGCAGCGATCAACTGTGGATAATGTTTTTCACAAAATGTCACGAGATTATCCGCAGCATCTAACTCGTCTAAAGAGCCCTGACCAAAAACATGCATAATGCTGCCTTCTCTTTGCAGATAGAAGTACTGTTTTCGTGTCGTAACGCTTACACGCCTTACCGATGAATAGTATTTATATGTAGTAAACTCGTCCTCATGGTATTTTCCTACCGGAAACTGATATTCTCTGGCAATAGACGTGGGCAGCAGCATTGCACAAGCGCTGGTGTCCAATGTGTCTTGGTACAGCATTTTTTCTAACGCTTTTATCCCTGTATAGCAGAACTCCTGAGCTTCATCTCTTTTTTCCGTAATTTCATTGAACGAACTATATTTACAAATACCTGTCACTGCAATATCTGCCTGATATTTTTCCTTTAATTGAACAAGTACTTCCAAATAATCCGGTGCGATAAAATCATCGCTATCAATAAATGTAACGTCATTTCCCCTTGCGTACTTAATTCCAAAGTTTCTTGCATCAGATAATCCGCCATTGCTTTTGTGCAACGCCCTAATACAATCGTACTTTTGTGCGTAACGATCACACAATTGTGGACAATTGTCTGGCGATCCGTCATCCACCAGTAGAATTTCAAAATCTCTGTATGTCTGTGCCAGAATACTTTGGACACATTTATCCAGATATTCTTCCACCTTATATACAGGTACGATTACGCTAATCATTTTGTTTCCTTTTCTACTGCTTCCAAGTAATACTTCTGCATTCGCGGCGCTTCCGATGCACTGTCAAAACCCGCGGCAGCAACTTCTTTTGCGTGGCTCCTTCTGACAGGCATATTCTCTTTGCAAGCCTTTAGAATTTGCTCCGCCCATACATCGTTGCCATCGTCAAGCGCAATAAAGTGGCCAAGCTCACATGCATCGGCTTCCCTCGTTACCTCCGTTGAAAAGAACATTGGCAAACCGCAGCTCTCCGCTTCAAGCCCAACAACCGGAAGTCCCTCATAGAGGGAAGGAAGCAAAAAGCAATCCATTGCATTGTAAAACTGCTGGATGTCCTCTCTTCGCCCTAAATAGGCAACCTGTTTTTTAATTCCCAACTCATCGATTTTTTTCATCATGTCCTCTTTGAGATCTCCATCGCCAATCAAACATAGAATCGCATTTGATTCTTTTTTTGCGACCGCCCCAAAGATTTCAATCATCCGAACAGAATTTTTTTGTTCTGTAAAACGTCCGATATGACCAATTACAGTTTTATCGCTCCAACCAAATTCTGCTCTTGTCTTTTCGCGGACTGCCGGATCATACGAATTGAATTCGGTGTTGATTGCCGTCTTGAACACATCTACTTTTCCGGCATCAAACAGCTTATTGCCAAACTGCCAGCGGCCACAATCAACTCCGCAGGACATATAGTAATTGGCAAACCACTTTGACATAGGACGCAGCATCTTTTTAAGAATCGTTTTCCAGTCGTCCTCATGTGCCATGGATAGACTTTCCGATATTCTCACCGGAACCTTGCAATGTTTCGCAACGGCCATAGGAAAAAGATTCATCGTGCTATTATAAGCATGGACAACCTTATATTGATTTTGCTTAAAGATGCGCATCATATCGGTCATATTCTGAAAAATATGTTGATATGGTGTGATCCTATAAACTCGCCCTCCCAGATTTGTAATCTCCTGCTCTGGAATCGCCTGTGAATCAGAATCACATATAAAATCAAATTGAATTTTGTCCCGATCAATATGCCGATAGTATTCCATGATCAGATTCTTTTTTCCGCCAGAATCCATCTTCCCAACAATGATTGCTACTCTCATGGGTTTCATTTACCGCCATCCCTTTGCTCAAAAAATTCCAACGTCTTATCGATCACCTTCTGGATATCCTCTTCTGCAAGGTTATAATACATGGGCAGACGCACCAGCCTATCGCTGTCAGGCGTCGTATGCTCATCCTCTCCTGCGAAACGTCCGAACTTCAGGCCAGCCGGAGCACTATGCAGCGGTACATAATGGAACACACACAGGATATCGTTTTCCTTCATAAATTGTATATATGCCTGCCGTGTCTCCAGATCTTTGCATTTCAGATAAAACATGTGCGCATTATGCACGCAGCCCGCCGGAACTGTCGGAAGTTCCAAAATTCCCTTGTCAGCCAGCGGTTTGAACGCCTCATAATAGCGATTCCACGAAGCAAGCCGGTTCTCGTTAATTTCATCAGCCACTTCCAACTGCGCCCAAAGATAAGCTGCATTCAAATCGCTCTGTAAGTAGCTGTCGCCAAAATCGACCCAGTTGTACTTTGCTACCTGTCCCCGGAAAAACTTCGAACGGTTTGTGCCTTTTTCACGCAGGATTTCAGCCTTTTCAATATATGCGGGGTTATTGATAACGATTGCGCCGCCCTCTCCCATTGAATAGTTCTTTGTTTCGTGGAAGGAGTAGCACCCAAAATCGCCAATTGTGCCCAATGCCTTGCCTTTATAGGTACTCATAACCCCCTGCGCCGCATCTTCCACAACCATTAATTGATGCCGCTTTGCGATATCCATAATGGCATCCATCTCACAGGCTACGCCCGCATAGTGAACAGGACAGATGACTTTTGTTTTTTCAGTGATAGCAGCTTCAATTTTCGTTTCATCTATGTTCATCGTATCCGGGCGAATATCGACAAACACAAGCGTAGCTCCGGCCAAAACAAAAGAATTGGCAGTGCTGGAAAATGTAAAACTGGGCAAAATCACTTCATCACCCGGTTTGATACCACAAAGCAGAGCAGCCATATCCAGTGCCGTTGAGCCGCTCGTCGTCAGCATAACTCGTTCAGCCTTAAATCTATTCTCCAGCCATTCATCACACTTTTTGGTGAACGGTCCGTCTCCGCAAATTTTGTGATTTTCAACCGCTTCATGCATGTACTTAAATTCCGTGCCTACAAAAGGCGGAACATTGAAATGAATCATCTTTTTCCTCCGTTTAATCATGCACCATCTTCGGGTGTTATCTTATCGATAATAGTCAGGTTCTTTTATTTTTTTGCTTCTTTACATCATTTTCAAATTTAAACAGTACAATTTATGATGATACTCAGAAGGCAACGCAGCAATTTCCAAACCGTCGTCGTCACTCTATGATGACAGCCGCGTATGCTCACCGCTCCACCCCAAACGCCCGTTCGGGGTTCTTCTTCCTTTGTTTGGCATCGCTTTTCTTTTTCGAATGCCTTGCTCAGAATTTGAACGTCTCTTTCATCCCCAGCCACTTCTGATCCTTCTCGCTCAGATTCAGCACCGCGTCCTCTCCGAGCGTGTATCCCTCGGCAGACGCACTTCCCTTATATTCGCCCTTTACATCCGGCCACTCAACGCCAATCTCCGGGTCATTCCAAGCCAAGCCGCCCTCATCATTGGGATGATAAAAGTCATCGCACTTATAACAGAATTCCGCTTCGTCGCTCAGGACGAGGAAGCCGTGCGCAAATCCCTTCGGAATCAAGAACTGCTTTTTGTTCTCCGCCGACAGCGTCACGCCATACCATTTTCCATATGTTTCGGATTTCGCTCTCAAATCCACCGCCACATCAAATACAGCGCCGCGCACCACGCGAACCAGCTTCGTCTGCGGATACTGCTTCTGGAAGTGCAGGCCGCGCAGCACGCCCCTGACGGACATGGATTGGTTGTCCTGCACAAAGCGGACGTCAATTCCCGCCTCCCGCATATCCCGCTCACTGTAGGTCTCCATAAAATAGCCGCGCGCATCGCCGTGGACGGCGGGCGTTATCACGCAAAGCCCCTCTATTCCGCCCACGTTTTTCTCAACTCGTATCTGACCCATTTAACGAATCTCCCGTTTACTTTTCGATTTCCTTCAGATAACGGCTCAGCGCATCCTGCCAGATCGGAAGCGGCGTAAAGCCCGCCTCCACCAGCTTGCGCTTATCCAGTCGGCTGTTAAACGGCCGCGCCGCCCTGCTCAGGCCATATTCCGCCGTCGTAACCGGCACCACCTGTGTGGCATACCCCGCCTGACGGTAGATTTCCCTCGTAAAGTCATACCAGCTGATGTAGCCGCCCTCGTTGGTCGCATGGTAATAGCCGTATTTTTCGGTTTCATTCATATCAATCAGCAGCCGCGCCAGATCGTATGTGTACGTCGGCGTGCCGATCTGATCGTTAACCACGCGAACCGTGTCGTGGGTCTTCCCGACATCCAGCATCGTCCTGATGAAATTCTTCCCATTTAGGCCGAATGCCCACGCGATGCGGACGATGAAATACTTCTCAAGCGTCCGGCTGACCGCCAGCTCGCCTTCGAGCTTGGTCTGCCCATAGACGTTCAGCGGCCTGTAATCCCTGCAATCCGGCTGCCACGGTTCGGTCCCCTGTCCGTCAAATACGTAATCCGTGCTGATGTATGTCATCTTGCAGCCGAGCTTTTTGCAGGCGTCCGCAATATTCTGCGTGCCGCCCACATTGATCGCGCGCACCTTCTCCGCCTTTTCGGGGTCCTCCGCCAGATCCACCGCCGTCCACGCCGCGCAGTGGATCACTGCGTCCGGCTTTACGTCCGTCACGACCCGCTCTACAGCGGCTCTGTCGGTGATATCCAGCGCCACATACGGCGCCTTCGTCACCGCGGAGCCGTCCGCCACGCCGCCATAGCTTTCCTGAATGTCCGATCCGACGCCCTCATGGCCACGCCCAATCAGCTCGTTCATCACGTCGTGGCCAAGCTGGCCGCCAACGCCCGTCACAAAAAACTTCATGCCCTGACCTCGGCCTTCGCCTTGTACATCTCTTCGTAGTACTTCTGGTAGTTGCCCGAGGTGACGTTCTTCATCCATTCCTCGTGTTCTAGGTACCAGTCGATGGTCAGCACAATGCCCTTTTCAAACGGCGTCTCCGGATACCAGCCCAGATCGTTTTTGATCTTGGTCGGGTCGATGCCATAGCGCCGGTCATGGCCAAGGCGATCCTCCACATGCCGAATCAGCGCCTCGGAGATTCCTTCGTCCTGCAAACGCTCGTGGAGTTGCTCGATGATGGTCTTCACGATGAAGATATTCGGGCGTTCATTGTGGCCGCCCACGTTGTAAACCTCTCCGCTTCTGCCGCCCTCAGCCACCATGTCGATCGCCTTGCAATGATCCTCGACATACAGCCAGTCTCGCACCTGCATGCCGTCTCCGTAAACCGGGAGCTGCTTGTGATGCTTGACGTTATTGATCATCAGCGGGATCAGCTTCTCCGGGAACTGATACGGGCCGTAGTTGTTGGAGCAGCGGGTGATGTTGACCGGCATGCCGTAGGTGTCGTGGAACGCCTGGACAAAGTGATCCGCGCTCGCCTTCGAAGCCGAGTACGGGCTGTGCGGATTGATGGGCGTCGTCTCCATGAAATACCCTTCCGCGCCCAGCGCGCCGTAGACCTCATCGGTGGACACCTGCAAATACTTCTTGCCCGCCTTCCAGCGCTTGGTTTCCGGCTGATACCACGCCTCCTTGGCGCGCTGGAGCAGGTTCACCGTGCCCATGACATTCGTTTGCACAAAGATTTCCGGGTTCGCAATCGAACGATCCACGTGAGACTCCGCCGCAAAGTTGATGACGCAGTCAAAGTCGTATTTTTCAAACAGCGCCGTCACCAATTCCCTGTCGCAGATATCGCCCTGCACAAAGATGTGGCGCTTATCCCCTTCCACGCCCTTCAGGTTTTCCAGATTGCCGGCATACGTCAGCTTGTCCAGATTGACCAAGAGGATGTCGTCGTGCTTTTTGAGCATGTAATATACGAAGTTCGATCCGATAAAACCCGCGCAGCCGGTGATCAAATACGTTTTCATCTGTTTTCTCCAATCGCATCGATGTATTTTCCGTCCAGCACGTCCTTCAGATACTGGCCATACTGATTCTTCTTTAGAACCTCGTAAATCTCCAGCACTTCTTCCCGCGTAATCCATCCGTTCAGATACGCGATTTCCTCCAGACAGGCGATCTTGCGGTGCTGGTGCTGTTCCATCGTCTTGACAAAGTTTGTCGCATCCACCAGACTTTCGTGCGTGCCGGTATCCAGCCATGTAAAGCCCTGCCCCAGCAGCTCCACGTTGAGTTCGCCCTGTTCCAGATAAATGCGGTTCAAATCGGTGATCTCCAGCTCGCCCCGCTTCGAGGGCTTCAAGTGCTTGGCATACTCCACCACGCGGTTATCGTAGAAATACAACCCCGTCACGCAGTAGTTGCTCTTGGGATGTTCCGGCTTTTCCTCGATGGATACCGCCTTGCCGTCCCGGTCAAATTCCACGATGCCGAATCGCTCCGGGTCGTCCACATAATACCCGAAAACGGTGGCTCCTTTGCCCGCCTCGGCATTCCGAACCGCCGCCTTCAGGCGCTCGTTGAGGCCATGCCCCGCAAAAATGTTATCGCCCAGCACCATCGCAACCGTATCGCCGCCGATGAACGCCTCGCCGATGATGAACGCCTGCGCCAATCCGTCCGGCGAAGGCTGAACAGCATACGTCAAATTCACGCCGAACTGCCGTCCGTCTCCCAGCAGGCTCTCAAAGCGCGGCGTATCCTGCGGCGTCGAAATAATCAAAATATCCCGAATGCCCGCGTTCATCAGAACCGACATCGGATAGTAAATCATCGGCTTATCATAAATCGGGAGCAGCTGCTTACTCGTCACCTTGGTCAGCGGATACAGGCGCGTACCGGAACCGCCCGCCAGAATAATTCCCTTCATCAGACCTTCCCCTTTTTCATGCATTTAATCAGGCAGACACGCTTCTCATTTTTTCAAATGTTTTCATGCGAAATGCAAAGGCATCTTCTACCTTTTTATCCATGGTCATTATACCGTTATTTATTTTATCTGTCAACGTATCCCTATCTTTTTCGAGCGCGTCCGACAAAAATCTTCCGCCGTTCAATCCCAAAAAGAAGACGAAAAAACACCTTGCGGTCGTTTGAGGACTGGGGAAAAACCCTGATTGAAAAAGCCGTCCTCTCCCCTTCAAAGGAAAGGACGGCTCGTCATTGTCACGCCAGCTTCAAAATCATTTCCAGCAGTCTTTTCACGCTGGTCTTCACGTCTTCGCGGCTTAGTTTGCCTTCTCGCATCATTTTCAGTGTGTGCGCCGGATCGCCGCAGCCCATTTTCACATCGTTGCCCGCCGCGATTTCGGTATATTGCGGCGCATGGGTGTACCAATCCGTCGTCACCATACCTTCAAAGCCCCATTCGCCGCGCAGGATATCCGTCAGCAGCTCACGGTTTTGGCTCGCCCACAGGCCGTTGAGCAGGTTATAGCTGCTCATCACCGTCAGCGGCTGCGCCTTCTTCACGCAGATTTCAAAGCCCTTGAGGTAGATTTCGCGCAGCGCGCGCTCGGACACGCGGGAATCCGAGTCCTTGCGGTTTGTCTCCTTGTTGTTGCAGGCGAAATGCTTGAGCGACGCGCCGACGCCCTCACTCTGGATGCCCTCGACCATCGCCGCGGCCATCTCGCCCGCGACGAGCGGATCTTCCGAATAATACTCAAAGTTGCGCCCGCAGAGCGGCGTTCGATGGATGTTGATCGCCGGGGTCAGCCACACGCCGACGCCGTTTTCGTGCACTTCCCTCGCGCCCGCCGCGCCGATCTCGCGCACGATCCCCGTGTTCCACGTGCAGGCCAGCAGCGTCGCACACGGGAAGGCCGTCGTCGTTACGCCGCATTCCGGCTTAATGCGCAGCCCCGCCGGGCCGTCCGCCGTCATCACGTTCGGCACGCCGTAGGTCGGCAGATTGCCGAAGCCGAACGTATTCGCTACGCCGCGGTTCGGCTGTCCGCCCAGCAGCCGCACCATGTCCTCGTCGCTGAGCAGGCTCATCCATTCCTCCAGCGTCAATTCGCCGTTTGCCACCTCGATCAACTGCGGCTTGATCGGCGGAATCCATGCGCAGCCCGGAATCTGATCCGGGATTTCCAGCGGATACTGCCCCTCGTCCGGGATGCCCTCCAGCTTGCGCCAGTCCTCGCGCGGCGTTTCCGGCGCGCAGGAAAGCACGCGGTAGCTGCCGTCGGCCAGCATACGGCGATGCAGCTGCTTCGGCGCGCACTTCTCCGAAAGCTGCGCCAAAATCACATCGCTTTCCAGCGCATAGCGATACGCGACGTCCGCCGTCTCCCGGACATTTTCGCCCAAACGGAAGCGGTATTCGCCTTTTTCCAGCACATACGCCGATTTTTGAATCACGCCCTCGTCGTCGTAGGCGGCAAACGCATACGGCGCAAACGCAATCGTCAGCGTTTCGCTCTCGCCCGGTTCGAGCAGGTGCGTCTTGGCAAAGCCGACAAGCGCCGTCGCAGGCTTGGCCATCCGCCCCTTCGGCGGATTGACATACGCCTGCAAGACGTATTTGCCCGCGCATGTTCCCGTGTTGTGAACCGTTGCGCGGAGCTCGATCTCTCCCGCGTCGTTCAGGCCGCCGGCGATGTCGCGCAGCGCGAACGTCGTGTAGCTCAGGCCATATCCGAACGGATAGCATACCTCGTCCGCCGCGCCGGGAATCGTTTCAAAGTAGCGATAGCCGACGAACACATCCTCCTGATATTCCACGTACATTCTGGATTCCGCAAAATTGGCCGAGGACGGATAGGCCGCAAACGACGACGCAAACGTGTCCGTCAGATGGCCGGACGGGCAGACGTCGCCGACCAGCAGATCCGCCGCCGCCAATCCGCCCTCCATGCCGCCCTGCCAGGCCAGCAGCGCCGCGCCGACGGCGGGGTTGTCCTTAAACCAGAGCGTATCCATCATGCCGCCCGTGTTGAGCACCACGGCCACGCGTGGGAACGCCGCAAGCACCTTTTTGACCATGTGCTCTTCCTCGAATGAGAGGAAATAATCGCCGTCGTGCGGCTGTCCCGTGCGGTCATAATCCTCGCCGGAAAAGCGGCAGATCGTGATGACGGCGGTATCGGTGAACGCGCGCGCCTGCCGAACCAGCGTGTCATCCAGAATCGGTTCTCTGGTCTTTCCCGGCGTTGCGCCTGCGGCGTACTGCGCCTTGACGTTCTCGGCATAAAAGCGTTCCAGCGGCTCAAAAATTTCGATTTTGCCCTCATTCTGCTTCATGCGGAGCCCCTGCGCCAGCGAGCGGACGTAGGCCACCGTCGTGTCTCCGCTTCCACCGCCGCCCTTTACATAGTCCGCCTGTGCCTTGCCGAAAACCGCCACGCGGCTGCCGCGCTTCAGCGGCAGCGTTTCGTTTTCGTTTTTGAGCAACACCATGCCTTCGGCTGCCGCCCTTCGGGATAGCGCAATGTGCGCCGCGCTGCCTGTCACACGCCGTCCGTCCTCGCCCAGCGGCGTGGCGGGCATAAAGCTGATTCGCTGCCATTTGGGTTCCATTTCTTCGCGCCTCCATTCGTTTTTCCGTCGTGCATCCCATTCATTTCAAATATCCGTGCCGTCACGGGCATGCTTCTCAAGTCGTCTGTTTTAATCAATCCCTGCGGAAGATGTCCCTCGTGTGTACCTTGTCCATATTATAACATATTCTTTGATGTTGCGATAGATAGTATCTTATTCCGGCTTCGTTCCGTCATCCATCTGGATGACCGCCATCTGCCCGAACATGCTGACGAATACTGAGGAACTAGCAACCTATTTTTTGCGGTTTTTCGGATGCCCCATCTTCTCCTTTACTTCATCCGGCACATCGATCAGCCCGAACCGATAGAACATCCCATAAATGTAAGTCACGCCCCGGATATCCCCCAGAGCTTTGGGACGATCAACCACATCCTCTTTAACATTCTTCAGTGCCAAAACTATAGAACTCCATGCCAGGCTTTTACTGTTCTCCCGGCGGTCGATCCACAGCTCTTTCGTGTACTCGCCGTTCCTGCCTTTTTTAATTTCGTAAGAGAATGGCAACCCGGAGTAAGTTTTGAATTTCACACCAGCATAAGCCAAAACCACTCCCCAAAAGTTTTCTTCTGTCGGATCAGCCCTCCACCGCTTCATCGCTCTATATCTCCGCTGCCGCTCTGCTCCGACACTAATCTTCCCTTTTTCTGCTGTGCTTGGGAAGTACACACCTTTCCGA
>UMHM01069769.1_pt1 | contig 10874 bp, 8 predicted proteins | sample 1965501 | NCBI WGS metagenome assembly UMHM01 (sample SAMEA4836095, study PRJEB28245) | human gut metagenome | biome: gut microbiome; material: fecal sample | place: Denmark | collected 2008
GGAAGGAGTATAAATTATGCGTAAAGGAATTCATCCAAAATATCAAAAGGTAACTGTTACTTGTGTATCTTGTGGAAATACTTTTGAAACCGGTTCAACAAAAGGCGAAATTCGTGTTGATACTTGTTCAAAATGTCATCCATTTTATACTGGTGAACAAAAATTTGTTCAAGCAGCAGGTCGAATTGATCGCTTTAATAAGCGTGCAAGTCTTGCTAAAAACAATCAAAAGTAAAAAAACAAAAAGTCATAACTTAGTTATGGCTTTTTCTTTTACAAATAGAAAAAAATAAATGATGAATTTTTATGTAAAATAGTAAAAAACAATCTTAAAATATGATATAATAAGAAAAGGTGAACAAATATGCTTGTAACATTTTATCAGGTATCAGTTAAATATTTAGATCAAACAATTTTAGATCAGGCGTCATTTACAATTCATGAAAATGATAAAATAGGTATTGTAGGAGGAAATGGTGCAGGTAAATCAACGTTATTAAAAGCCATTTATTTGGATCATTTTATTGATGATGGAGAAGTTTATAAAAAGAATAATTTAAAAATAGCGTATTTAGAACAAGAACCATCTTTTGATAAAGATCAAACAATATTTCACGAAGCTGCAAAATTAGCACAGGTGGAAAATGCGTTTGAGATAAAATCTATGCTATCTAAATTTGGACTTGATGAATATGATAAGAAAATTCAAATGCTATCAGGTGGTGAAAAAAGAAGATTGGCACTAGCTATTACACTATTGCAACCTTGCGAGTTATTAATTTTAGATGAGCCAACCAATCATTTAGATATTTGGATGATTAATTGGTTAGAAAAATATCTTATGAAGTGGAACAAGGCTTTAGTGCTAGTTACACATGATCGATATTTTTTGGAGCGTATTACAAAAAAGACCCTTGAAATTGAAATGGGTAAGTTATATTTATATGATGCGAATTACTCTTCCTATCTTCTTTTAAAAGAACAAAGAATGGAATCTATGATGGGGACCTTGCGTAAACTAACAGTTCTTCTAAAAAAAGAGGCTGCTTGGGCAAGCCTTAATCCACAAGCACGTTCAACTAAATCAAAAGAACGTTTATTGCGTTTACAGACTTTAGAACAAGAAGTCAATCAACAAAATGATACAATTGGTCAAATAAAGCGAGAAATGGCCTTTTCTTCTAAAGTTTCCAGACTAGGAGGGAAACAATCAATATAGAAAATGTAACGCAAGAAATGAATGGTAAAATTTTATTTAGTAATTTTTCCTATCATGTTAAACGTTTTGATCGACTTGGTATTGTGGGTAAAAATGGTAGCGGTAAAACAACTTTATTTAAAACTATTTTACAGCAGTTAAAACCAATTAAAGGAACCATTACAATTGGTGAAACAGTTAAGATTGGATATTTAAAACAAGAAGATTTTGAATTTGATTTAGATATGAAAATTATCGATTATATTAGACAATTTGGTGAAGTTGTTCAAACAACAAAGGGTACTATTAGTGCCTCTAATCTACTTGAAGAATTTCTATTTTCAAAAAATCAACAATATATGCGTATTGCCACTTTATCAGGAGGAGAAAAAAGGCGACTTCAACTTCTAGCTATTCTTATGACAAATCCGAATATTTTATTGCTAGATGAACCAACCAATGATTTAGATATATATACTTTAGAAATTTTAGAAAACTATTTAGAAACATTTCGAGGAGCCGTTATTGTTATATCCCATGATCGATATTTTTTGGACAAAGTTGTTGATCATTGTTTTATTTATCAAGATGGTAATATAAAGGAATATACGGGTTGTATTAGTGAGTATATTAAAGAAGCAATTTTAGTAGAAAAGAAAAGTCAAAAACCCAAAGAACATGTAGCAAAACAAATTCCTCGATTTACCTCTTCTGAAAAAAAAGAATTTGATCAAATTGAAGATAAAATTATGGCTTTAGAAAGTCAAATAGAAAGTTTAAATGAACAAATGTTTTCTTCAGGAAGTGATTATGTCAAACTGCTTCATCTTGAAAAAGAAATACAAGATAAGAAGAATCTATTAGACTGTATGTATGAAAGATATGAATATTTAAATAATATAAATGAACAAATTGAAAAATACAAAAAGGAGAAATATCATGAATAAAAAAGAAATACTTACGAAAAAATTGGCAAATCTTGCGGTAAGAGTGGGGGCAAACGTGCAAAAAGATCAAATTGTGGTCATTACATCTGATTTGCATGCTGCTCCACTTGTTAAGTTTATTCAAAAAGAAGCCTATCTTGCAGGAGCCAAAAAAGTCTATGTTGAATGGAATGATGATGAATTAACTAGAAATTATTATACTTACGCAAGTGATGAAACACTTCAAGAAATTCCTGAATGGAATCTTTCTAAGATGAGATATTTTGTTGATCAGCATGCCTGTCGCATTGTAATTGATTCTAAAAATCCTCATGCTATGAAAGGTGTTGATGTCAATAAGATGATGATGGCCAATCGAGCTATTGGTCCTAAAACAGCCTTTTTCCAAAATCATTATAGTTCAAGTAAATCTCAGTGGACAATTGTTGCATATCCTAATGATGAATGGGCTCAAACGGTTTTTCCTAATTTGACGGTAGATGAGGCTTGGGATAAATTATTTGATGCGATTATGTATACATCAAGAATTTCTCTTGATCATGATGAAAAAGAAGAGTGGAAAAATCATACTAAAGATTTAGAAAATCATAGTAAAAAAATGAATGCGTATAATTTTAAAACACTTCATTTTGAAAATAGTTTAGGTACGAATTTAGACATTGAATTGGTTCAGTCGCATATTTGGGCTGGTGGTGGCGAAATGGGAGGCAATGAAGTGTATTTTGTGCCCAATATTCCTACTGAAGAAATTTTTACAATGCCTCATAAAGATAAGGTAAACGGTAAGGTGGTAAGTACGAAACCGTTAAATTATCAAGGAACTCTAATTAAGGATTTCTATTTTATTTTTAAAGATGGTAAGGTTGTAGATTTTGATGCTAAAGAAGGATATGAAGCATTAAAAAGTTTGCTTGACCTTGATGAAGGGTCATCACGTCTTGGCGAAGTGGCTTTGATATCATATGATTCCCCTATTTCTAATTTAAATATTTTATTTAATAATACTTTATTTGATGAAAATGCTTCTTGTCATTTAGCATTAGGAAATGCTTACGCAATGAATGTAGTAAATGGTACAACAATGAAAGAAGAAGAATTAGTCAAACTAGGATATAACGTATCACTCACCCACGTAGATTTTATGTTTGGTAGCAGTGATATGAAAATTACGGGATATACCCATGATGGTAAAGAAATACCAATTTTTGTGAAGGGAAATTTTGTTTTTTAATGAAAGAATTAATAGAGTTTTTGAATCAATCTTATACATGTTATCATGCAATAAAAAATATAGAAACCAAATTACAAAAAAATGGTTTTATTAAATTAATGGAAAAAGATGAGTGGCAATTAGAAAAAGGTCATCAGTATTATATAATTAGAAATTCTTCAAGCATTGTCGCTTTTAAAATTCCACAACAACTAGAAACTGTGGGTTTTCATATTGTGGCCAGTCATAGTGACTCCCCATCTTATAAATTAAAGCCACATCCAACAATAAAAGATATCAAAAATAAGTATACAAAACTAAACACGGAAGGTTATGGTGGTATGATTGCTTATAGTTGGTTTGATAGGCCTTTGGGGATTGCGGGAAGAATATTTGTTGAAAGTGAAAATAAAATTAAAGAAATATTGGTGAATTTAGATGAAACCATTGTAATTCCTAGTTTGGCAATTCATTTCAATCGAACACAAGAGAATAACTTTAACCCTCAAATTGATATGTTGCCACTTCTTGGTAGTAGTGATCAATCATTTGAAGAGGTGCTATTAAAGTATACAAAGCAAAACAATATTTTATCAACAGATTTATTCTTATATAATAAGGAAGAGGCACAAATAGTAGGAAGTAAGAAGGAATATCTTTTTTCATCAAGATTAGATGATTTAGAATGTGCATATATTTGTGTGGATAGTTTAATTAAAGCAAAGAATCAAAATATAGCAGTTTGTGCGGTTTTAAATAATGAAGAGGTTGGAAGCGTTGCCGCTAACGCAGCGGATTCTTCTTTTGTACAAGATGTTCTTGAACGGATTGCGAGTAGTTTTCAGTTAGATTTTAAAATATTACTTGCTAATTCTTTGTTGGTATCGGCTGATAATGCCCATGCAGTGCATCCTAATCATCCTGAAAAAAGTGATCTGACAAATATGGTGTATATGAATGAGGGCATTGTTATCAAACATCAAGCAGGATTAAAATATACAACGGATGGATTAAGTGAGGCTATTTTTAAAAAAATGTGTAAAGATTTGGGGATTTTGTATCAGGATTATACCAATCGTAGTGATCAAAGGGGTGGGAGTACATTAGGTGCTATTTTACAATCACACATCAGTATCCCAAGTATTGATATTGGTCTAGCCCAACTAGCCATGCATTCGACAGTTGAATTAGCAGGTGTAAAAGATATAGAATATATGTTAAGAGCTTTGATAAAGTATTATGAGTCAAAAGTAATGATTAATGAGGATGAAATAGTTCTTAATTAATCCGTGTTACTTTTTGATAATTTCCTATAAAAAAGTGTGTAGAACTCTTACACACTTTTGTTTTTTAATTATTCAAATATAATAAAATGGAGAAAATGGAAGCAACTATCCCCCATAATACATAGGGTAAAAGAAGAAAAGATGTTTTTTTAGAAAGAAGTAAAGATTCAATTGTTGTAAGTGTAATGGTAAGAAAACTAAGAAGTGTGGTTACATAGCCTAAAAATAAACTTTGTTTAATAAAGAAAAAGTATGGAAAGGTAAAACTAATAACATAATTGATGACAAGAAAAATGATAACTCTAGTAAAATCTTTTTTATTATAATCTTTTCTTTTATCAAAAATACAAACAACAAAAATTCCCATTAAAACATAAATAATACTCCAAACAATAGGAAAAACAATACTAGGTAGTTTAGGACCTTCTAAACTATTGTAAAATTCTAAATCACTTTTGAAAAGGAAAGAAGGTAAAAAATATAAAAAAACTACCAAAACAAATAATAAAATTCTTTTAAACCATTTCATAAAACAAGTACCTCTTAGTATGATTATATGTAAAAAATTTTATTTTATGAAAATATTTAGAAATTTAACTAAAATTCCCATAAAAACGTTTGCATTCATCTTTAATATTCTTAAAAATTATGCTATAATACATATAATACTATATGAAAAGAAGGAGAAGTTATGAATAAAACGACAAAAAAATTAATTTTATTTCTGTTGGTTTTCAATTTTGTATTTGCTTTACTGGGGATGAAAGTAAATGATGTCAAAGCCGAAGGTCTTGAAGTAATAAAAACACATACAGGAAGTGATCTTACATACCGAGGCTCGAGTGAAAAAGTATATAAACTTTCAGAATATAATTATCCTACTAATCAATTAAGAGCAGTTTGGGTAACGGTGTTTGCGGGCGACATTTCAAGATATACAAGTGAAACCCAATTTAAACAAATGATGAACAATGTTTTAGATGATATGGATAAAATGGGTATGAATGCCATCGTTTTTCACGTGCGTACGCATAATAATGCTTTATATCAATCCTCATTAAATCCGCTTGCTAGTTGGTGGAGTGGAGTTGATTTTGATGTTTTTGATCCTCTTGAGTGGTTAATTTATGAGTGTCACCAAAGAGGAATTGAATTTCATGCTTGGTTGAACCCTTACCGAATTTCGGCAGATGGTTCTAACTCGCAATATGCGGCAGAAGCACTTCCAGCAGTTAATCCTGCAAATGATGAAAATAATCTAATTAAAGTTGGAAATAATGTTATTTTTGATCCGGGTATTCCTGAAGTGCGCGATTTTATTGTGGATACATGTATGGAATTAATTGAAAACTATGATGTTGATGCGATTCATTTTGATGATTATTTCTATATTGATGGTGCAGATGATACCTCAACAAGAGAGAAATACAATACGGAAAATCTTTCCATTGGTGATTTTAGAAGAAAACAAGTTGATTTATTTATTGAAGCTTTGTCTAATGAAATTCGTGCCTATAATCAAGAAAATCATAAAGCTATTCAACTTGGAATTTCACCATCAGGAATTTATAGAAATGGTGGTTATCAAAGCGCTCCAACATATGATGCAGATGGAAATTTAACAATGCCTACTTATTCAAATACATCAGGTTTTGCGCATTATGATGATTATTTGTATTCTGATACTTTAAATTGGATTAATCATGAATGGATTGATTATATTATGCCTCAATGCTATTGGGCAATTGAGCATAGTGGGGCTAGTTTTGTAGAGTTGACTAAATGGTGGAGTTGGGCTGTTCGAAATAAAAAAGTTAATTTTTATACAGGTCTTGGTATTTATATGGGAGCGGATCCTAGTACTGATGGTTCTTATAAATATTGGAAATATAACGAAAATGAAATTCAATTACAACTTTTAAATGCTGGTCAGTATCCTGAATTTGATGGTGCTTGTTTTTATAAATATTCATCATTGAAACAAACCTCTAGCAATGTTGTCAATCATGCGGTAAATTTGATTTCTAATGAGTATTGGGCTAAGAAGATTCCTGGTGCAATTAGTAAGTATTATGCCCCTCTTTTAGATGAGGTGGCTCCAACAACAATCAATTATGATGAACAAACAAATACAATTCATTTTAATGAGGTAGAAAATAGTAGGGGGTATATGATTTATAAAGTACCAAAGGGAACGATTCTTGATCAAAATGATATCAATCATATCTATCAATATATTCAAACGACAAGTATTGTGGTTGATGATTTTAACAATTATAATTACTATGTTGCCTCTGTAAATCTTGCTAATGAAACAAGTGAGGCTATCATTGTCAATGCTTCACTCGATCATAGTACCATTATTTCTTTGATTGATAATTTGCCCAATCCTATTACATATGAGGATAAAAGTATAATTGTTCATATTCGTAATTTATATGATAGTTTATCTCTTCAAGAACAACAAAAAGTTACTAATTTCAATCAATTGATAGCAGCAGAAGAAATCATTCAACAATATGAAGAAATAGAAGAACAATTACAAAGTTATATCAATACGCTAGATTTACATATTCAAACAAATAGAGTCATTCCTTTGTCTCAACATATGACTTTACAATATAAAAATATAGAAGATCGTAATCTTTATAATATTGAAACGGGAGTAAAATTAAAGAATTATTTAGCGGTCAAAGAAATACCTTTAATTATAACCCTTACAGAAAATAATCTAAGTGTTAGTAAAGAAATTTTGGTAAACATTGGTTATAGTGCTAAAAATCAAAATGCGTTATTTTACCGAAATGATCCAAGTTCAATGGGACCAGATGACGAAGGTGCATATGAAGAAGGACAAAGTGGATATATTGGTTGGTCTGGGCATACTTTTGTTATTGAAAATTATATGTTATTTATTGCTTTGGGCAATTATCATGAAATTGATGATGCAACCAATATTCAATCATGCAACTGGTCATCTGTAGCAGGTGTATATGTAAATCAAACGAAGAGTAATATATCTTTTTATTTAACTGATGCTTTTGAGAGTAAATCATCTAATAATGATGGTTATATTATTGTGGCTAATAATGAAATTAAGACTTTGGTTCATGGTTTTGATACGAGTAGTGCTATTTTATTAGAGCCTAATGAGGCGATTATTATTGTACGTTATTTAGATACGCTAATTACAGGTTCACCAATGGCGCCTGTTACAAAGTTAAATGTTGGAATGAAGGCTTATATTGATGAGGAAGTTGCATTGACAGATGAGCAAAAAGCGCAAAATATTATCGCTGCAATTGAAAATCTTCCTTTGGATATTACACTGGCAAATGAAACAACAATCAACGATATTAAGAATCAATATGATAGTTTAAGCGATGAGGCAAAACTGCTTGTTACCAATTATCAAAAATTAGAAGAGGCAATATATCAAATAAACCAATTAAAAACACAACTTACCAATAAAAAACAAGAGGCTATCAGTGAATTAAATGATTATTTAAATCTTGACAATTATAGTAGTGTGAATCAAAATTTGATTACTACATATATAAACACGATGATTAACCAAATCAATGATGCACAGTCTTTTGATTCAATTGATGAACTTGTTATAGAGGCAAAGCATAAATTAGATGAATTTTTGACAATAGAAGAAGAGTTACTAGCATATAAAGAAGAAAGTATTGAGGATTTAGAAGCTACAATTGATGTATCGCTTTATTCTGAAGAAAATAAGCAAAAGATTCATACTTTGTTAGAAGAAGCAAAAAGTCTCATTTATAATGAGGCTAAAAGTAATGATGAAGTTGATAAAATTGTAGAAGAAGCATTAAAAGATATAGATAATATTTTAACAATTGAAGAAGAAGAAGCATTCCTTCAACAAGTAAAGCAAGAATATATTCAAAAAATTGATGATTTAATTGCTTCTTTCACCGATATTACTGATGCGGAAAGACAAGAATTGATAAAAGATGGTGAAAGTTTTAAAGTCCAGATTCGTAATGCTACTAAACAAAGTGATATTGCATATATTTGGACAAGAGCGCAAGATACAATCCATTTATATTTTGAAAATGTCGAAAAAGCTCGTCAACATGCTATAGATGAAATATATACTTATATTCAACAATTATCATATGGAGAAAAAGAACTCATATATATACAAACTCTTGCAGCAGAACAAGAAGAATTAGTCAATAAAATGGCTTCTATTGAAGAAATTAAAAAAGTTTCAGGTGAATTTATCACTTTAATCAATCAGCTTCATGAAGAATTGGTTGATACAAAAACTACAGTTTGCAAAGAGTTAGATTCTTTAATCAAGTCTTGGTATACAGATAGTCAAAAAGAATATCTAACTGTTATGATTGATGATGCCAAAAATCAAATCATGCTTGCGGGAAATCAAGAAGAAGTAAATATATATAAAGATAGTTGTATACAAGAGGCTACACAATATATTGAACAATTGACCAAGGCTATGGATGAGGCAAAAGAATATTTAAATTCACTCAATGCCGATAAAGCGAATATAAAACAACTGATCTATCAGTATAATCAAGCAATTGCCCAATCTAAAACAACTGAAGAAGTCCAAGCGTTAAGGGATGCTTTTGACAAAGCGTATTTAAAATTAATGATTGAAAATATCAAAGAAGATATCAATCAGTTTGTTAGTCATTTGGATTATAATGATAAGGAAAAAGAATTAGTGAAAACTAAAAAAGAAGCCTTATTTATCAGTATTGAAAAATTAAATGATATAAAAGAAGTTGAACTAGAAGTTACTACATTCAAAAACGAAATTCAAAATCATCACCAAGCTTTGTTAGAAGCGATTACTTTGGCAACAAATACTATTCAAAATGCCAATTCATCAACAGATGAGGCAAAAGAGTATTGTGAACAAATTTTAAAAGATATTAAGAAAGCTGGTTCTTTGGCTGAAATTGAAATAATCATGAAAGACTTTGATCAAACATTAACAAATTTGAATAATAAGGCTTCAAATTGTACATGTAATGATGCTTCCTTTATCTATATTTTCCTTTCTATTCTTTTTGCAACTTCTTTAGTTATATTTAGAAAAAAACATTAAAAAATCAAAGGGACTATTGTTATAAATAGTCTCTTTTTTCTTTATGTATGTTGCTTTATTTTTATTCTTTTATACATTTTATGATATAATAACAACGATAAAAGTAAGCATTTTTGGTTATACTGATATATCATAAAAATCAAGTTATTATTTGATTGAAAGGATTTATAATGCGATTAGATAAATACTTAGTAAATTGTTATATAGGAAGTAGAAAAGAAGTAAGAGAAATTATTAAGCAAAAAAGAATTATCGTTAATGGAAAGGTAGTATCTAATAATGAGTATAATATTTTAGAAAAATATGATCAAGTGTTGTTAGATGATAAACCACTTATGTATAAAGAAAATTATTATTTTTTATTAAATAAACCAGCAGGATATGTAACATCGACAACAGATGATACCAATCAGACCGTGATGATGCTTCTTGATACGTTACCTTCAAAATTAGTTCAAAAACTGTTTCCTGTTGGTCGATTAGATAAAGATACGGAAGGTCTTCTTATCATAACAACAGATGGTAAACTGAGTCATTTTGTTACTTCTCCAACAAGCAATATTCAAAAAACCTATTATATTGAATTTGAAGGTGTCCTCAATGATAGGGCTAGCAAGATGATGAAAGAGGGGTTGGTAGATGAAAAAGGTACGCAATTTAAACCTGCCACTTTGTATAATGTGAGTGAAACTAGTTGTTATTTAACAATTAGTGAAGGCAAATACCACCAAGTAAAAAGAATGATGCATCTAGTAGGGGGAGTTGTTACTTATTTGAAAAGGATTAAGATTGCAAATATCGTATTACCAGAAGAACTCAAAATAGGATCATATATAGAAATATCACAACATGATATCTATCAACTCATTCATTTTAATTGTAAAAAGAAAGGATTTTAAAAGATGAAATATATTTTATTTGATTTAGATGGCACCTTATTACCAATGGATCAAGAGGAGTTTACGCAAAATTATTTTAAATATTTAGCCCAAACGCTTAAAAAATATGGATATGATCGTAAACAATTGATTGATGCCATTTGGCAAGGTACAGCCTCGATGATTAAAAATGATGGTTTGCAAACCAATGAAGAAGTTTTTTGGAAAACTTTTGCGAGTATTTT
>UMHM01020862.1_pt1 | contig 10845 bp, 8 predicted proteins | sample 1965501 | NCBI WGS metagenome assembly UMHM01 (sample SAMEA4836095, study PRJEB28245) | human gut metagenome | biome: gut microbiome; material: fecal sample | place: Denmark | collected 2008
CTGCATCCTTTTTCCCTCTGCTCAAACTTTGGGACAGGTGTGCTTCCGTGCCGGATTGTCAGGATATTTGGCACCTTATTGCGCCTCTGTTTCCGATGATGAGGTCACCTATAAACAGGTTGACGACATGACAAAAAAACATCCATAACACCTTAACCAGAGCGATGAAGCATGCAAATTTTAAGCGCAAGAACTTATCAAATTTCCCTTTATTTTACAAAAAAAGGTAGCGTCATCTGCCAATTGCTGATACAATTTGGGGGTAAGGAAAAATAAACAGTACAGCCGCGAGTTTCGGAAGAGCCTATTTTCAGAAAACAAGGTCTGCCGCTATTTACGCTCGCATTCATCTAAACACGCTCCGTACCATTATGAGTAACACCTATAGATTTATCGCACTCTGCATGGGGGGCTTTCCCCTTCTTGCAACCGCGAGTGCAAACGAACATCCGTCTCAGGACTATCTCTGGTACAGACAACCGGCAATCGTACGCCCTGCCCCCCTTCCCTGGACCGAGGGTGAGAGCGATTCCGGCAACCTACCGGGTAAGGATACAAGTGATGCTTGGGAATCCCAAACGCTCCCCGTTGGCAATGGGCGCATTGGCGGAACCATTTTTGGCGGCAATCACCGCGAGCGCATTAACTTGAACGAGGTCAGTCTGTGGAGCGGCGGCCCCAATCTTCCCAATAACGGTTACGGTTACACATACGGGCCGACCGCGGGAAAAAATGAATTCGGTTCCTACCAGCCATTCGGCAATCTGTACATTGATTTCAAATTGAAAGGAGAAGCAACGGAATACTCCCGCTCACTCAATCTGAAGGATGGTATTGCTCGCGTTTCCTTCACGGATGATGGCGTGAAGCATGAGCGCGAATGCTTTGTGAGCCACCCGGACAATGTGCTGGTCTATATGGCCAAGACAGATACCGCAGACGGGCTGAATGCCAAAATAGCGCTGACGCCCTGCCACACCGTCACCTACAGCAAAAGCAAAACCGGCATCACCATGAGCGGCAAGCTTGCCAACGGTGAGAAGTTTGAAGGTCAACTGCTCATCAAGGTACAGGGCGGCACTATTACCGCCAAGGGCAAGAGCGGTACCGTTCAGGTGAACTACAGGAACAAAGGCGATAACATGGAGCCGACATTCTCTGCGGCCAACATGCCCTACATCGAGGTCAAAGGGGCTCAGGCTCTGTGCGTTTATGTATCCCTCGCCACAGATTATAAAATGGAATACGAGGCAAACTGGAAGGGCGCAGATCCGCGAGCCACCAACTCGGCCATCCTTTCCAAGCTGAACAAGAAGAGCTACAAAGCCGTGCGCTCAGCTCACACCAAAAATTATAAAGCTCTCTATAACCGGCTTCGCATTAAGCTAGGCAAAACGGATTCCGCCATAGCTGCTCTGCCTACAGACGAACGCATCAGCGCTTACAGGAACGGCGGGCAAGACCCCGAGCTGGAAGCCACCATCTATCAATACGGGCGCTATGTGCTCATCTGCGGCTCCCGCCCCGGAAATCTGCCCGTCAACCTGCAAGGCATCTGGAACGACAAGGTGCACGCCGCCTGGGCATGCGACTATCACAACAACATCAACCTGCAAATGTGCTACTGGGGCGCCGAGGTTGGCAATCTCTCCGAGTGTCACATGCCGTTCATCAGTTTTATCAAGGCTATGGAAAAGCCACTTACCCAGATGACGGCCAAGCACTTTGGCTCCTCGGTAAAAGGCTGGACAACCCGCATTTCCCAAAATCCCTGGGGTGGCGGCGGTTGGGAAAAATGGAATCCGCCGGTAAATGCTTGGTACGCGCTGCATGTGTGGGAGCACTATAACTACACTCGCGACAAAGCCTATTTGAAAAACATCGGGTACCCGATTCTCAAGAATATATGCGCCTTCTGGCAAACCCGCCTCAAGAAACTGGGGAAGGGCGGCGAGGGACTTGTTTCCAACGGCCAGAAAATCAACGTAGCAGATTATCCGGAACTGAAAGAAATCAAGGCAGGTGCGCTCGTATCGCCGGAAAGCTGGTCACACGAATGGGGCCCCATTGAAGATGGCGTTATGCATGACCAACAGCTTATCTGGGAGCTTTTCGACAACACAGCCAAGGCAGCCAAAGAGCTGGGAACCGACGAGGCCTGGGCTGAAAAACTGCTCAGCATGCGAGATAAGTTGGTCCCCTGCCGCGTAGGTAAAGGCGGCTACCTGCAAGAGTGGATAATCGATCGCGAAAATTTACCGAATGGCGGCTCAGCCTTATCGGGCCACCGCCACACCTCCCACCTCATCGGCGTCTTCCCCGGCACCTCCATTTCCATGGCAAAAACGCCGGAGCTGGCAAAGGCTGCCATGAAGAGCCTGAAGCTCCGCGGCTGCGGTGGTGACAACCGCCGCAGCTGGACCTGGCCCTGGCGCACGGCACTATGGGCGCGTTTTGGAGATACGCAGCAGGCCTATGAAATGGTGCAGAATTATATTCGCTACAACGTGCTCGACAACCTGTTCGGCAACCACCCGCCCATGCAGATGGATGGCACTTACGGCATGACCGGTGGCATGAGCGAAATGCTGCTTCAGAGCCATGCCGGGTATATTCACCTTCTGCCCACCCTGCCCGCCGTCTGGAATGATGGTTATGTGAAAGGAATCCGCGCCCGCGGCAACATTACTGTTGATATGAAATGGAAGGATGGGCAGGTAATCGACTACAAGCTCACCACCACAAGCCCCCCGGAGGAGGTTACTGTCATCGTTAACGGTGAAAAGAAGAGCGTGCTGCCCACCCTCGTGCAACAAGCTAAAGACAAGGCAGAGCCTACTGAACAAAAGAGCCCCGAAAAGAAAAAGAAGAAGCTGCAACCCTAGGCATTATTTCCCATGCGGCCTCCTTACTCCGGTAAGGAGGCTTTTTTTGTGCGCAGCCCGCTATGAGGGTTTTATTTAGGACATCTATGGATGATTTCTTGATTTCATGGGAGATTTTGGTAGCGGGTGTAAACTTCATTCTGTAAAATTGAAAACCGAGTTTCCAGCCAGCGCCCCCGCATGGCGCAAAACGAGCCCCGAGGGGCGAGAGTCGCGCCATGCGGGGGCGCTACCCCCAGAGAGGTCCGAACGGGGAGCCCCGGCCCCATCACGCCCCCACATCCACCCCGCTCCGGGCGCCGCTCTTCCGCCGTCTCTCTTCCGCCGCAGCCTGCCCACCCGCACGAAACAAGCCGCAGGCCGGCGGCGCTCCTCAAGACCGGCGCTCCACAAGTCCGGCGCGTGACGAGGAAGTGGCGCGGGAGGGGGGCGGAAGGGGTGAGAGAAAGTCCCCGCGCCGAGAGGAGGGGTGGACTTTTCGCTCGGGATGTGAGAGAATCGAGCCATGAGCGACACCATTGCAGCCCTTGCAACCCCGCCCGGCATCGGGGCCATCGCCGTCATCCGCATGAGCGGCCCCGCCGCCGCCGACATTCTGGCGGCCTGCGCACGGGGAAAGCGTCTCGAAGCGCGACGCGCCACCTTGCTGCACCTGCGCGACGCGCGCGACCGCCAGCTCGACGAAGTCATCGCCACCTTCTTCGCGGCCCCGGCGAGCTTCACGGGCGAGGATGTCGTGGAGATCAGCTGCCACGGCGGCCTGCTCGTCACCAAGCGGATTCTCGAGCGGCTCTTTGAGCTGGGCGCCCGCCCCGCCGAGCCCGGCGAGTTCTCGCGGCGCGCCTTTGAAAACGGCCGCATGGACCTCACCCGGGCCGAGGCCGTCATGGACATCATCAACGCCGGCAGCGACCTCGCGCTGCGCGCCGCCCAGAACCAGCTCCAAGGCGCCATCCGGCGGCGCGTGGACGAGGCCGCCGACGCCCTCATCGACGTGAGTGCCCACGTCGTCGCCTTCATCGACTTTCCGGACGAGGACATCGCGCCGGCCACCCGCGGCGAGATGCTCGACTGCCTCGCGGCCATCGACGCCCAGCTCTCCGCGCTGCTCGCCACGGCCGATGAGGGGCGCGTGCTGCGCGAGGGCATCCGCACGGCCATCGTCGGCGCTCCCAACGTCGGCAAATCGAGCCTGCTCAACTGCCTGCTGGGCTACGAGCGCGCCATCGTCAGCGACACCGCCGGCACGACGCGCGACACCATTGAGGAAACGCTGCGCCTCGGCGGTCTCTGCCTGCACCTCATCGACACGGCCGGGCTGCACGAGAGCGCCGACGCCATTGAGCGCGCGGGCATGGAGCGCAGCAAGGCCGCCGGAGCCTCCGCGGATCTCATCATCGAGGTGGCGGACGCCTCGCGGCCGCCGGAGCCCCTGCCGGAAGAGCTGCGTCAGGCGCCCGGGGCGCAGCACCTGCTGCTGCTCAACAAATGCGATCTGCCCCTGCACCCCCTGCAGCAGGAGCGGCAGGGCATCCGCTTCTCCTGCCGCACGGGCGAGGGGCGCGAGGCGCTCGAGCAAGCCGTGCAGCGCCTCTTTCTGCACGGCGGCGGCGAGCAGGACAACATCGCCGCCATCAATGCCCGCCACCGCTACGCCCTCGTGAGGGCGCGCGAGGCGCTGGACCGGGCCCGCGAAGCGCTCCAAGTCGGCGAGTCCCCCGAATACATCGACATCGAGCTGCGCGACGCCCTCGACGCCCTCGGCAGCATCACCGGGCGCATCGACACGGAGGACGTCCTCACGCGCGTCTTCTCCACCTTCTGCCTCGGCAAGTGAGGCCGCGGGCCGCGCGGCAGGGGCACTGCCCTCGCCGCGACCCCGCTTCGGCCCGCCGCTCAGCATGCCGGCCCGCCGCTCAGTCGCCGGCGAGCATCACGCTGCGCTCCGAAGGCCCCTCGTGCCGCAGCACCAGCCAGAGCGTGCGCGGGGGCATCAGAGCGCCGTCAAAGCGATCGGCCCACTCCACCAGCACCACGGCATCGCCGTCGGCGTACTCATCCCAGCCGATGCCGAAGGCCTCCTCCGGGGAGCGCATGCGGTAAAAATCAAAGTGAGCGGCGCGCAGGCGCCCTCCCTCGTGCTCATGCACCAGCGAGAAGGTCGGGCTCGCCGCCGGATCGGAGCAGCCCAGCCCCTCCAGCAGGCCCTGAATCAAATGTGTCTTGCCGGCGCCCAAATCCCCCACGAGCCCCAGCGCGTCGCCCGCCTCCAGCTCATCGGCCATCCGGCGCCCCAGCGCCACCATCTCGGCCTCGGAGTGCGTCAGAACAGGTCCCTGCTCGAAAATTTTTTTCCATTTTTTCATTTTTCAGCCAAAAATTGCGAAATTTTTCTTGCCTATCGTCGCGTCTCGCCTATAATGTGCCAGCCCGCCCGCGCGGGTGCAACCTTAAAATGCAAAAAACTATGGCATACGCAGTATTCACTTCCGGCAGCAAGCAGTACCGAGTGACGGTCGGTGACGTGCTCACCGTTGACCGCATCTCCGGTCTGGAGAAGGACGGCGAGGCTACGTTCGATCAGGTTCTCCTCCTCGAGGACGGGGACAAGACGACCGTCGGCACGCCCACCGTGGCCGGTGCCAAGGTCATCGCGAAGGTTCTCGACCCCGAGGCTCGCGGCGCCAAGGGCATCGCCTTCAAGTTCAAGCGTCGCAAGGGCTTCCACAAGAAGAAGGGCTTCCGCGCCGCTCTCACCAAGGTCGAGATCACCGCTATCAACGCCTGATTATTAACCCCTATTTCGTTATTCATCAGTCATGGCACACAAGAAAGGTCAAGGTTCCGTTCGCAACGGCCGCGATTCCCGCAGCAAGCGCCTCGGTGTGAAGAAGTTCGGCGGTCAGTCCGTCATCGCCGGCAACATCATCGTGCGCCAGCGCGGCACGAAGTTCCACCCCGGCAAGGGCGTGGGCATGGGTCGCGACTACACGATCTTCTCGCTTGTCGACGGCCGCGTGTTCTTCGACCGCGAGGGTCGCCGCGTCAACGTTGCTCCCGAGGCCTAAGGCCCGGGTGCGCGCCCGCGCGCCGCATTCGGCGCGACGCGCGCTTTTTAACCGCAAGCGTTTTTTTGACAACGACCGCTGTCTCCGCAAGGGGACAGCGGTTTTGCGTTGGCCGGGCACTGCGTTGGCGGGGCGGGCTCCCGTTGCCCGGGTCGCGCTGCCCGTTTTCCGGCTCGCGTTGAGTTGCCAGGGCGGACTCAAGCGGCCCGCATCCGAGTCGCCGGTGGGTCGTTGGCGGCAAAGTTCGGCAACCTTGCGACAGAGGCGAGGCAACGAGGCGTCAACGAAGCAGCAAGGTGGCGGCACCGTTGCGGCAAACACCGCGCCTCAGAGGTGCAGATCGGCCATCCACTCATCCACGCTGCGGTAGCGCTGCTCGATGGAGGGGCGGATGGCGCGATCAATCGACGCGAGCAGGCGGGGGTGATAGAGGCGGCGCAGGCGAGCATTGCGCACCAGCGGCTCGACGGTGTCGCTCAGCTCGCGCATGCGGCAGTTGGGCAGACACTCGTTGGTGAGGATGTAATAGAGCGTGGCGCCGAAGGCGTAGAGATCCGTCCAGGGGCCCATGTTGCCGCCCGGCACGCTCTGCTCGGAGGGGCTGAAGCCCTGCGACTCAACCACGCTGTTGCCGAGGTCTCCGTACTCCTCGCGTGCGGCGCCGAAGTCAATGAGCATCGGGTAGCCCTGTCGGTTCACCAGAATGTTGTCCGGCTTGATGTCGCGGTGCAGCAGCTTTTTGCCGTGCAGGTAGGCGAGGGCGTCGAGCACGCGCACCATCATGCCGTAGAGAGCCTCCTGCGGGATCGCCATGTGGTGGCGGTCATAGTCGAGCGACACCTCGGCCAGCGAGTGCCCGTCGATGTACTCGGTGATGTAATAAGCCGTCTTGTGCGCGGCGAAGTAGGCGTACACGCGCGCGATGTTCGGGTGATCCAGCGTCGAGAGCAGGCGGGCCTCGCGCAGGAAGTTGCGCGTCGCCCACTCGTAGACCTCGCGGGACTCCTCTTCGTTGAGCTCGACGTCGAGCGTGCCGCTGCGACGGTGACAGATGGAGTTCGGGAAGCTCTCTTTGATGACGACGTCGCGCTCCAGATGCTCGTCGTGCGCGAGGTAGGTGATACCGAAGCCGCCGGAGCCGAGGGGGCGCACGATGCTGTAGTGCAGCAGCCGGTAGCCCGTCGGCAGCTCCTTGGCGGCGATCTCACAGGGCGGCGCGCCCTCGGCCGCCTCACCCGGGGGCACCCCCACCCGCGCCAGAAGGTCGTCGACGGGCTCGTGTGGGTCAGAGGCGGCGGCGCCGTTGCGGACGGGCAGCACGGGCGATGAGTCGAGGAGAGGGGAATCGGGCATCATAGGTCAGACAGAAGTTCAGGCGGGAGCTGGCGGGATCTGAGAGAGGGGACGGGAGGAGGGAGCGGGATAGAGGCGGAGGGAGGGCGGGATGTGTGGGGGGCTGAGTTCGGGCGCGGCCGTTTCGTTCAGCGGCGGCGGCGCGCGCGGTTGCGATCGGCCTCATCGTAGCCAAGAGCCTTGCGCGCGCCTTCGATGCAGCGGCGGTAATCGAGCTTGCCGTTCGGCAGCTCGGGGATGTAGTTGACCGGCACGATGCGGTAGGGCGGCGCCAGATGGCGATAGCCGGCATTCTTGAGGCCGTACTGCACGGCGATGTGCACCGAGGCGTCGACCTTGCTGTGCAGGGTGGAGAGCAGCACGAGGCGCTCACAGCCCTCGTTGTCCACCACGCCGACGACGGCCAGCTGGCGCCCGGGCTTGGCGGGGTCGGCCCCGAGCACCTTGAGCAGCGCCTGCTCGAGATCCTCGTGGGCGCGCAGGATGCCGTCCACCTTCGTGAAGCGCGACGAGCGCCCGCAGATCGTCAGCAGACCGTCCTCGCTCATGCGGCCGATGTCATCGGTGCGCAGCCAGCCGTCGTGCAGGTTCGTGCGCTCGGCGTCCGCCTCGTGGCCGATGTAGTGGTGCACCAGCGTCGCACTCTTGATCCAGATCATCCCCAACTCGCCGCAGGGCATGAGGTGCGAGACGCGATCGGGATCCGCCACGCGCACCGCCACCCCGGGCAGGGGCTCACCCACGCTTCCGCGCGCGCAGGCGGGCTTCACGTACAGCGACCCCTCCGTTGCCTCGGGGCCGGGCACCTCGCAGGCCACCAGCGGCACGATCTCCGAGAGCGAGTAGGCCTCCAGCAGGCGCAGCCCCAGCTTGCCGCGGGCGTAGTCCGCCAGATTCTCCGGCAGCTTCTCGCCCACGGAGAAGAGGTAGCGCATGCGGCTGAAGGTATCGGGCTTCGCCGAGGAGAGCAGGCGAGGCAGATCGCGCGGCGTGGACACCATCATCGTCACTCCGTAGCGCTGCACCAGCGTGCAGAGCCGCCCACCCGCGTCAGCGGAGGGGTAGGTTACCATGCCGTAGCCGCCGAGCAGCGGCAGCAGCAGCCCCGCCACCAGCGACATCGGGTGCCCGTAGGGCATGACGGAGAGGATGCAATCGCCGCGCTTGAGCTCCACGCGCGCCAACAGCTGAGCCATGCCCGTGAGCAACATGCGGTGCGTGAGGCTGATGCCCTTGGGCTTCTGATCCGTCCCGCCGGTGAAAATCACCACGGCCTCGCTCTCGGGGCCGGGCGGTTGCGCGCAGAGGCTGCGGAAGATCCCCTCGGGGGAATGAAAGCGCAGGCGCCAGTGCATCCACGTCACCCGGGCGCGCGGGATACCGCGCAGCACGTTCTCCACGTAGATAAGGTCGCGATCCGGCGGCCAGCTGAAATCGCTCAGCTTGTTCTGGAAGCGGCGCTCGGTGATGAAGCGCGTCAGCTCGGAGCGCCGAGCCGCATGCACAAACTCCTCCGCCGTCGCCTCGTAGTTGATGAAGACCGGAATGATGCCTGAGATGACGCAGGCCACGAAGGTCACCGTGCAGAGCTTGCCGGGCGGCAGAATGATGCCCACGCGCCCCTGCATCACCTGCGTGCGCAACTTCTCGGCCAGCAGAATCGCCAGCGACAGCAGCTGTGACGCCTCAAGGCGCGAATCGTCCACCCCGTCAATCAGCGGCGTCTCGGGGTGGCGGCGCAGCTCGCGCACCAGCAGCTCGCCCAGCGTGTGCGAGCAGAGCGGCTGCGAGGCGTACAGATCGGCCTGAGCCTCCATCCACGCTGCGAGAACGCTCGACACCCCGCCGTGGGCCGCGCCCAGCAGCTCGCCGTAGCGCAGCTCCAGATGATCGTAGGCGCCCGAGGTCACCGTCACGCGTCCGCCGGCGCTCTCCTTCACCATCCCCACGTGCAGCGGCAGGCAGGGAAAGCCCAGGCTCACCATCTTGTGCAGCAGCGCGCCGGGCACATCGCTGAGCGAGCCCTCCGCCTGCGGCGGATGCCCCAGCAGCAGCACCACGTGGAGGCCCAGCTCCATATATACGCGCACGCGGCCGCGCAGATCCTCCGCGTCCTCGCGCACCAGATCGCCGACGTAGCCGGTCGCCTGCACCTCCGTCAGATACTGCAGCATCTCGCGGTCAGGCATCAGCGAGCGGTCGACGATCCACGCGACACTGCCCTTGCCGCCGAGATCTTCGTTCAGCGCTTGGAGCGCCTTGAGATCCAGGCGATTGGGCAGAAGGAGAACCGGCCGCTTCGGCACCCTCTCCTTCCCGATTGTCACGCGATCCGCCATGTTGAGCAGGATGAGTGTAACACAAAGCCCCTCCCTTTGCAACCTCCGCAGCGAACTTCCGCGCAAACTCTCTGCATAAAATCCCATTTTTGCGCTTGCATTCCCGGAGAATCGTGCTATCTTTCCCTTGTGAGGTCAAACATCCTATGTTTGACGCATCTTCTTCAAACCCAAAAGAACAATGGACATCATTCATGATAAGGACGCCGATGTGGGCGTCCTCAATGGCAAGACGGTGGCCGTCATCGGCTACGGAGCTCAGGGCCGTGCTCAGGCACTCTGCATGCGCGACAGCGGTGTGAACGTCATCATCGGCATTCGCCCCGGCAAGAGCTGGGACGCCGCGGTGCAGGACGGCTTCCGCGTCATGAGCGTTGAAGAGGCCGCCAAGGAGGGTGACATCGTGCACCTGCTGCTGCCCGACGAGAAGCACGGCGAGGTCTACAAGAATCAGATCGCGCCCGCGATGAAGGCCGGCAAGACGCTGTGCTGCTCGCACGGTTTCGCCTACGTCTTCAAGACCATCGTGCCGCCGGCCGACGTCGACGTCATCATGGTGGCGCCCAAGGGCCCGGGCACGGAGGTGCGCCGCGTCTTTGAAGAGGGCTTCGGCTGCCCCGGCCTGATCGCCGTCTTCCAGAACCCGAGCGGCAAGGCTCGCGACGTGGCTCTCGCCATCGCCAAGGCCGAGGGTCTCACCCGCGGCGGCGTGCTGGAGTGCACGATGGCTCAGGAGACCTACGAGGATCTCTTCGGCGAGCAGAACGTTCTCTGCGGCGGTCTCGTCGACCTGATGAAGTACGGCTTTGAGACGCTGATCGAGGCCGGCTACCCGGCTGAGATGGCCTACTTCGAATGCGTGCACGAGGCCAAGCTGATCGTCGACCTCATCTACAACGGCGGCATCCAGCGCATGAACTCCGTCATTTCGAACACCGCCGAGTTCGGCGAGTACTACAACGGCCCGCAGATCCTCGGACCCGAGGTCAAGGCCAAGATGAAGGAGTCGCTCAAGCGCATCGAGAGCGGCGAGTTCGCTCGCGTCTGGCTGGAGGAGGCCGCCAAGGGCGCCCCGAACCTGCTGGCCAAGCGCGCCGCTCTGGCCGAGCACCCGGTGGAGATCGTCGGCCGCAAGATCCGCTCGCTCTTCGAGCGCAACTGATCACTCACCTGAGTGTGGCGCGGGCACACGAGCCGGGG
>UMHM01003439.1_pt1 | contig 10779 bp, 14 predicted proteins | sample 1965501 | NCBI WGS metagenome assembly UMHM01 (sample SAMEA4836095, study PRJEB28245) | human gut metagenome | biome: gut microbiome; material: fecal sample | place: Denmark | collected 2008
AATAAGGGTCGTATCAATGTAAGCGCAAAAGCTTTACTTCCAAAACCTAAGACAGAAGAAGAAAAAACAGAAGCGTAAAAGTCAGGAACTCGTTAAAATGCGAGTTCCTTTTTTCTATGGTTGTGGTAAAATAATTGGGTAGAGGTGAAAAATTATGGATTTTAATACAGAAGTACTTAAATATAAAGATGATTTCTTAAAAGATTTAAATACACTTGTATCGTATGAAAGCGTTCGTGATGAATCCACAAAAGCGGAAAATGCTCCTTTTGGAAAGAATTGTCGTGACGTTTTGGATGCGATGCTAGATATGGCTAAACGCGATGGCTTTGAAACAAAAGACGTAGACGGATATGCTGGTGTTGTAGAATATGGACAAGGAGAAGAAACATTTGGTGTTTTAGGTCACTTGGACATTGTGCCACTAGGTGAAGGATGGACAAAAGATCCTTTGAAGGTCACTTTAGAAAATGGCTACATCTTCGGACGTGGTGTTATGGATGATAAAGGTCCTGCATTAGCTGGTTATTATGCATTAAAAATGATTCGGGATCTTAACATTCCTTTGAAAAAAAGAGTGATGTTGATTACAGGATGCGATGAAGAATCGGGTATGGAATGTATGAACTATTATGTAGATCATGCTGAAGTTCCTCAAATGGGATTTGTTCCAGATGCCAACTTCCCAGTAATTTATGGAGAAAAAGGTGGCTTGCATGTTGGACTTGTAAGCAGTGATGCAACGGTTATTAAAAAGCTTCATGCGGGAAGTCGTCCAAATATCGTCATTGGAAAAGCCGATGTTACAGTGGATGTCATGAGCTACCAGCAGGAAGATTTATTTAAATTCTATTGTGCAACTCAAGGTGTTAAAGGGAATATTAAACGATCTCAAGAAGGCGTAACATTACATATTGATGGTGCGTTTGCCCATGCAGCTATGCCATATAATGGTGTGAATGCAGCTGTATTATTGTTGAACTTTATTGGTCAGGCTTTTGATGATCAGTTGTCAAAAGATTTATATTTCTTACTTCAAGACTGGATGGGAAAACCAGTTGGCATTGAAAAAGATGGTTTATATATGTCTTTCTTAACAATGAATACAGGTATTGTGAATATGGAAGATAATAAAACGGATATTTTAATTGATATTCGTTATCCAAATGATACAAATGGTGATGAAATCATGGCTAAGTTTGATGAGGCTTGTGCAAATCTTACATCAAATATCAAAGCCGAAAATCGTGGAGATTCAAAACCATTGTTCGTAGATCCAGATTCTCGTTTAGTCAAAGACTTGATGAGTGTCTACCAAAAATATACTGGCGATACATTCTCATGCCCAATCACAATTGGTGGTGGAACGTATGCACGTAAATTTAAAAACTTCGTATCTTATGGACCAGAACTTCCAAATGAAGTGATTGAAACAGATGCATTTGTAGGGGGATGTCACCAACGTGATGAAGGTATTAAATTGGATAACTTGCTTCAGGCTATCTGCATTTATGCCGATGCGATTGTGACATTATGTAGCTAATATGAGAATGCGTAAAGTAAAGTGGGCAACGGATTACTTGCCTGGCGCAAATTGTTTAGTAAAAGAACCATCAAAAGAAGCAGGAAACTGGAAGAAACTTTTGGGTACAGATACATTGCATATTGAAATCGGATGTGGCAAAGGAAACTATTCTTTGGATATGGCTAAGATGTATCCAGATACAGGTTTCATTGCGATTGAAAAGAATGAAAGTGCAGCAGGTATTGCCGCAAAGAAATATGATGAGGATACAGCGGATAAACATCTTAAATTGATTCAAGATGATGCAAGCAGCATCGGAGAATGGTTTGGCCCTCATGAAGTGGATGTGATTCACTTAAACTTCTCAGATCCATGGCCTAAAAAACGTTATGCGAAAAGACGTTTATCGAGCGCTACATTCTTAGATCAATATAAACGTATCTTATCTCGTAATGGGGAAATTCAAATGAAGACAGATAACTCGGCTTTGTTTGAATATAGTTTGATCGAGTTTCAAAATGCCGGCTTTAAAATGGTGGAAGTCAGTGTAGATTATCGTCGTGATAAACATGATGAAGATGCGATTACTGAATATGAACAAAAATTCATTTCATTAGGACAGCCTATCTATCGTTGTGTTTGGAGATATACACATGACTGATATCAAAAATAAAGATGAGTTTTTAAATGTTTTAAAAAAACCAGGAATTCAAGTAATGATGTTTACAGCATTCTGGTGTCCAGACTGTATGTATATCAAACCATTTTTACCTGAAATTGAAGAAGAATTCAGTGATTTACAATTCTATTCTTTAAACCGAGATCAATGTATGAATATTGCCATCGAATATGAAGTGATGGGAATTCCTAGCTTTATCTGTTTTAAAGATGGAAAAGAGATTTCTAGATTTGTTTCTACGCTTCGTAAGACAAAAGAAGAGATAGAAGCATATTTGAATAAAACGATAGAAAGTGAGAAGAAAATATGTTAAAGGACTTAATGCATGCCATCTTCAATGAAGATGTTGAAGAAGATGATGAAGATGAAGTTGTCGAAGAACCTGTAAAAGAAGAAAAAGTACAAAAAGTACAAAACGAAGTGAAACCAGAGCCTGTTGTAGAACAACCAAAAGAAGTTGTAAAACAAGAGCCTGTAAAAGAAGAGCCTGTAAAAGAAGAAGTAATTCAACCTGAACCTGTTGTTGCTTCTGCACCAAAATCTGTTCAAACAGATTCGACAAATTATATGGATTCTCCAATCTTTGAAAAGGCAATTATTCAATCAAAGCCAAAGAAAACAACGATTTTCCAAGGCTTAGACGTTGATTCAGTTACTCGTGAAGAGGTAAAACCACAGAAGAAACAAAAAGAGTATAAATATGATCGTCATAAATCTGTAAAAGTACGTCGTGTAGCTGAAGATTTAGATTATCAACCTGTTATTTCTCCTATCTTTGGAAATGTAGAAGATTCAAAGAAAGAATTTGACAAAGTTCATGATGCGATTTCTTTACAAAAACCAGAAGATGAAGATTTCTCTCAAATCTTATCTCCGATGTTTGGAACTTATTTACCAAGTATGCAGCCAGCTGAATCTATTCCTGAATATAAAATAGAGGAAAAGAAAGTGAACATGAATCTTTCTGAAATGTTAGAAAAGCCAAAAAAGGAAACCAGCAAACAAGAAACTTTATTTGACAAAGAAGGTGAATAAAATGGCTTATCATTTTATTGGTATTAAAGGAACAGGTATGGCTGCCTTAGCATGCATTCTTTATGATGAACATAAAGAAGTAACAGGTAGTGATATCGATAAATATATCTTTACAGAAGATGATCTAAGAGTACGTAATATTCCTATTTATTCATTTGATCCAAAAAACATCAAGGATCATGATACGGTTATTATTGGTTTGTCTTTTGATGCGAGTCATCCAGAAGTAAAGGCTGCCTTGGATAATCCAACGGTTAAAACTTATTATTATAATGAGTATTTAGGGATTTTGTTAGAATCCTACAGCTCAATCTGTGTTGCCGGAACACATGGGAAATCAACCACAACTGGTATTTTAAGCCATGTACTTTCTTTGCAAGATGAATGTGCATATTTGATTGGGGATGGTCATGGCTATATGCCAGAACATGCGAATCATTTTGTGCTAGAATCTTGTGAATTCCAAAGACATTTCTTGGCATATCATCCAGATTATGCGATCATTACCAATATTGAAATGGATCACGTAGACTATTATAAAGATATGGATGATTATGTTTCAGCTTTCCAAAGCTTTGCGAATCAAGTGAAAAAAGGCATTGTGATTTTTGGTGATGATAAACACTTAAAGAATATGCATTATGATGTGCCAGTTACAACATATGGTATGCAGGATGGAAATGACTATCAGGCTGTCAATATTGAACAAGGTCCATTTGGTATGCATTTTGATTGTAAACACAATGGTGAAATCTTAGCTCATGTTGAATTAAATGAAGTGGGAGATCCATTTATGCAGGATGCTTTAGGATGTTTTGCTTTAGCTCATACGTTAGGTATGCCAGCAGATCTAATTGTACAAGGCTTAAAGGAATATAAAGGAATTGCACGTCGATTCGTAATTGATGAAGTCAAGGATAGTGTTCTTGTGGATGATTATGCACATCATCCAACAGCGATTCGTTATATGATTGATGCGGTACGTAAAAAATATCCGGAAAAGAAAGTTGTAGCTTTATATAAGCCAGATCGTTATTCTCGTTTACAATATTTCTTGGATGACTTTGCGAAAAGTCTAAATACAGCCGATCAAGTATGTTTACTTGATTTTCCTAAGAATGCCGTAAGAGAAGATGAAACGATTACGGTTACGATTCAAGATTTAATGGATCGTTGTCCAAATGCCATGTTACTAGATGTAGATGATGTATCGGCACAAAAGCTAAAAGAATTAGCTCCTGCAGCCTTTGTGTTTATGTCTAGTAAAGACATCTATCTATTAAGAGATAAATTAGAGAAGATTTTATAAGAGAACAGATTATCTGTTCTTTTTTTGTATATTAAGAAATTGGTTTCGGAGAAGACGAATTTGGAAATTTAAAAATGACTGAATTATTTGAATCTAGGATTATATAGATATGACAAAACAGATTATTGTAAATAGAGTTCTTATTGATCATAATCTTCTTTTATACAATCGCATTATTTCATCAATACATCTTTTTCTGTATGTTCTATCATTTTTTTGTCCTTGAATGGATTATATGTATAAGTATACTGCATTGTAGCTTTACATTTACATTGAATTGGATCTTAGGTTAAAAGAATCTATTAAATGAGTGTAGTATCTGAATTTATCGAGTTTGTTTTTAAGGGCTTTGGTTCTTGTTTCACGAGAATAATCCTTATTCTTTAAGATTTTAAGAAGTGCATGTATTTAATCTAGGTTTTTCTTAGAAGCATTGGCATAGAATCCATCATATCGAGTTGTTAAGAAATGATAGTCGGGTATATGTATGATAAAGCAATCGATAAAGTCAATCCCATTATCTGTAACATCATGTCTTTTTTCACCCTTATGATCATTGTAGAACCAGCTGATAGTCTTGAATTCTTTATTGTATTCAGTAATTCTGATTTCAGCCATGACAGGGCTACTAGCATAGCGAATAAAATAGTTTACGCATCCTAGAATATCTTTATTATTGTTAGAATCGTTGTTAGCTGATTTGAATTTGGCATAGACATAGAAACTTTTAGGATGATTCTTATAGATTCTGTTCTTTTCTTCATATTTCTTTAATCCACCACCTTGCTGTGGAACAGAAACAAAACCACAAATCAATCAAGATACGGTACGTTTAATGAAAGAAATGTATCAAATTGACATGGAAAAACACAATATTCCAAACTGTTGTCAGAAATACCACCAGTAGATATTGTGATAACAATGGGGTGTAATGTAAATTGCTTTGCAATTCCATGCGAATATAGAGAGGATTGGGTATTGAGTGATCCTACCGGAAAAAATGATGTGGAGTTTTTTTAAATCATTCATTCCATCCATACGAAAATACTTGAATTAACTGAGAAAATAAAAAAGGATGAGCTGATTTCAAAGAAAATATGAACAAACAACATGGTCATATATCGATTTTAGCGTATCTTGTTTTGAAGAGTATGGGGGTATGTTGATGTATGCAGGTGTGAATTTAAAACTGGCTTTTTCAGCCAATAGGCTATTATGAAAGGTTCGTCATTTCCCAGATTTTACGTCTAGAATGTATTTTATGGAAGTGTTCAACTCATTTGACACTTCCTTTATTATTTGTAGCGTTTACACACTTGTGAAAAAAGTTTCAAAATAATTAGCTAAGTTATAAAGTTCATGTTATAATTATTTTGAGGTGGTATTTGTGACTATAGATGCTATGATGAGGACTTTAGCTCTTGCATTTTCATATGTTTTACCAATCGTAGGCGTAATTGCTTTAATTTATTTGATTTTATTTTTAAAACAGTTAATTGAAACATTAAAGCAAGTATCAAAAACATTAGATACAGCCAATGATCAATTGAAAAAATTAGATGCTCCATTAAAAACAGCAGAAAATATTTCAAATACGGTAGACGAGGTCAATCAAACAGCTAAGGATGCTTTTATGAATGTCGTGGGTGCATTGAGTGAAAATGTACAGAATGCCAAAGACTGGGTACAGGCCAAAAAGGCTGGTAAAGAAAGCATAGAAACAAAGGAGGATGAATGACATGGATGAAAAACAATTAATTGATGATTTAGAAAAAGAATCGATTCAGGAACTAGAAGTGATGCATGAGTCCGAAAATACAGATAATGAAAGAATTATAGAGGACGCTAAATCAAAAATCGAAAAGATTTATGATGATGTGCGTGACTTATTAAAGGATGCAAAAGATCCTGAAAAAGTAAAAGAAGCATTAGCCAATGCGAAAGAGGATGTAAAAGACATCCTTGTTTCGACAAAGAACAAAGTAATTGAAGTCAGTGAAAGTGAACAGTTTAAACAGACTGTTTCTGCAGGTAAAGAATTTTTACAAGGTACAGCCGGCTTAGTTGTTGAAGGCTTTAAGTATGGAAAGGATACATTAAGAAAAAATGATTCCTTGCGTAAAGTCATCGATAAAGCGGATGAAAAGGTAGATGAGATTCGAACAAATGATTCTGTTATTCGTGTCGTTGATAAAGCAGAAGAAGTAACTGGTAAGGCCACAGATGCATTGTTTAGTGGATTGAAGAAGATTTTTAACAAGGGGGACGAATAAGGATGAAAAGAATTACCATTTATGATGTTGCCAAAGAAGCCGATGTCTCTTTAGCAACTGTATCACGTGTTATTAATGATAGTAATGTGGTACGTGAAGACACACGTTTGCGTGTTCAACAAGCAATTGAAAAATTAGGATATAAACCAAATGCGATTGCGCAAGGATTAGCACTTTCTAAAACAACTACAATTTCGATTGTAATGAGCGAAAAATTATTTGCGTACAACGCAAAGATTTTAAATGGTTTGATGGATGTCGCAAAAATCTATAACTACAACATCATGTTCCATACAACAAGTAAGGGCATTTCAAAAATGCAAGATGTGATTGAGTCTATTATTAAATCGCGTGTAGATGGTGTCATCTTATTTAACGATAACTTCTCAGAAGATGAAATGGAAGTATTACATGAATACCAGATTCCAATGGTAGTCGTAGGAAGTAAATTAAAAGGGCATAAGATTGGCAATGTAGGAAATGTGTATATCAACTTTGAACGCATGGCTTACGAATTTGTCAATGAATGCTTCGAAAAGGGTATTGATGATATTTCTATGGTAGAAGATAAATTAAATCTTTCTATGATGGAACAATTAAAAGCAGGGGTAGACCGTGCTTATGCAGAAAAAGGTTTAGTATTTGATAAGTATGTAACTTATGATGATAGCTATAAATCAAGTTACACATTCTTATCGGACTACTATAAGAGCCACAAGCCAAGTCGTATGGTGATTACATTCCGTGATTCGCAAGCGATTGCTTTAATGAATGCATGTAAAGAATGTGGATATTCAATTCCAGACGATACTGAACTAGTTTGTATCTTAAATTCAAAATATCTAACAATGATGCGTCCAACTATTTCAACATACAACATTCCTGAATATGATTTAGGTGCTGTTGCGATGCGTTTATTGACTAAGATGTTAGTGGATGATGAATCGGTAAAACAAAACAAGGATATTGAAATTTCATTCTCAAAAATGTTTAGAGAAACAACAAAGTAAGAGTTCATTTTGAACTCTTTTTTAGTTTGTTGTATAATCAAGGCATGGAAATAATTTTTACAAATAACGCAAAAGATAGAAGTGTCTATCGATACAAAAAAGACTTTGAAATGATTTTAGAACGTGCCTGCCAGGTGTTAGACAGAAAGGGAGATTGGAGTTTATCTGTAATTTATGTAACACCCGAGCAAATACATGAAATCAATCGAGATTATCGTGGTATAGATCGTCCTACAGATGTGATTAGTTTTGCGATACAAGATGATATGAGTGATATGCTGATTGAAGAAGATCAATATGAGCTTGGCGATATCTTTATCAATGTACAGGCAATTCGTGATCAAGCTTGTGCATATGGACATTCCATTCGTCGTGAAGCTTGTTTCTTATTCTGCCATGGATTGCTTCATTTAATGGGATATGATCACATGAAGGAAGAGGATGAAAAAGTCATGTTTGCCTTACAGGATGAGATTTTAGATGAATTGGTTAAAAGGTAGATTTAAATATGCCTTTGAAGGATTATACTATGCATTCACACAGGATCGTAGTATACGTCTTCAAGGAATATTTGGACTTATAGTGATTGTGTTTGGTTTTGTATTTCATTGTTCGATTCATGAATGGATATTATTAAGCATGGCTATTGGTATGGTCTGGTTTAGTGAAATCATGAATTCATGTATTGAAAGATGTGTGGATTATATCTCCTTAGAACATACAGAGTCGGCAAAACGCATCAAAGATATGGCAGCGGGTGCTGTCTTTATTATCAGCATATTAGCTGCAATTATAGGGTTCTATGTATTTGTCCCTAAAATATTTTAATCGGAGGTAAAATGAGTAATTATAAATCAGGATTTATTGCGATCGTAGGAAGACCTAATGCCGGAAAATCAACATTGCTGAATGCTTTGTTGAAAGAAAAGATTGCGATTATGTCGGATAAACCGAATACGACAAGAAACAATATTTCGGGAATTTTGACACATGAAGATTGTCAATATGTGTTTGTGGATACACCAGGTATTCATAAGCCTCAACAACAACTTGGACGTGTATTAAATAAAAATGCCTATTCAGCTATGGAAGATTGTGATGTGATCGGATGGATTGTTGATGGAAGTCAATCTTTTGGAACTGGAGATTCTTTTATTTTAAAACGGATTGAAACTTTACATAAACCAGTTGTTTTGATTATGAATAAAATCGATAAACTTCCAAAGGAACAGTTGTTAAAGCGTTTAATGTATTGGCAGAAACAATATGACTTTGATGATATTGTTCCGATTAGTGCTTTAGATAAGGATAATCTAGAAGAATTATTAAAAGTATTTAAAGGGTATTTACCAGATGGGGAACCTATGTTTCCAGAAGAAATGAAGTCGGATCATGACATCAATTTTAGAATGTGTGAAATTGTTCGTGAAAAGATTTTATTTAAAACACACGAGGAAATTCCTCATAGTGTAGCAGTTATTCTAGAACGTAAAGAAAAACGTGGAAATCGTATGTATCTTCAAATGATGGTTGTCGTCGATCGTGAGTCACAAAAGGGTATTTTGATAGGTAAACAAGCCAATATGATTCGTTCCATTCGACTTGAAGCGCAAAAAGAATTAAAGGACATGCTAGGATGCAGTGTGGATTTGGAACTTTTTGTGCGTGTTGAAAAGAATTGGCGTAATCATGAAAACAAGATTAAAGAATTTGGCTTAGACGAATTGGAACAAATCGATGAAGACTAAAATTCAGGCGCTTGTTTTAAGTATAACTGAATACAAAGAGAAGGACGGCTTAGTTAAAGTATTAACAGCCGATTCGATTCTAACATTATATGCGAGAGGACTGTTTAAACCAAATTCTAAGAATTTGCGGATTGTGCAGCCCTTTTCTTATAATGAATTCATGATTGAAGATAAAATGAAGATGCCACTGCTTCTTCACGGACATACCATTCATTATTATTATCACATTCAGGAAAACTTACTAAAGTCAAGTTGTTGTTTTGTGCTTCACGACTTGATTCAAAGAACGAGAAAAGAAGAAAATCTGTTCAATGTGTTGTTAGATTGCTGGAACTCAGCCGATAAAGACCTAGATGATTTTTATTTCTGGGCATGTATTGTTCTAAAATACTGTATCGAACAAGAGGGAATCCAACCCTTTGTGGATGGCTGTGTACATTGTGATTGCACAAGAGTTGAAACACTTTCACAAAAGGATGGCGGATTCTTATGTGAGAAGTGCAATCATTCTCAATATCCAAAATGGAATGTAGAACAACTCAAGAAGTATCGCGCTTTATTCAAGTGTAAAGATGGGAACTTGGATTATCTAAAATCCCACTTTTCATTTTCAATGGACGATTTCATCTATCTTGCCAAATGGATGGAGTATCATAGTCAAAAGATGTATCCAAGTATTCAATTTTTAGAAAGTATTCGAGGTTTTTAATAAATGGTTCAAGAATTAGCACTTCAAATTGCACAAAAAGCACATGCAGGTCAAGTTGATAAAGCAGGGAAAGATTATATTTTTCATCCAATGACGGTTGCCTCTTATATGGATACGGATATCGAAAAAGCTGTAGCTTATCTGCATGATGTATTAGAAGATACAGATGTCACTGTAGATGAATTACGAAATCAATTTCCGGATGAGATTGTAGATGCTGTGATCACATTAACTAGAAAACAGAAAGAAACATATTCTGAATATATTCAAAGAATAGCGAAGTCTAAACTTGCCAAAAAGGTAAAAGTAGCGGATTTACTTCACAATTTGGATATCACAAGAATCAAGGAACCAACAAAATACGATTATCAAAGACTAGAGAAGTACAAGAAAGCCATTCTTTATCTTGTTAGCTGCTAGTTAAAATCAGCCGTGAGAAATCATGGCCTTTCTGTACGACAGGCAGTCGTGCTTATAGCTGATAATCTAAA
>UMHM01005180.1_pt1 | contig 10772 bp, 9 predicted proteins | sample 1965501 | NCBI WGS metagenome assembly UMHM01 (sample SAMEA4836095, study PRJEB28245) | human gut metagenome | biome: gut microbiome; material: fecal sample | place: Denmark | collected 2008
GGCTTGTGGATTACAAACTAAGTGTTGTTATTTTTTAAAAACAAAAGAGGAAAAGACCCCAGGCTCTTCCCCGACTATAGGCTTCGCAAGTTTCTACAGAACAATCATAAGATTTAGTTTACGCCAACATAATTATTGAGTCATTTCATTTTGATTATCAAGGTATAAAGAAGTCCATGTGTTTTTTACGTCTTTTTCTTGCTTCACGAACAATATGACGTATATCTTCATCATCTTGAAATTCCGGAAATTTCTTATAAGATTGATAAGACTGTTCCACAGCTAATACAACCATATCCTTTTGATTAAACATATACATTGGAAGTTCGTCCATTCTAAGATAGCTTAAATGAAGTATTTCTAATAAACGCTTTCGATAATCTGACTCTAATTCTTTACTCACTAATAATCCAATATCATACGGTGTTTTTTTCCATTCACCTTCATTTTTATTATCTATAAACTCAATAAAATCCTTACAATGTTCATCACTTACATTATATTTTTTACATAACAATTTAAATCGTTCTACATCATAAATTTCACTCTTCAATATTTCAATGACAATATTTTTTGCCTCTTCATCATCTAACATATCTTTATATTCATTCACAATTTCATCCGGAAATTTATTATTCACAACAAAGTACAATTTCCTATAATAAGGGAATTCAAAACTATCATACAACCATCTACACATAGGATTTTTATAATCATAATTCTCTATGATCATAGATGCGATTTTTGAAACAATTATAGAAGATAAATTATCTGGACTATCCGATACATATTCGTTGTCATTATTGTATATGTATTTATTACGAATCATTAAACCCAAGCCAAAATGATGTGCAACAGAATTTGGATTCATATAGATATATTCTTTATCCTTATCCGATAATCCATTCAACACTTCTTTTGCGACTTTATTAACAAACTGATCTCTTTTACTCATACCTATCACCTTAGAATTATCATACACAAAAAAAGAAGAGTTGCCTCTTCTTTAGTCTACATTATCCACTAATCTATCTGGAATCAACTCATTACCTTCATATTTAAACACATATTGTTTGTTTAAATCTTTATTCTTTAATGAAAACCATACTTCATTATCCGACTGCATCGTGACTGAATCTACATAATATTGTTCATCAGATATTTGACTATTTGCGCTTTTAATCAATTCCTCATCTGAATATGGTATTGATGTTTGAACTTCTTTAGTCTGCCTAAGTTCGGGCTGTGCTTGTGTACAACCCGTTAATAAAAGTAGAATTAAAACGAATATTTTCATAAAATTTTATACGTATTCTCCATCGTATTGATTTCAATCGAGATGTTATTACTAAATGTGGCCTGTTGAACATGACCATTGATGATTTTATGTTCTACCATCTCTTCATTTTTAATTCTTTGATAGAAATCCAGAACAATATTGGCACGTTGAATTCGATCTTCTATGGACAAACCATCTGAGCCAAAATTACCATCCACATTATCATAAGGTGCATTTCTTACGACATAAGGAATACCACCATTTAATAACGCATACAACATGTAGTCTTCTTGCTTTTTATCCATTGGCCAAGGAAGTATAAAACAATCATGATACACAAGATTAAATAATGGTACAGGTATTCCCATTCTTTTCGCATTTTCATCTTTCATCATAAACTCATAAGGACCATAATGTGAAAATACAAGCTCACGCATCGCCCAATCACTACACTCTTCACTCGAAGGAATAATTCCTTTACTAATCATATATTGAAAACAAGCCCTTCTATATTCCATACACTCTTTTCTTGTCATCAAGTGTTCTGGATTAAAACACTCATCCATTTCATTACAAGAAAATACATCCAAATACACACAATCCAAATCAATATGTTTTAAGATTTCAGTGTAGTTACGCTTTACATACTTCGGTGCAAGACTCGCACACAAATAGTTTTGTCTTCCCCCAGCCCAATTGGCATGCTCATACACTACTCCATCCTCTAATTGAATGGCTTCATTTTCATCATGTGTTTTAGCCGTATAGTAATAATCACGATACTGATCATGTAAACCAAATAAATCATTTTGAGAACTTAAACTATCCTGTAAATTCTTTAAACCAGCCCAGCCACCAGCTTTAATACATGCCGGCAAATAATCCGGATGACAATTATCATAGCCAGGATCTCCCCAGCCATCCAAATGAAGATAGAGTTTGTATGAACCTAATTCATGAAGCCTTTGAATCATCTCTTTTACCGAATCAAAAGAATGAATCACATCCTCTTGTCCATTATAAAAACGTGAATCCTTTTCCGTATGCGCCTTAATACCAGTATGAACGATGGCACACTGTTGAAGCTCTGATATTTTATTAAGATTTACTTCCTTCTCCTTTAAAGACTTAAATAAACCGGTTTCTTTAACATAATCCCGATAAATTTTACATGCACGATTATAATCCATATTCGACTCAAAAGAATATCGAACCACACGCTTATATCGCATCTTCCCTAAACTTGTTAACCATACAAATTGAAGTCGAGTTCCCTTGTCATCATGATCAATTGTATATTTCGAATCCCAAGGCGTTTCATTGATTGCAATATAACCCAATCCATTATTTGTCTGACTAAGCCAAGGCATATAGGCAGCACAACTTGTAAACTGACCATCAAAGGCAATATGACTATAATCGTACTCATATCGATTGGGAATCAATAACCCCTGCATATAAGGAACGGTTGAATAACCATCCTTATCTTCACATACAAAACTATCTGGAAAATGTACTTCTTTAATATTTTCATCCACTTTTGGAATCCACTCAAAATAATAATGATTCGTACTATCCTCTTTCCAAATATATGTATCAAAATATTTATAAGTACTATAAATCCCCTTGCCTAATCCTGTCACTCTTTCTTCAGATGAAATGAAATCATCACTAAAATTTATTTTTTGATCATCTTTCGTTACATAAAACGAATCCTGATTTCTTATCCAATTTTCCATATACAAATACCTCTATCAAATTATATCACATGAAAAAAAGTATCCATTACGATACTTTCTTTAATATTCTTACTTCATAAGGCTTGAACTCAAGTGCATTATCAATATGTACTTCTTCATTCGTTTCAACATCGATAAAATTACCATTCCCATTAAAACCTAATGTTTGCGCTTCATTCTTCATATTCATACAAATCCATAGACATTCCTTTTCATCTTGTCTTTGATAGATACAAGCCGTGTTCGTAATGCCAATCTGTGTATAATCTCCATAGGATAAGGCTGAATGATGATGTTTCAGGTTGATTAACTTTTTGATTATATCCGTCAATTCATTCCACTCAAACACCTTGATTTCCGGTCTAAGCTGGGTATCATTCCAGTTCTTTTTACCTTCCATACCCCATTCACTGCCATAATAGATACATGGAATACCAGGCATAGTAAACAACATCGTATAAATTAAAGGCAATTGGTTTGTATCCTCTAGAATCGATGCAACTCTTTCTACATCGTGATTATCAACAAAATTAAATAAATGCTTACCTGTATATAAACACCATGGATCCTTGCCAAATTGACGATTCAATGAATATAAGATTTCATAGAAATTGGCTGAATTAAAACTTGAATACAATCCCTTATAACACTCATAATTCGTAACCGAATCCAACATGTTCTCATTCATCCACTGATTGTAGTCTCCATGTAACGTTTCACCTAACAAGAAGAAATCTCTATCAACATGGTTATGTAATGTTTGAAGGAAATTCTTATCTAGACAATATGCAACATCTAATCTTAAACCATCGATTTTAAATTCTTCTCTCCAAAAATCCACTACATTTAAAATGTAATTCACAACATCTTGATTTTGAAGATTCAGCTTTACTAAGATGTCATTGCCTTCCCAATCCTGATACCAGAAGCCATCATTATAGTGATTGTTTCCATTAAAATCAATATAGAACCAATCCTTATAAGGTGAATCCCACTTCTTTTCTAAAACATCCTTAAACGCAAAGAAATCACGACCCACATGATTAAATACGGCATCTAAAATGATTTTAATACCATTATCATGGAATTTATTTACAACTTCCTTTAAATCCTCATTGGTACCCAATCTTGTATCCAACACTTTAAAATCCGTTGTATCATAACCATGTGTACGACTTTCAAAAATTGGACTCAATAGAATACAATCTACTTTTAATTCTTTTAAATGCGGAATAAATTCCTCCAGCTTATGAATTCTATGTTCTAAAACATGATCATTTTCAAATGGTGCTCCACAAGCTCCAAAAGGATAGATCTGATAAAATACACTCTCATTTGCCCACATACTATGTTACTCCTTTATGATATCTACAGCTTGCACTGGAATTAAATCCATCAATGTCTTAGGATTCATTTCAATCTGCATACCAATCTTACCTGCACTAAAATAGATCTTATCCTGATTTAATGCATCCTCATACATAAAGGTGCGAAACTGCTTCTTCATCCCTAAAGGAGAACAACCGCCACGAATATAGCCCGTAATCTTATTAATATCCTTCACATGAATAATTTCACACGATTTGACTCCTGCTACTTTTGCACACTTCTTTAAATCCAGTTCCTTTTCTACTGGAAGCATATATACCAAAAATTCTTTTGTGTTTGCCTGGGTAACCAATGTCTTATACACCGCTTCCACTGGCTGATGTAACATATTCGCAACATACACACCATCCACTGGATCCCCCTCTTTATGATCATACGTATGCGCTTCATAAGCTACCTTATGCTGATCTAGAAAACGCATCGCATTTGTTTTTTGAATTTTTTTCATGATGAAAACCCCTCTAATAATTCTTTTGCCACCAAGAATTTCGTTTTATTTTGCTCCATCGCCATTTTTTCAATATAGTGATGTGCCTTTTCTTCGCTCCAATGATAATTTGAAATTAAAACCAGCTTACAATGATCCACCATTTTCAACTCCAAATATTTCTGTTCCAAGCTCGAAATCTTCTTTTCATACTTCAAGATTTTTTCCTGCATACTCTGCATGACAAGAAGTGCCTGAAGCAATACCTCCTTCTTGATGGGATACGACAGAATTATTATACCACTATCTTTGCATTGATATAAAACTTGATCATAAATATCCTTCTTACAAATTAAACAAACACCCATATTTCTTGTGATTGCGATACTTTTCGCAAAATTTAAAATCGCACTATTCCCCGTATACAATATAACTACATAATCAAATTGAGTCTCTCTTAGCTTATTTAAGGCATCATTATGCGTTGATGAAAGCACATAATGCATGTGGGCAGTATTCTTTAATAAAGTTAAGAAATTCTCATTTCCAAGCACTAAAACTTTATTAACCTCCATAAGCCATTACCCAACATAGATATCCACTATATCATTTCCTAAAATATTTGTTAACCACTTTGATTCACTTGCTTTTCTTTTTGCCTCTTTTAAATCCTGAGGAAGTCTTTTTAAATCATTCGTTAAAGTATCCGTACATGGAACTGTTTCCAATTTCTTTTCAATCCCTTCTAGACCCGCATAAATCAATAGGGCGTAGGCCAAATAAATATTACAGCTGCAGTCTGGACTTCTCAATTCAATACGATTCGTACTATGTGTAGCCGGAATACGAATCAATTGATTTCGATTCTGGTAGGACCATGAAATGTATTCAGGCGCCTTATCCTTACCCAATCGTTTATATGAATCTTTTATTGGATTTAGAAATAAGGTCATCTCCTCGATACGATTTAGGATACCCGCCATAAAAGGCATCATCAATTCCTCATGATTTTCTACGCTCATATTAATATGCATACCATTTCCTGGCTGATCACTGATTGGCTTTGGCGAAAAATCCGCAACTAAACCCTGCATATTCGCAATCGCTTGTACGACCCATTTAAAAGTAGCCGCATTATCCGCTGCCTGTAAAGCACTCGAATAACGAAAATCAATCTCATTTTGACCATGCCCCATCTCATGATGCGAAACCTCCGGATCAATTCCCATTTCAGATAAAGTCAAACAAATTTCTCTACGAACATTTTCTCCCTTATCCAAAGGCGCAATATCCATATAACCACCCTGATCCAATGGAATATAAGTATTCTCTCCATTTTCATCCTGCTTAAATAAATAGAATTCGAATTCAGAGCCAAAGTTGATACTGATTCCCAACTCTTTCGCTTTATTGACTGCTTTCTTTAATATATAACGAACATCCCTTTCAAATGGCGTTCCATCCGGATATTTAATATCACAATACATACGAATGACACTGCCATCCATACTGCGCCATGGCAAGATACTCATTGTGTTCGGATCTGGATATAAAAATAGATCACTATGCACTTCATCTAAAAATCCATCGATGGCACTGGCATCAAAACTAATCCCTTCTGTAAAAGCTCTTTTTAATTCGGTTGGTAAAACTGATACATTTTTTTGTATACCATAAATGTCAAAGTAAGAAAGACGAATAAATCGTACGTCTTGTTCTTCACAAAATTCAATCACATCTTCAAAAGTCATAATATTCACCTCGAATAATTAATACACTATTTTCATGTCGTTTTCAATATTTTTTACATTTCTTTACAATTTCCTGTTGACAACTAAAAATATCCGCATATAATTATGTCCATACATGGCAAGGACGCCAAGAAAACAGAGGAATTTACCTCATGTTTTTCGTGTCCTTGCCCTTTTTTTATGAAAAGGAGAGCCATTATGAAATCGATCGTAGAAGAAATTTTTGGAAGTAAAGTATTTGACGAATCCGTCATGCGAGAAAAGCTCGCAAAGGATACCTATCGCGAATTAGAAAAGACCATTCACGAAGGAAAACAATTGAATATAAAAATTGCGAATGCCGTAGCACATGCCATGAAAGAATGGGCTATTGAACAAGGGGCTACACACTATACCCATTGGTTTCAGCCAATGACAGGTGTTACAGCTGAAAAACACGATGGCTTTATCAATCCAGGAAAAGATGGCAAAGTCTTGATGGAATTTAGCGGTAAAGAATTGATCAAAGGTGAACCCGACGCATCCAGCTTTCCTAATGGAGGATTAAGAGCCACATTTGAAGCTAGAGGATATACGGCATGGGACCCAACAAGCTATGCCTTCATTAAAAACGGCGTACTATGTATTCCTACTGCCTTCTGCTCTTACTCAGGACATGCCCTAGATAAGAAAACACCACTATTAAGAAGTATGCAGGCTATTAATAAACAAGCCCTACGTATTGTGAAGTTATTTGGACATGATGATGTACACACAATCAAAACAACTGTTGGACCCGAACAAGAATATTTCTTAGTCGACCAAAAATATTATGAACAAAGAAAAGACTTGATCTATACAGGACGTACATTATTTGGTGCGCCATGCCCTAAAGGACAAGAACTAGAAGACCATTATTTTGGAACCATTAAAACACGTGTTCAAGAATTCATGACAGATTTAAATAAGGAACTATGGAAATTAGGTATCTTGGCAAAAACAGAACACAATGAAGTAGCTCCAGCCCAACATGAATTAGCACCTATCTTTACAACAACAAACATCGCAACAGACCATAACCAACTAACAATGGAATTGATTCAAAGAGTTGCGAAAAAACATGGTTTAGTTGCCTTGTTGCATGAAAAGCCATTTGAAGGCATTAACGGAAGTGGTAAGCACAACAACTGGTCTTTATCTACTGATACAGGTCTAAACCTATTAGAACCAGGCGACACACCACATGAAAATGCACAATTCTTAGTTTTCTTAGCCGCTATTATCAAGGCTGTAGATGAACACCAGGATCTTTTAAGATTAAGTGTTGCGACAGCCGGAAACGATCATCGTTTAGGTGCAAATGAAGCTCCTCCAGCTATTATCTCCATTTTCTTAGGTGATGAATTAACGGCTGTTTTACAAGCCATCGAAGAAGACAAGCCATATGACGGTAAAGAAAAAGAATTAATGAAGATTGGTGCAACCGTTCTTCCTAAATTTCCTAAAGATTCTACGGATCGTAACCGTACTTCTCCATTCGCATTTACAGGAAACAAATTTGAATTCAGAATGCCAGGATCAAATTCAAGCATTGCTGGATGCAACATTGTATTAAATGCTGTTATTGCCGATGAGCTACAAAAATTTGCGGACATTCTTGAATCTGCAGATGATTTTGAAACAACATTACATACTTTAATTAAAGATACTATCAAAAACCACAAACGCATTATTTTCAATGGCAATGGATATGATGATTCTTGGATCGAAGAAGCTGAAAAACGAGGCTTATTAAACTTAAAGACAACACCAGATGCACTTCCATACTTTAAAACAGATGAAAATATTGATTTATTTGAAAGACAAAAAGTTTTATCTAAAGAAGAAGTGGAATCAAGATATGAGATCCTAATGGATGAATATGAAAAACAAATCAACATTGAAGCATTGACAATGTTAGACATTGCGAAAAAAGACATCTTACCAGCCGCAAGCAAGTTCTCTAAAGAATTGACAGATACCATCGCAAATAAAAAAGCCATCGGTATCGACTTAACATATGAACTTGAGACAGCGAAAAAAGTCAGTGAATATTTAACAAATGCTTATCAAGCTATGGTTACACTTGAAAACGATGTTGAAAAATTACATGGAATTGATGATTTTGAAAAATCAGCCTTCTATGTACGTGACTTCATTATCCAAGACATGGCTGCTTTAAGAAAACCATGCGACGAACTTGAAGTCATTACTTCTAATAGCAATTGGCCATTTCCAACTTATGGAAAATTATTATTCGGAATTCAATAAACCGGCTCTTGCCGGCTTTTCCGTTCTAAGGAGATGAAATTTATGTGTACAATTATAGGATATAAATCATTAAAAGTGAATAAAGATACAATACATAAAGCTTTAGAAAGTACCTATTCCAGAGGTCCAGACGATGAAAGAATTCAAGAAGTCAAATGTGGCTATCTTGGCTTTCAAAGACTATCGATCATGGGCCTAAGTCCAGAAGGTATGCAGCCATTTGTACGAAATGGCAACCAAGTCGTGTGCAACGGTGAAATCTATGGCTTTCGAAAATTAAAAGAAGAACTCGAAAAGGATGGCTATACCTTTATTTCGCAAAGTGACTGCGAAATTCTTCTACCACTCTATGAAAAATATGGCTTAGATATGTTTAAAAAACTAGATGCCGAATATGCCTGCATCATTTATGATGCCAAAAAAAATGACTTTGTCGCTGCGCGTGATCCTATTGGTATTCGTCCTTTATTTTATGGATATGATAAAAATCATAATATCGTATTTGCTTCCGAAGCTAAGAATCTCGTTTCAATTGTTGAACAAATTCTTCCCTTCCCTCCTGGATTCTATTATGCCGATGGAAAATTCACTTGTTATTTGGATGTCACAAAAGTAGATCAAGTTATTCATTCCGATTTAGAAACTATCTGCAAAAACATCCATGACAAACTTGTAGAAGGTGTTAAAAAAAGATTAGATGCCGATGCCCCACTTGGCTTTCTATTAAGTGGAGGTTTAGATTCAAGCTTAGTTTGTGCGATCAGCCAACAATTATTAGACAAACCCATCGAAACCTATGCGATTGGAATGAAAGAAGATGCGATTGATTTAAAATATGCCAAAGAAGTCGCAGACTTTATTGGTAGCAACCACCATGAAATCATTATTAATAAAGAAGATGTCTTACATGCCATTAAACCCGTGATTCAAACTTTGGCAACTTTTGACATTACAACGATTCGCGCCAGCATTGGAATGTATTTAATTTGTAAAGCCATTCACGAACAAAGCGATATTCGCGTTTTATTGACTGGAGAAATCAGTGACGAATTATTCGGCTATAAATATACCGACTTTGCCCCAAGCCCAGATGCATTCCAAGAAGAAAGTGTAAAACGAGTACATGAACTCTATATGTACGATGTATTAAGAGCCGACCGATGCATTTCCGTCAATTCCATCGAAGCTCGTGTTCCTTTTGGTGATCTAGACTTTGTCAAATACGTCATGTCCATAGATCCTGAAAAGAAAATGAATACATATAATAAAGGAAAATATTTACTTCGTCATGCGTTTGAAAAGGATGAAATTCTTCCTTATGACATTTTGATGCGTGAAAAAGCCGCCTTCTCGGATGCGGTAGGACACTCATTGAGTGATGACATCAAAGAATATGCTGAAAATTATTATTCGGATGCTGAATTTGAAGAAAAAGTAAAAAAATACAAATATTGTACTCCATTCACAAAAGAATCCCTATTATATCGAGAGATTTTTGAATCGTATTATCCAAACCAAGCGGGTATGATTAAAGATTTCTGGATGCCAAACAAGAACTGGGAAGGATGTAACGTCAACGATCCAAGCGCTCGATATTTGTCAAATTATGGAGACAGCGGAAAATAGAAGGGTTGTGTAAATTATGAATTTTGAAATTGAACATGATGCCTGCGGTATTGGTACCGTAGTCCAGATTGATGGAAAACAAAGTTATGACGTCGTCGATAAGGCGTTGCACATTGTCGAAAAACTAGAACATCGAGCTGGAAAAGATGCCAGTGGCAAGGTTGGTGATGGTGTTGGAATCTTACTTCAAATTAGCCATAATTTCTTTCATGCCACACTAAAAAAAGAAGGCACAAAGCTTTCTGAACATTATGGAATCGGTATGTTTTTCT
>UMHM01093557.1_pt1 | contig 10762 bp, 9 predicted proteins | sample 1965501 | NCBI WGS metagenome assembly UMHM01 (sample SAMEA4836095, study PRJEB28245) | human gut metagenome | biome: gut microbiome; material: fecal sample | place: Denmark | collected 2008
GTGAGCGGCGCGTAATTCCGTCTTCGAAAAAGTTTTCGTCGGGTTCAATCACATCTTCGAACGGGTGCACATTGGTGAGCGGCTCCACTCCGAATAAGATAACGTCGTGTCTAAGGACGTCTCGCTCATGCTGTTCGTTATTCCGTCTCCGAAAGAGATACATCATATTCAAAGACGCTCCGAATAAGGGAGCGTCTTATATAAGGGTGCCTCAAAGCCGACGAAAAGCGCCCGAAAGAATCGTCCTCAGGCGCTTTCGAGCCGCTTTTCGGCGGCTTTACTCAAACTTTTCGACGGAGATGCCGGCTTCCGCGAAAAGTTTGCCGGCGAATTCGTCGGGATAGGGGTATTTGTAGACTACGCGCGTGATGCCGGAGTTGATGATCATTTTGGTGCAGATGGTGCAGGGCTGATGGGTGCAGTAAAGAGTCGCTCCGTCCACGGAGACGCCGAGTTTCGCCGCCTGGATGATGGCGTTCTGTTCCGCATGGACGGCGTAGCAAAGCTCCTGACGGGTGCCGCTGGGGATGCCCATCTTGTCGCGCATACACTCGCCCTTGTCGCGGCAGTTGAAGATGCCGGCGGGCGCGCCGTTGTAGCCCGTGGTGAGGATGCGCTTGTTCTTGACGATGATGGCGCCGACGGCGCGTCCTTCTCTGGCGCAGCTTGTCCATGTCGCGACGAGCTCGCACATATCCATAAACCGTTTATCCCACTTGTCCATATGCCCCTCCGAACATTTGTCTCATCCCGCATATGATAACACATCCCGCCGCCGACTTCAACATGAAAATGCGCGCAGCCCGCGCAATGGCGAGAGCGGAAAACGCGGTGACGCGGCGAAAATGAGCCCCCGAGAGTGCGAAGGCGCTCCTTGCGGGCACGAGGAGCGCCTCGCGGGCGCGAAAAACTCCCCGCAAACGGAATGATCATGCCCCGCAGACGGACGGAAAACCGCCCCTCTCTCGCCCGCCTGCGGGAGCATTCCCCCGCTTTTCGCGGGCGGAAACGGCGTACTCGGGGTTTAGCGAATAGTTCCGTCTCTATGTCGATAACGGGTGAAGAGAGTCGGATTTTAAGAAAGTTTTAAGCGATTTTGAGGAAATTGAACAGGTGTCGAAAGTTTTTTGACCCCGTTCCGCAAAAATTCCGAATTTTTTTGCATTTTCCTGCCATAAACTATTGACATCTGGCAAGGCGTGTAATAAACTGTTAGCAATCGGGCGCGAAGAGTGCCAAAACGATAACCAAGGTATTCATTCAGGAGGCATATTATGCAAGTCAAACCTTTGTTCGACAAAGTCGTGATCAAGGCCATCGAGAAGAGCGAGACCACCGAAAGCGGCATCGTTCTCCCCGGCGCGGCGCAGGAGAAACCCCAGCTCGCCGAAGTCGTCGCAGTCGGCCCCGGCGGCATGGTGGACGGCAAGGAAGTCGTCATGCAGGTCAAGCCCGGCGACAAGGTGCTCTACTCCAAGTACGCGGGCAGCGAGTTCAAAGTGGACGGCGAAGAAGTCGTCATCGTGCGTCAGGCGGACATCCTGGCGATCGTTGAATGATAGGAGGTACAACTATGGCTAAGCAATTCAAATACGGCGACGACGCAAGAAAGGCTCTGGAAGCGGGCGTCGACACTCTGGCAAACACCGTCAAGATCACCCTCGGTCCCAAGGGCAGGAACGTGGTGCTTGACAAGTCCTTCGGCACTCCCCTGGTCACCAACGACGGCGTGACCATCGCAAAAGAGATCCAGGTCGCGGACCCCTTCGAGAACATGGGCGCGCAGATCATCCGCGAAGTGTCCACCAAGACCAACGACGTGGCGGGCGACGGCACCACCACCGCGGCTGTGCTTGCGCAAGCCATCGTCAAGGAAGGTCTCAAGAACGTCGCCGCGGGCGCCAACCCCATGGTGCTGAAGAAAGGCATCGCGTTTGCGACGGATGCGGCAGTCGAGGAACTGAAGAAGATCTCTAAGGATGTCGAGGACAAGACCGCCATCGCGCAGGTGGCAGCCATCTCCGCCTCCGACGACAGCATCGGACAGCTCATCTCCGACGCCATGGAGAAGGTGGGAAAGGACGGCGTCATCACCATCGAAGAAGGCAAGGCGATGCACACCGAGCTCAACGTCGTTGAGGGTATGCAGTTCGACCGCGGCTATGTCTCCCCCTATCTCGTCACCAACACCGAGAAAATGGAGGCGGAGCTCGACAACCCCGCCATCCTCATCACGGACAAGAAGATCAGCAACGTGCAGGAGATCCTGCCCCTCCTCGAGCAGGTGCTCAAGAACGGCTTGAAGCTCCTCATCATCTCCGACGACATCGAGGGCGAAGCTCTCACCACCATCATCGTCAACAAGCTGAAAGGCGTGTTCAACTGCGTGGCGGTCAAAGCCCCCGGCTTCGGCGACAGGAGAAAGGCTTATCTTGAAGACATCGCCATCCTCACGGGCGGCACCTATGTCGCGAGCGACCTCGGCTATGACCTCAAGGCGGTCACCATCGATATGCTCGGCACCGCGAAGTCCGTCAAAGTCGGCAAGGAGAACACCACCATCATCGGCGGCGCGGGCGATCCCGAAGCCATCAAAGCGAGAGTGGCAGCCATCCGCGCGCAGATCGCGGAGACCACTTCCGATTATGACAGAGAGAAGCTGCAGGAGCGTGTCGCGAAACTCGCGGGCGGCGTCGCCGTCATCGGCGTGGGCGCGGCAACGGAAGTCGAGATGAAAGAGCGCAAGATGCGCATCGAGGACGCCCTCGCAGCCACCCGCGCGGCGGTGGAAGAAGGCATCGTCCCCGGCGGCGGCGTTGCTCTGCTCTCCGTCATCCCCGCAGTCAAAAAGGCGTGCAAGAACCTCGAAGGCGATGTCAAGACGGGCGCGAACATCGTCATCTCCGCCCTCGAAGCCCCCATCCGTCAGATCGCGGCGAACGCGGGCGTGGACGGCGGCGTCGTTGCAGCCACCATCACCGCGAAGAACAAAGCCAACTTCGGCTATGACGCGGCAAAGAACGTCTACTGCGACATGATCAAACAAGGCATCCTGGATCCGACCAAGGTCACGAGGAGCGCGCTGCAGAACGCGGCGTCCGTGGCGGCGACCCTGCTCACCACCGAAGCCCTCGTCACCGACATCAAGGAGCCCACTCCCGCTCCCGCGATGCCCGCAGGCGGGATGGACGGAATGTATTGATACTATCGCCGCCAAGCGTTCATCTCGGCTGCGCCTGCGATGAAGCGGCGACTTATTTACCCCGCCGAAAATACTTTCGGCGGGGTTTCCATCTTTGCCCCGGCCGAAAATCAAAGATTTTCACCCGGGGCCCCGACATTCCTTGCCCTCCGCTCCGCTCACCGGGCTGCGTCATAGCGGATGCTCGTCACACATTGCGCTCATTTATGCCAAAGCCGCTTTTTCAAGCGGCTTTGCGTTAATTTGCGCGCAATGTGTTCCTCTTCGCGCCATGAAAACGCGGAGACGTTCGCTTCGCTCCTCGTTCCTACGGAACTATCGCGAAGCTCTCTCATTTTTATGTCGCGATACTAATGCGGCAAAGTAAGGTCGCCGAAAGCGCGGGATAAAGACCCCGCGATATTTGCGGGTGGAAGGAAAGGAACATATCGTCAACATCCGACCAAACGCAAAACGCTCTCCCGCAAGGGAGGGCGTTTTTTGTATGGTATCCGACGACACATGAAAAATCGCTCATTTGAAGCGGTTTTCATTAATTGCGCGGTTTATCGCACTGTTTTGAATGATAAACATGCGTTTTCCGCTATAAAGTTACGGCTTAAAATAGCGTTGATCGCGGCTGGTGGGCTTCTCCGGGTCGGTCATCGCGATGAGACCGGCGTCGAGCGCGGGGCGGAGATAGTTTTTGCGGAAAGTGGGGCGCGAGGTGAGCCCGAGTTTTTCCATAAGTTCCGCCGCCGACATCGGGTAGCTCTCCATGACGCTCATAAGAGCCCGTATGCGCACACTCTGATGATCCTGATGCTCTCGAGCGGCGTCGGCAAGCTCGGCGACCGCTCTTTTTATCGCTCGCAGCATGAACACTATGAAGGCGTTCGATCTCCCTTCCGACGTGGACTCGCCGATGGCGCGGTAATAGTCCTCCTGCTCGTCCTTGATGATGCTCTCAACGGGTATCCACGCAAACACCGGTTTCCAGCTTGCGAGCAGCGCAGTCTGCCACATCCTGCCCATCCTGCCGTTGCCGTCGCCGAAGGGATGTATGAACTCGAACTCATAGTGGAACACGCTCGAGCGGATGAGCATATGCACCTTTGACGTCTTTGTCCACTCCAAAAGCTGCGCGATGAGCCCAGGCACCATATCGTACGGCGGCGCGACATGCAGCACTCTGCCCTCTTCGTTTACGACGCCGACGGCACTCGTACGCAGTTCTCCCGCACCTTCCACAAGCCCATTCATCATGACCCCGTGCGCCGTTTTCAGATCGTCGAGCGAGAAAGGATCGAGCCCCGGGAGCAGTTTATAGGCGGAAAAGGCATTTTTGATGGCAAGGATATCGTCCCGGGGTGCAAGCACCCTTCTGCCGTCTATGACATCCGTCACCTGCTCAAGCGACAAAGTGTTGTTCTCTATCGCGAGTGAAGACTGAATTGATTTCAACCTGTTCACCCTACGCAGCCGCGGCAACCTTTCGAGGTCGCCGACATTTCCGAGCCGTCCGAGCTGCTCCATGACATCGGAAACGAGCTCGAGCATTTCATCCGTTATGTCATAAGGAGGGATGTATTCGTCCATATCCGCCTCCGCCTTCATGATACCGTTATTATAACAAATTTTTCGCGCAGTGCAACATCTTGGTCGTTATCTTAGTCGTTATCTTGGTCGATTTTTGTGAAAAGAAGGTTTTCGGCAGGGGGATCGGTGCGGATCTTAGGCAAAAAGTATGAATAAATTTGCCGCTTGTCAATGAAAACATGAGAGAGCTATCACATTGCCTGACAGAAGCGACACGGACATGCCAGTGTCGCTTCTGTCAGGTAATAATAATTTCGACAATATGTGCGTGATTTCGTTGACATCGCGCGCGCGTTTCAATATAATCTTTCTCGCAATGTGAGTTTAGCAGTTCTAAACTTTGAGATTACAATTCTTGAACCTGCTAAACCCGCGGTAATTTTTTGCTAAACAGGGAGGGCTTATGGAACTCGGCGCCAAGATCAAACGCCTGCGCTTGCAATGCGGCCTCACGCAAGAGGAACTCGCCGACCGCTGCGAACTCACCAAAGGCTACATTTCTCAGCTTGAGAACGAACTCACTTCCCCGTCCATCCAGACCCTGCTGGACGTGCTTTCCGCACTGGGGACGACTGCGGCGGAGTTCTTTGCCGAGGAGGAAGAGGAGCAGGTGGTGTTCACCCGCGACGACTTTTTTGAAAAGGACGCGGAGGAGCACGTCATCACATGGCTCGTGCCCAACAGCCAACGCAACGAGATGGAGCCCATCCTCATCACCGTACACCCGGGCGCGGCATCCGTGAAGGACATGCCCCACGAAGGCGAGGAATTCGGCTGGGTGAAGAGGGGGAGCATCGTGCTGCACCTCGGGAAACGCGAGTTCACGGCGAAGGAGGGCGACGCCTTCTATTACGTCTGCGACAAAGTGCACTACATCGAAAACCGCTCGGCGGAGGACGCCGAAGTGATCTGGGTGGCATCGCCCCCGACATTTTAAGGAGAGGATATGTCCGACAACATCATCGAGATCAGAAACGTGACCAAGACCTACGGCGCGAAAGACGCCGTCAAGAACGCCAGCCTCAACATCAAACGGGGCGAATTCGTGACCCTGCTCGGTCCCTCGGGCTGCGGCAAGACCACCACCCTCAGGATGATCGCGGGGTTCGAGATGCCCACATCCGGGCAGATCATCTTCGACGGCGAGGACATCACCAACCTCCCGCCCCACCTGCGCCGCGTGAACACGGTCTTTCAAAAATATGCGCTCTTCCCTCACCTGAACGTCTTCAACAACATCGCCTTCGGGCTGAAGATGAAGCTCATCCCCAACGGCACCAAGCGCAACCGCAAGGGCGAGGAAGTGCAGCTCTACCGCAAATATACCAAGGCGGAGATCAAAGCCAAGGTGGACGCCGCCCTCAAGATGGTGGACCTCGAAGACTACGGTCACAGAGGGGTCTCCTCTCTCTCCGGCGGACAGCAGCAGAGGATCGCCATCGCGCGAGCCATCGTCAACGAGCCCGAAGTGCTGCTGCTGGACGAGCCTCTCGGCGCACTCGACCTCAAGATGCGCAAGGACATGCAGCTCGAGCTCATGGACATGCACCGCCGCCTGGGCATCACCTTCGTCTACGTCACCCACGACCAAGAAGAGGCGCTCACCATGAGCGACAAGATCGTGGTCATGCGCGACGGCGTCATCCAGCAGATCGCAACCCCGGAGACCGTCTATGACGAGCCCGCAAACGCTTTTGTCGCGGACTTCATCGGCGAGTCCAACATCCTCTCCGGCGTCATGCTCGAGGACTACAAAGTGGAGTTTGCGGACACGGTGTTCGAGTGCGTGGACAAGGGCTTCAAACACAACGAACCCATCGACGTCATCATCCGTCCCGAGGACCTGAAGATCAGAAAACCCGAGGACCCCAAGACCATCCTCACCGCCAAGGTGGTGAGCTCCGTCTTCAAGGGCGACCACTATCAGGTCACGCTGATGGCGGGCGAGAACGAGCTCATCGCGCACGACACCGCCACCTACGAAGAGGGTTCCACCGTGGGGCTTTACATCAAGCCCTTCGACCTGCACATCATGCACAAGTCCCGCATCATCAACGAGATAGACACCGAGATGGCGGACGAGAACCTGGTGTGGATCTCGGACGGCAAGTTCGAGTGCAGATGCCCCTTCGAGGCGGGCACTCCCGTCAGGGTGCAGGTGGACTTCGACGACGTGGAGATCACGGACGACGAGGAGGACGGCGTCATCGGCGCGACGGTGGTGAGCTCCATCTATAAGGGAAGCTACTATCAGTGCATCGTGCGCACGGACGACTACTACGACTTCTTCGTGGACACGGACGATGACTGGCTGAAAGGCGACCGCGTCGGCATCAGGATCGCGCCCGAAAAGATCATCATCGAAAAGCGCGAAGTGACCGACGACGCTCCCGCAGAGCCTCCCGCCGCCGTCCCTGATCAGACCGTGGACGAAAGCGCCCCCGCCGACGCCGCGGATGCGGACGCCGCGCCCGAACAGGCGGAAACCGTGCTCACGGACGATAAAAACAATGACGCGGAGGTGACCGAATGACGACTGCCGCTGTTGCCCTTCAAAAACCGAAACGGAGGTTTAAGCTCACAAAACGGGTGTTCAGCTATCCGTATGTGCTGTTTATGCTCCTGTTTGTGGTGATCCCGCTGGTGATGATCCTCGTCAATGCGTTCCTGGACGCGGACAACAACCTCACCCTCGACAACTTTGCGGATTTCTTCACGGACAAGAGCAGTCTGATCATCCTCGCGAACTCATTGCTGGTCGGCGTCATCACGACGGCTATATGCCTCATCATCGGCTATCCCCTCGCCTACATCCTCTCCAAGATGCCGAGCGGGCGGGTGCTGGTGCTCTTCTATGTGCTGCCGATGTGGGTCAACTTCCTCATCCGCACCCTCGCGACCAAAGCGATCTTCATCGCCATGGACGTTACGCTCGGGATGGGCACGGTCATCTTCGGCATGGTGTATAACTATCTGCCCTTCATGATCCTCCCCCTGCACACCACCCTCTCCTCCATCGACCGCAGCTATATAGAGGCGGCGCAGGACCTCGGGGCGGACTCCTCCACGGTGTTCCTGAAAACGGTGCTGCCCCTCTCGGTCAGCGGCATCATCAGCGGCATCACGATGGTGTTCATCCCCACCATCTCGACGTTCGCCATCTCGCAGCTGCTGTCCAACGGCAAGATCTTCCTCTTCGGCGACAGCATCCAGATGAAGTTCGAGCAAGGGCTATACGGAGTGGGTTCCATCATGAGCCTGGTCATGCTCGCGTTCGTGCTCATCTCCAACTTCATCATCAACCGCGCGAGCAGAAAGAGCGGGCTCAGCATCGGGAGGTCGTTATGGTAAAAGTGAAAGGCATCTTCGAAAAGGCTTATCTTTTCGTCATCCTGGCGATCCTCTACGCGCCCATCCTGCTCATCATCGTGTACTCCTTCTCCAACAGCTCCAACTTCCGCTTTGACGAAGGGTTCACGTTTGAGGCGTACATCTCCATCTTCACTTCCGAGAAGTCTCCCGCCCTCTGGGACGCGGTGGGCAACACCTTCCTCATCGCGGCGGTGAGCTCGGTGGTGGCGACGGTGATGGGCAGCTTTGCCGCCATCGGCATCTTCGCGATGGGGAGAAAGGCAAGAAGAGTGCTGGAGAACGTCAACCAGTTCCCCATCATCAACAGCGAGATCGTCATGGCGGTCTCCCTCATGATCTTCTTTGTGACCTTCGCCTTCCCGGAGGGCTATCTCAGGCTCATCATCGCGCACATCGCGTTCTGCACCCCCTACGTGGTGCTGAGCGTGCTGCCCAAGCTCGAGAGCATGGACCCCAACGTCTACGAAGCGGCGCTCGACCTCGGTGCAAACCCCTTCAAAGCCCTCGTCAAAGTGCTCTTCCCCATGATCACCCCCGGGATAGTGAGCGGGTTCGTGCTGGCGTTCACCCTCTCCATGGACGACTTCATCATCACGCAGATCAACAAGGGCGCGTCCACGGGCATCAACACCCTGTCCACCTACATCTATTCGGACGCGCGCGTGCAGGGTCTCGAGCCCTTCTGGTACGCCATCTTCTCCATCATCTTCGTGATCATCCTCGCGTTGGTGCTCACTCTCAACCTCGTGCGCATCAACAAGCGTAAGCAGAAGGAAAAGGAGGGCGCAATATGAAACGCAACAAGAAATTTGCGCTCGTCGCGCTCCTTCTCCTCGCCGTATGCGCCGTCACTCCCCTGCTTTCCGCCTGCAACGAGACGGGCGGCACTCTGACGGGCGGCGGCGCGGACACCCTGGTCATCTACAACTGGGAGGACTACATCGACGTCGCCCTCCTGGACGAGTTTGAAGCGTACTACCGCGAAGTGACGGGCAGAAACCTCTCCATCACGTACAGCACCTTCGACACCAACGAGACCATGCTCACGCAGGTCATGCGCGGCGAGACGGCGGTGGACGTCGTATGCCCCAGCGAGTACGCCATCGAGCGCCTCATGCGCGCGGATCTGCTCGCCGATCAGACCGAGCTCGTCGCGGAATACTCCGAGAAATATCCCGACGCATTCTCAAATCTCGGCAACGTCAATCAGACGGTGCTCGAGAAGATCGGCGAGACATTCGGCGAGATGGAGATAGGCGGCGAGGTGCGCGATATGCGCGACTACATGGTCCCCTATATGTGGGGGACGCTGGGGCTGCTTTACAACACCCGCGTCATCTCGGAGGAGGAACTCGAGAAATACGGCTGGGGCATGCTCTGGAACGAGAGCAACAACCCCGAGCTCGAGAACATGATCCTCATGAAGGACAGCGTGCGCGACAGCTACGCCGCGGTGGTCTTCTATATGGAAGAGTACGGTCTGCTCCCCGACGGCGTCAGCGAGACCTACGGCAAGCCCTTCAAGGAGCTGACCGCCAACGAACTCATCAACTGCACGGACAAAGCCCTCCTCGACGCCGCAGAAAAACTGCTCACCGAACAGCGCGAGCGCATCTCCGGCTATGAGGTGGACTTCGGCAAGGACGACATGATCAACGAGATCGTCTATCTCGACCTCGCGTGGAGCGGTGACGCACTCTGGGCTGTCGAGGAGAGCGAGTACGACGAGGAGACGGACACCTATCAGCTCGGCTACTACGTCCCCGAAAAGAGCAACATCTGGTACGACGGCTGGGCGATCCTCGAAAGCTCGGACAGCAAACTCGCCGCAATGATGTTCATCGACTATATGTGCTCCCCCGAAGCGGGCGCCAGGAACATCGGTTACATCGGCTACACCTCCGCCGTGGATCAGGAGACCATGAAGTATGACTACGACGCGGCGCAGGCGCTCCTCGAGGTGGAATATCTGTGGTACGCCAACGCGGAAGAGTGCGACATCTACACGAATGCGAACGGCGAACTTGCCTTCTACTTCGAGTGGGTTGAGGGGGAAGGCTATTATCTCGACCTCTTCGGCAACGAGATAGAGCCCGACGAGAACGCTCTCACCCCGTTCGCCGCCGAAACGGACGAGGACGGCTACTACCTCCTCCCCGCAGACATCGCGAGCTATCTCCCCGACGGCATGGAAAGCTATCCGCTGGATGAAGAGTACATCGTCTGCCCCGACTCCATCTCCCTCTTCTACGACGACGAAGGCAGATATCCGGAGATCACCGACAACCTCGGCGTCATGCAGGACTACGGCGCGGCGAACGAGGATGTGGTGAATATGTGGCAGCGCGCAAAAGCAGGCGGCGGTGTGCCCTCCTCCCTCTGGTGGTGCCTGCTCGCCATCGTCCTCTTCGTCGGCATCGTGCTTGGCGCCTACTTCCTCAAAGAAGCCCTCAAAGCCAAGCCCAAGAAAATAACGGCGTCCTCCTCCGGCACCTCCGCTCCCGACGACACGGACGGCGGAAAGAACGGCGACATCTCCTGACGCTTATCAGGGGTGCTGCCCCTGCCACCCCGCGAGGGGCATTATGCCCCTCGACCCCTTACTTTTAT
>UMHM01056680.1_pt1 | contig 10760 bp, 8 predicted proteins | sample 1965501 | NCBI WGS metagenome assembly UMHM01 (sample SAMEA4836095, study PRJEB28245) | human gut metagenome | biome: gut microbiome; material: fecal sample | place: Denmark | collected 2008
TTTAATCTTTTGACCAAAATTTCCGTATTGGAATGATACACATACTAGTGAATCCACTTGATTTTCTTTTAGCTCTTCTCCCCTTTTTGCAAATTCCTCTTTTACTTCATCCTTTTTTCGTGCAACGAGTGCACTATATACCTTGTTGACTATTTCTACCTCTATTTTGGCTTCTTCTCCCCTATCATAGGCACTTGCTAATTCTTTTAGTTTTTCTATTGGCACACCATATTCTTCGAACAAATCTGCATTAATAAATTCTCCTTTTGAATTTCTAATCACTATACCATATGCAATGTTTAAACAATGATCATTGTCTGTATAAAACATCTTATAGTATTTTTTATCTTGAGTTACAAATTTTTTAACTCCATCATATAGCTCAATTTCACCATTCATATATATTCTTAAAGCATTGTTTTCGTAGCTTTTTAGTATTTCCTCTAAGGCTCCACCCTGTGTTGATACTGTTACAAAGTTTCTTATATCGAATATTTGAAGGTCTGAATCATCTACGCCATAATCTCTTCCTGTATATTTTTGCATAACATATCTCATTACTTTTTCTAGGCCTTGTAATGCTGAATCCTTTTGCAGTAAGCTAAATAACCATTCTGCTCCAGTAGCTAAATTAGTTTGTCCTGCCGCCTCATATTCTTTAGCATTTGGTATTCTAAAGAAATCATCCATTAATCCAACAAATGTTGTATCTTCATTAATGTTAAACTTTGCCTTAACTTCTCTTTCGGTTGCATCACTATATGAATCTGGAGTTACTCCTTGATCTCCTTTTTTTCCTCCCAAGTATTTTACATCGCCTCTGGTTCCCTCTTTGTAAACTGTTCCTGTTGCATTTGTGTCAATAGTTACATATTTATCTGTATACCAAGTGCAACTTTCTCCTTCTGGTGGATCATCAGGTTCTTTATCATCTTTTAATTCTCCGGAATTAGTTTTATCGAATCTTTGAGAATTCTTGTATGGATCTTGTTGTGTAAGATTATATGTTACCCTTTGTTCACTAAACCAAGTTTTTGCATATGTTACTTTAAGCATAGGATCTGTACTGGTTATAGTAGTAATTGTTTCTGTTTTTTCTTTGCTAGATGTTTTTGATGTCTTTCCTTTGTTTATTTCAACACCTTGTTTTTTTGATGGTTCTGATGTACTTTTTTGATTTCTGGTTTGACCATCTACTTCTGTATTAACTGTTGTAGTTACTTTATCTAGTACAGTTATATCAATTTTAGTATTTTGTTTTATTAATTCTGTAACTGCTCGTACAAACTCTGGATTTTCAGATACCATTGTTAAGTATATAAGAAAATTTACTGGTGATGTATATTGTGATATTACACTTTTATAATCTATATGTCTTAAATTAATTATAGTTTCTTCTGGTTTAGAGCTTCTATTTACTTTTGTGTTTATTATTGTCCATTGTGGTATTACTAATTTTCCCTCTTCATCTATTGAGTAAGAATTTTTTATAGAGTCTAGTTTTCCCTTCTCTGCAGCCTTTTGCATTTTTTCATATGACATCCATTCCATTTCTTTTAAAACAGTATTTTCATCAACCACGTCTGTATCACTTGTTCTATATAAATATACTTTTCCATATGTTTTTCCGCTTTTAGTACTTGGTTCGTAATGTGGTGTTTCTGTTACAAACTGAGCTTCTAAGAATTTCTTCACATATACTCTTGCTGCCTTTGTCTCTTTTTCTAATCTTTCTTCTTCTGTATCATTATCATCACTATCTATATCTCCTGACAATCGCAGATTTTCGAGTTTTATGTTCAGATCTTTAATACACTGTATTGCCTGGTCTACTTGTTCATCCGTTATTTCAATCGTACCATCCCAAGAGTTAGAATTTATTTTAAATAAACTTCTAATAGCATCTATTACTGTTTGAATAGCATTTCCTACTGCGTCAAAAATAACAAATACTCCTGATGTTAATATTAAAGTAGTTATTATAGGGATTATCATAGAAATTATTAGTATCTTTCGTGCTTTTTTGTTTTTTAATAGGCTTAAGCCATGTTTTATTGCTCCAATTGCATTTCCTGTGGTTACATCTTTCGCCAAGTTTGCCCCATCTTTTACTGCATTTACTGTATCCTGAACATCTTGACCTGTTTTTTGCGCTGAATCTTGTTCATTATTTTTTTCTTCGTCCACTACTTCACCTTCTTTACTATATTTTTATTGTTATAGTTGTTTTGGTATTATTCTCTTGATTTAGACATATATTACTAAACTGCATTTTTGTCATTATTCTATATGTATCATATATTTTGTTAAATGTTATATCTAATTCTGTTGTTCTCTTTGGTTTTATTGATAGACTATATAGCGGAATTTCATGTAAAAAAGATACATATTTTACATTATTTTTATCTAGTAAGCAGATATCTTCACTGTTTTGCCCATCACTTATTGAAATTGTATTTTGAGTATTATTGTTTATCGATATTCTGTATTGCTCATAATCTCTATATACTTTTTTATTTTTTATTGTTATTTGTACTCCATCTGTTGTTTGTGATTGATTTATTTCTTGTTTTTTTATAAAGCCATTTATATTAAGCTTTTTTTCTTCATTTTGATTTATTATTGTTAGATAATCTTCGAAATTACCTGCAGTTGGACCTCCTGTTGCTAGTATATTAGCATCATAATATGTCGTTTTGTATGTATATGAGTTTTCTTCATTAAACATTAATTCCAAATCATATGTTTTTTGGGTTTGGAAATTTCTTTTATGGTAATTATTTATAAATGTGTTTATATTATTATTAAATTCTGCCTTGCAGTCATTTGATAATAATTCGTATGCTTTTTCTGGTTCGTTGTTATTACAATAATCAACAAATTCTTTTATTATATTAATGTTTTCTTCTGTAATATCTTTTGATACATTTTGCCCTGTTATTACTGATTGCGTTGGTTTTTGTCTGTCTTCTATATTAAGTTCCACATTTTCTGGGCTATTATACATTTGTTTAAACATGTAATTTATTACATTTAACATAATAATAATAAAGGCTATAATTGCAATTATTATTATTATTTTCTTCCTATTTTGATTCCAATATCTAATAATTTTATTCATTGCAATTATAACCTCCATTTTTATTATTTAATTATGGTTTTTTGTAATATTTCTTTATATTATTCATCATGTCTTTCGCATTACTCTTTGCCTCTGCTTCACTAAAGTTTGCATTTTTAAATCCTTTTTCAAATTCTCCAATTTTCTCATTTACATAATCTTCGTTTGATAATTTTTCAGGTTTAATCTCTCTTGCCATTTTTCCAATTACTTCAGTGCGTCGTTTTATATCTTCTGCTGGTAAACTTCCATTTAGTTCTTGCATCATTTTGTCATCTAACTTCATTACTCTTTTTATTTCTTTATTATCTGTAAATCCATTTTGATAAAGTTGAATAGCTCTATCCTCTAAATCTGCTAATTCTTTACCTTCAGGTGGATTTCCATCTTTTCTGAAATTATCCATTACAAATTGACGCATTTTTCCAGATTCACGCAATTCTTTTTCTTGTTTTGCTAGTTCTGCTTTTTCAACAGATCCATATCTTGCCTTTGCCATCGCTGTACTCATATTTCTTGCTAATTCTGTATTTGTTACTTTTTCGCTTATTTTTGAGCCTATTCCTGGTGCTATTGAATATCCTAGTGCTCCACCTGCTGCTCCATATTTTAGTACATCATCAAGGTCGTCTCCTGCTATTCCCATTCCTACTCCAATAGCTCCAACTGTTCCAGCAACTGCTGCTTTTCCAGCAAACTTCAATGCTCCTTTTCCTAGTTTTACTGCTCCTTTTGCTGCTCCATTTCCTATAGTTCTTATCCATTTTTTACCTGCGTATTTATCGCTCCATGTATCTTTTATAGTCTTACCGGCTCCTATAAAAGGTGCTGCCGCCATAGCTCCAGCTCTTTGCCAGAAGCCTCTGTTAGTTTGTTCGCTATCTCCTGTATTTGAAGTTGATGCGCTTGTAGATGGTATTTGTGCATTTGCACTTGCATAATCATCTGAATAATTTTCTGGATTCAAATACATATCATTGTAATCCCAGTTGTCTGGATCTTGTGGTTGAGATTCTCTTTCTTCTTCTGGTGCTTGTTGTTCTCTATTGTTTCCTTGTGTATTATTTCCATTGTTATCTCCACTGTTATTTCCATTGCCAGGATTTAATGCTCTTCCATAGTCTCCATAACTATCTGGTGCATTTGAATTTTCTACAGCAGTTCTTACATTATTATTTCCGCCATTTCCACCATTTCCACCACCTGGATTGGCTCCTCTATGCGAAAGTGCTCCTATAGCCTTTTTAGTCATATTCCATGCTGCAGCTCCTCCAAACATTGCACCTGCTTGACTTAGTGCACTTGCGCCTGGTGCTTTATCAAATCCAAAGAATTTACATAACATCTTTTCTGCTGGTCCTATGAATGCTATTACTAGAATAGCAAAAAGTGGATTTGTTTTTACTATATCTATTGATGAACCAACTAATACTGCATATACTATTAGGTGAAATGGTTGTAATAATGCTGTAAATACATATTCTTTTAGCCAAGCATCAAATGCTTGCGATTTTCCATCTTTTATTTTATCTATTGGGTATGTCATTGCAACTAGTGGTGCAATAACTGTTAAAAACATTAGTGTTATTGTCCTTTTTAAATATGCCCATGAATATTTTGCTGTATATATTACCAAAGCAATATAAAATATCATATAAGTTACTTTTGTAGCAAAATCTTTATATTGTGTTTCAAATCTTACCAACCCCATCAAATTTGTAGTAAAGCTTGTATTATCAACTTGTACAGTAATCGCAGTAAGGGATGTTGATATATAATTATTGAATATATTTATCATAGAGATTGTAAAATTCATAATATAATGCATAAAGAATATTAAACACATTGCAATAAGCCAATCTAATACTCTTTGCTTGTATTTAGCTCTATCATCTGCTGAACTACTAATTACAATTCTAATTCCAATATAAGCTAAAACAGATAATAGTATAACAATTGCTAAATATCTTAATGAAGTATACCAACTTGCTACAACACCACTTATTTTTGCTGCTATGTGTACATCTGATCCTGCTCCATATCCAGTATATGCACTTGGATTAATAAAGTTTATATCAAATGCTGGTACTTGTCCTGCAAATATTTTATCAACTGAATATTGAATTGTAGGAATATGATAAGATTTTCCGGGTGGTGATTACATCCCAAAGGTTAGCAGTAAGATCTGAGGCATTTATAGTAACTACATTTGAGCTCGGTGTTGTCATCTCTGGAATACTTTTATAGTCCTGAAATATATCTTGTATAGTTCCTGTAAATCCATTATAAAAGAACGTTTGCAGTATTGCTACTACAACATCCAGAACGCTCATAATAATGTTTGCAATCGGATCAAATAGTAAACCTCCCAAATCTGCTCTTGAAAATGTAGGGAATACAAAATTCCATAATATTGCAATTATTACTATTAAAATTATCTTTTGAGTTGTTCCTTTTTTAGTAAAAATTTTCATATTTTCCCCCTAATAGATTTCTTGTCTTCTTTTTTGACTTTTCATCTGTGCTAATTTATTTAAGTTCGTTTCAACGAATTCAAATTCTTTTGCTGTAGGTTTTATTTGTATTATCGCACTATCTGCGCCTACTTTTAGTAATCCTTCTCCTTTAAAGCAAGTAATTAAGAAATTTGCCTCTCCTTCACTTAATTTAAATACTTCTTTTAAATATTGTATTTCTGATTTATCCTGTGCTAAGAATAATTTTGTGTCTGAAGATGTTAATACTGCTTGTGCCTCTGGTTTTTCATAGAAATCTTGGAATCTTTGTGAAATAATTGCTAAAGATACATTTCTTTTTCTGGCACGTCTAGCCATAGTGTTTAAGAAGTCTACAGCTTCTGGGTATGGTAAAAGCATCCAGGCCTCATCAACTAAAACCCTTTTCTTTGATGCTTTTGCTCTATCTTCACTATTTTTCTTAACATATTTTTCCCAAATCCATGCTAGCAAAATTTGTTGTGCTAGTGGTCTTGCAAATCTTTCTTCTAGTTGTGATATATCTAAGTTTATGAATAATGTACCATCTAATAAATCAAAAGTAGATTGTCCATCAAAATATGCCATTTGTCCATCATATTCTCTTATATATTGTTTCATAACTTTTAGCAAGTAACTATAATGGAAGCTATAGTCTTTGTTTGTATTCTCTGATGCTTTGTTTTGTATTCTTCTATACCAAGAACCTATTGTTGGCATTTGTTTTTTATCTTTTCCTAACATATTGCCATCTAAGCTGTTGCTAGAAGCTTCATATAAGCTGTTTGGATCTGAATTTATTCCATGTGCTGCATATTCCTCTGCAACTGATTCTGCTATGATTTGTTTTGTAAGCTCATTTACTTCTTGACTTCTTGTACTACCTCTTGCCATTGTAAGTAAAGCTTGAGTAACATCTTCAACTTTGTTTTCAACATTAAGTACTAATCTTTCTCTTCCTGTAATTTCGTCTTTTGCTACTTCTGTTTCTATATCAAATATGTTTATAACTGTTTTTGATGTTGGTGAAAGTACTACATTTATTCCACCTAAGCTTTCTGCAACTATGCTATACTCACCTTCAGCATCTAGCGCTAAACTTTGTATTCCCATCAATACTGCTGAACGAGAAATTAAAGTTTTCATTGTAACTGATTTACCAGCACCTGATTTAGCAAATATAACCATGTTATAGTTTGTTAATGAATTATGGAAGTTATCAAATAAAATTGGTACCCCAGTTTGTTTATTTATTCCTAATGGTATTCCTGATGGATGTCCAACTTCTGAAGTTGTAAATGGGAATATTGTTCCCATAGATCTACGGTCAAATGTATGTATTTTTTTGATTTTGTCATCCATTAAAGGAAGATTTGATTGGAATGCATCTTCTTGCATTGCCCATGCACTTTTTATATTTACAAGAGATTTAGACATTTCTGTTGCTAATAATTTTGTGTATTTGTCTAAGTCTTCTAGGTTATATGCAAATAAAGTTGCTACAATTGATGCTTCATAAAGTTTGTTATATCCTGCTGCAATTTCGTCTCTTAGTTGTTCTGCTTCAAATCTTTTTTGTCCTAATGTACTTTCTCTATTTATATTTCCTCTATCTGCTGCTACTATTCTTTCTGTTTCTAGCTCATTTATAACTCTATTTAATTCATTTTGTGATCTAGATTCTTGAATTGGATTTATGTATATTGATGTATTTATGTCTCCAAATAGATACATATCTCTAAACAATTCTGGGAATGTACACATTCTTGGTAAACTTGATACAAAGAAGCTTCTTGCATATCTTGTAACATTTGATATTATTTCTAAGTGGTCTATGTTACTTGTATCAATTCCTGATGGAGCAATTAGCTCTTTTATGGTTTTCTTTCTTAAAATTTTATACTCTGCTGGTTTTGTATAATCATTATGCTGTCCTTGTATCATTTCTTCTTTTTGTTTTTTCTTCTTGCCCATCTTCAGTACCTCCTTCTACATTAGTAGTTTGCTTTTTAGGTCTTCCTCTTCTCTTTGCTGTATCTTGATTTACTTTTTCTATTGCATTTTCTGCAACATCTTTTCCTACAATATGTTTATTTTGAGAAATAATTAGTTTTGCCATTTGATCTATTAAATCTTCCATTGATTCTTGTTTTTTCTCAAATGCTAATTCTTTTTCTGTTTTTGCTTCTATTACTTTTTGATTTGCTTTGTCAAATGCATCTTTTTCTATTTTTTCATTTAATGCTTTCATTTTTTTATCAATAACATCTGGTGCTGTAGAATATAGCTCAGTATATCCAGATTCTATTGCTTTATCTACACTATAAACCTCTGCATCATCACGGTTGTATGCTACATATAATAAGTCAACTAAGTCATTTGAATTAAGTACTCTTCCATTTACTCCACATACACCTAAAGTTCTAATAATTGATTGTGCTCTTGTATATAGCTCTGAAAAAGCTAAGTTTGTAATTTCTTGTTTGTCAAAATTGTTTTCTCCTAATTCTTCTGGATAGTATGGAACAACTACATAATATTTTTGGTTTAATACGTTTTTGTTTAAACTCATTTTTTCTGTTGAGTAAATTACGTCTTTTCCGTATTCATATAAATTTGTAGTTTTAGTTAGCTCGTAAAATGCTGCTTTTATTTTTTCATCTGAGTAATTTCCTGAATTAACCATTTTATCATATTGTAACTTTTCTTTTTCAAGTTGCTCCTCTACCTCTTGCACTTTTGCACGATATGTCTGAATACTACTTTCAAGGTTTATTGTTCTAGTTTGTGTATATATTTGTATTGGATGTCTTAATGTGTTTAGGAATTGTATAAATCCTTCTTCAACAGCATTTTTTTCTACTGCTGACATAAGGTCATAGTTTACTCCTTGGCACTCAACTACCATTACATATTTTGCTCCGTTTTTTGTTATAATCATATTGTCTTCAATTTTGTCAAATTCCATAAAATCAAATACTGATTCTATTGAATATTGTTTTGTTTGCTTTGATGTCTTATCATTTTTAGATCCTACTCCTGATATTATTTTATCTTCTTCTTTTTTACTTTTTGACTTAAAATATAATACGCAAAGGATGATTAATAAAATAACCATTACTGCTAACGCTACTATTAAGACTATTTTTAATATATTACTATCAAGATTCATCGTCCTTACCCTCCTTATATACGTAAATTTTTTTACCTTGCATTTTAAACTTTATTGCTCTTTTTATAATGTCGTCTATATTTTCCCCTCCTGTTTTTTTGCTGAATTCAAATTTTGTGATTTCAGGAACTTTTAATGTTCCTATTCCAAAACCAATTAGAGCAAATAATGCCATTATAACAATGCCTACGAAAGATAAGTTTATCCATTTAAATAAAAGGTAAATCAAAAACCCAGCTGCACCTGCAACAACTGTATATATTAGGCTTTTAGCTGAAAATATAAATAAAATTCTATTTTCACCTTTTACATTTCTGGGTAAGTTATATGTGCCCATTGTGTTTCCTCCTTTGTTTATTTATATATCTATTTTTACTCAATATATATTATATCAGATATTATCGAAAAATGTAACTATAAAATGAAAAAAAGTGCATAAAAATGCACTTTTTAATATAATTGTAATATGCTTGTAATATTGTTGTAATATTATTGTGTAACACCTTGTGCTAGTCCAACTACAACTTTTGTAATTGCAGATGCACCAAAGATTAATATTGCACCAACTAAGTATGGAATCATTGTTTTCTTGTATTCTGCTTTTTCTGATGCACTACCCATCATGTATTTAATACCTAAAACTAATAGTACAACAACAGCTACAACTACACCAACTGTTGTAATAATTCCAATTATTTTGTTGCCCATAGTAGTTAAATCTCCTTGAGCTGAACTTGCAGTTCCTGTTAATTGACCAGCTATATTAGATGCATCAATACCTCCACTGCTACTTGTTGCATTGCTTACTGTAGTAAATGATACTAATAATGCTATAGCAATCATCATTATTCCTACTATTTTTGCAGTTCTTTTCATAGTTTATCCTCCTTTTTATTTTATTTTTTTATTTATTGAACTTTCTTAAAAAATTTTAAGAAAATATTAAAGACATTTTTATTTACCCCATTCATTTATTATTCCGCTTATTAACTGCCACTATATATAGGTTTTTTTCATCTTCTGTTATATATCCAAGTTCTACAGCTTTTTTTGCAGCTTGTACACCTGAATATGCGTTATATTGTTTCTTACTTCTTACTTGTTGAATTGCTTTTTGGATTTTATTTTTTATTGTATTAGTATATAGTCTTTGTATTTCGTCTTTTGTCATATTTGAATAATTTTTACTACCTGATGATGTTCCACCGGTTCCACCATTATTATCGTTGTTGCCGTTATTACCATTATTGCCATTGTTTGAGCTTCCACCATTTCCGCCAGATGAAGTTCCACTTCCTCCAGTACTTCCTCCAGTTAAAGGTGCTTGTGGTGTTCCTGGTGTTTGAGTTGATGCTCCAATTTGTACAACTAATTTCCAAATACCAAATGCTCCGAATATTATTACACATCCTATAACAAATGGTACTAATGCATCTTTTATTTTTGCCTTTTGTTCTACACTACCTGTTATGAATTGTATAGCTAGTACAGCTCCTATAATAACTGCTATAATTGTTCCTACAATTAGCAAAACATTATAAATTGCATCTGATAATGTTTTGAGTGCATCTCCACTTATCTTATCTGTTTGTTGCCCTGTAGCTATAAAGTTATCTGCCCCTTCAATAATTTCACCCGTGGTAGTGGCTTGTACTATGTTTGTTGAACAAATTATTAGTATAAGCATTATTAAAATAAGTAATATTCTTTTCTTCATAATTCGTCCTCCTTTTTATTATACTATAAGCTCAAAAATTTTGCAATAAATATTTATGGTACAGCCTCTCCTGTAAGATTTGCAATTAATGCTACTATTCCAGATATTGATAATAATAATACTATTCCTATAATATATGGAATCATGCTTTTTTTGTAATCTGCCTTTTCTTCTACACTTCCAAACATATACTTTATACCTAATATTATTAAAGTAACAACCGCTGTAATAACTCCTATTGTTGTAACTACTCCA
>UMHM01070479.1_pt1 | contig 10758 bp, 12 predicted proteins | sample 1965501 | NCBI WGS metagenome assembly UMHM01 (sample SAMEA4836095, study PRJEB28245) | human gut metagenome | biome: gut microbiome; material: fecal sample | place: Denmark | collected 2008
ATAATACGATTCAACAAGAAATTTTAGATGCAATTTCAAACCTCTCATTAAATCGATATCCCGATACAACATGTCAAGAATTACATAGTTTATATGCAGAGATAATGAATGTCCCTGCATCTTGGATCTTATCTGGAAATGGATCTGACCAAATGTTAGGCTTTTTGATTCAATATTATCTACAAGGAAATAAAACCTTGTATACATTAACTCCTGATTTTTCTATGTATGATTATTATGTAGAATTAAATCACTCAAGAATTGAAAAGTATGAAACGAAGTTAGATGGATCTTTTGATGTAGATGCATTTATTTCAAATGGTAAAGATAAAAATGTAGATATGATTTTATTTTCAAACCCAAACAACCCAACGGGACATGCGATTACAAAGGCAGAAATGATTCAAATCTGCGAAGCCTTTCCGAAAATCCCGGTTATTTTTGATGAAGCTTATATGGAATTTGGTGAAGAAAGTGCAATCGATTTATTAAAATTGTATCCCATGGCATTTGTATGTCGAACATTATCAAAAGCGTATGGACTTGCAGGTATTCGCTGTGGCTTTATGATTTCTAGACAAGTTGAAAAATTAGCTCCACTCTTTATTCCTTATGCTTTAAGCAGTGTAACACAGACTATCGCAAGTGTGGTATTGAAACATGCGAATGAATATGTGGATAAAATACAAAATGTGATTACAGAAAGAGAAAGAGTTTATCAAGAGGTGAAAGATTACACGAAATTGGTTTTCTATCCTTCGAATGCGAATTTCTTATATGGAAGAACGGATAAAAAAGATGTTTTAATGGAAATGTTTGAAGAAAAGAAAATCACAATTCGAAATTATGCGGATGATAGTTTCCGTATTACGATTGGTTCAAAAGAAGAAAATGATTTTGTTTTAGATGTGTTAAGGAGATTTGAGTATGCGAATTGCTGAAAAAAACAGGGATACCAAAGAAACAAAGATATACGAAAAAATTAATTTAGATGGAAATGGCAACAGTGATATTGATACAGGAATTGGTTTTTTTGATCATATGATGACATTATTTGCATTTCACTCTAATTTTGATTTAGTGGTAAAAGCAGTTGGGGATTTAGATGTTTGTGATCATCATACTATTGAAGATTGTGGTATCTTGTTAGGAAAACTATTTTTACAAGCTTTAGGTGATAAAAAAGGAATAGCTCGCTATGGAAGCATGAATCTACCAATGGATGAAGTCTTATGCAATGTTACATTAGATATCAGTGGGCGTCCTTATTTAGTGTTTAATTGTGAATTGACTCGTGAAAATATCGGAACGATGTCTTGCGAAATGGTCGAAGAATTTTTTAGGGCTTTTTGTGTAGCAGCAGGAGTTACTTTGCATATCAATGTTTATTATGGAAAGAATGATCATCATAAAGTAGAAGCAATATTTAAAGCCTTTGGTAGAGCTTTAAAACAAGCTGTAAAAATAGAATCGGATAAAATACCAAGTTCTAAAGGAGTTTTAGAATGATAGGAATTATTGATTATGGAATGTCTAATTTATATAGTGTAAAAAATGCTTGTGATTCTTTAGGCTTAGATAGTGTCGTATCTAAAGATACGGATGTATTATCTAAATGTGAAAAGTTAATATTGCCTGGAGTTGGAGCATTTAAAGATTGTATGCATGCTCTTCATTCTATGGGACTATATGATTTTATTGTTCAGCAAGTAAATAAAGGCACACCTTTGTTAGGAATATGTCTAGGTATGCAGGCGCTATTTGAAACAAGTGAAGAAAATGGATTCTGTGATGGTTTTGGCTTTTTGAAAGGTCATGTTTGCCATATGGAGGATACAAGTGTAAAGATTCCTCAGATTGGCTGGAATGCTTTAGAAAGCAATCAACCACAAAAGATTTTTAAAGAAAATACATATGTATATTATGTGCATTCATACTATGCCAAGGATTTGGATGAAAAGGATTTGATTGGCTATTCCATGTATGGAACAATGAAAATAGCTGGATTGGTTATGCATGATCATATCATGGGATGTCAGTTTCATCCGGAAAAGAGTGGAGAATCTGGATTGAAAATATTGGAATATTTTGGAAAGGAGTTCTAGATGATAGTAATACCGGCTATAGATATTTTAGATGGAAAACCTGTTCGCCTATATCAAGGAGATTATGGACAATCAACATGTGTAGCTGATGATGTTTTAGCATGCGCAAAAAATTTTGAAGCAGCGAATGCACCTTACTTACATGTTGTAGATTTGAATGGGGCAAAAGAAGGCAGTCGTGTTAACGAAGCTTTGATTTGTGAAATTGTAAAGCTATGTACAATTCCTGTTGAAGTAGGCGGAGGCATCCGTACGATGTCCGCAATTGATTCTTATATAGAAAATGGAGTTTCAAGAGTTATTTTAGGTACATCTGCGATTCAAGATATTAGTTTATTGAAAGATGCGATACATAAATATGGTTCAAAAATTGCGGTAGGATTAGACTGTAAAGATGGATATGTGTGTACTTCAGGATGGCTTGAAAAAAGTAAAGAATATTATTTAGATTTTGCGAAAAGAATGGAGAAAATTGGGGTTCAAACCTTGATTTGTACAGATATTTCAAAGGATGGAACTTTGCAGGGACCAAATTTTGAAATGTTGAAACAATTAAAGAATCATGTATCCTGCAATTTGATTGCATCCGGTGGTGTTCGTGATTTGTCACACATACAAAAATGCAAAGATTTAAACTTGTATGGTGTGATTGCTGGAAAGGCAATTTATGAAAAGACTCTAGATTTGAAAGAGGCGATACATATATGCTGACGAAAAGAATAATTCCTTGTTTGGATGTTAAGAATGGAAATGTTGTCAAAGGAATTCATTTTTTAGGCCTTAAAGAAGTAGGAAATCCGGTTTCTTTGGCTAAAAAATACTATTTAGATGGAGCTGATGAGCTTGTATTTCTAGATATAAGTGCAACCGTAGAAAAAAGAAAAACAATGGTGGAAGTTGTAAAAAAGGTGGCTAAGGAAATTTTTATCCCATTTACTGTAGGTGGAGGTATTCAAACTGTTGAAGATGTACGTGCTATGTTGATGGCAGGTGCTGATAAGGTAAGCCTTAATAGTGCAGCCATTCGAAATCCTTCTTTGATCAAAGAGGCAAGCGAGCGTTTTGGCAATCAGTGTGTTGTTCTTGCGGTAGATGCCAAAAAAAGAATGGATAATACGGGTTGGAATGTCTATATTGAAGGTGGAAGAAAAGATACAGGAATCGATTGTATGGAATGGATTCAAAAAGGTGTATCGCTTGGTGCGGGAGAAATCTTGTTGACAAGTATGGATGCGGACGGTACAAAGGATGGTTTTGATATTGAATTGTATAAAGCAGTATCTAAAATTGTAAATGTGCCAGTGATTGCATCTGGAGGATGTGGAAAGATGGAAGATTTTGAAGATGCACTGCAGGTCAGTGATGCAGCATTAGCGGCGAGTATTTTTCATTATGATGAAACAAGTGTTAGAAATGTAAAAAAATTTTTAAAAGAAAAAGGAGTGGCAGTTCGTTTATGATTCAATTGGACTTTACAAAACAGAACGGATTGATTCCATGCATTGTTCAGGATGTTGAAACGAAGCAAGTTTTAATGCTGGCCTATATGAATGAAGAAAGTTATAAAAAAACAGTAGAAACGAAACTGGCTACATATTATTCACGTTCTCGAAAATGTTTGTGGATAAAAGGTGAAACAAGTGGACATTATCAGCATGTTCAGTCAATCTGCATCGATTGTGATGAAGATACAATCTTGCTTGAAGTGAAACAAGAAGGTGCAGCCTGTCATACAGGGCATCATTCATGTTTTTATAGAGACGAAAATGGAGTGTGTATAGATGAGTGAGTTTGTGGATTTGTATGATGGAAATAGAGAGTATTTAAGTCGTAAAGTTGACCGAAGTACTTATTTATTTCAACCAAATGAGTTTATGATGTATGTCTTGGCAATTCTAGAAAATGAGGAAGGAAAATTTCTAGTTACACGAAGGTCTTTAAACAAAAAATGGGCTGCTGGTGGCTGGGAAATGCCAGGGGGCGGAGCTAAGAGTGGTGAAACAAGTGAAGAAGCCATTCAACGTGAAGTTAAAGAAGAAACGAATTTGGATGTACAAAATGGCAAAATGATCTATTCTTATTTTAATGAAGATGAAAAGCGACATGATAATTATTTTGTGGATATTTATCGATTCAAATTCAATTTTAAGTTTAGTGATGTAAAACTGAATACAAGCGAAAGTATAGATTGTAAGCTTGTTACTTTAGAAGAATTGATTAAGATGCATAAAGAACAACCTTTTTTACATTTTGAAAGAATCATGAAGGCTTTACAACAGAAAAAATAGGATTATTATATATATGTAAGTTCTATGACTGAAACACTACCAACTACTTCCTTTATAGGTCATAGACTGACATTGGGGTAAGCTTGCTTACCCCTTTTATATGTGCTATTATGTTAATGGCAGTGTGATGAGCTGCCAAAGGGATATGCAGAGCGTGGTAAACTCTGCGAAGGAAAAGTGGATTAGAGGAGTATAGATAAAATGTGGTGGTTTTATCTATACGGAATTTTGTTTGTTACAGAAAACATAATAATAATTTATACAAACAAAATTCATGTAATATTTATATGAGGATATAAATATTATGGAAAGCGGTTTAAGGAAGTGATGAAAGCCTTAAACCTCTTTTTTTTGGAGGACAAATGAAAATTTCAAATTATTTTGCGAAAGAAAAAATGGACGATGCAACCTTTATTCAAACGTATATACAAAGGTTAAACGAACTTAAAGAAGCAGATATTCAATGGGCAAAGTCAGGCCTTGATGAAGATAATGAAAACGTTCAATCCTTATTAATGGAGATGGTATTATCTTTTTATGCGACGGATTTAGTTGATATGAAAGATTATGAAGATTATTTGACAACTAAACCATTAAAATCTATGTCATTAAAGGAATTGCAGGCAACTTTGATTGATTTGTTTCATCAAGACCGAGTGCATCCAGATAGTCTGATTCATAATGGAATCGGGAAGAAAATGTTATTGAGTATATTAGTCGAAATGAAAAAAAGAATGGAGCATGAATACATCCAGGTTTGAGGACTTGGATGTTTTCTTTTAACGTTGTATAATTGAAAAGATGGAAAAGGAGCGTTTTGTATGAATTCAAAAAGTCCAATTGGTGTTTTTGATTCTGGATTAGGTGGAATTAGTGTCTTACATACAATGCACAGCTTGCTTCCTAATGAAAATTTGATTTATTTGGGGGATAGTAAGTACAATCCTTATGGAACAAAAACAAAAGAAGAAATCACGAAGCGTTGTATTGCGATATGTGATGAGCTTATAAGTTATGATGTAAAAGCAATTGTAATTGCGTGTAATACTGCTACGAGCGCTTGTGTTAAACTTTTACGTGAAAGATATGATGTAGATATTATTGGGATGGAACCGGCACTAAAAGTGGCATGTGACCGTAGTGCACATCAAAAAATTGCAGTGTGGGCAACAGATTTAACTTTATCGGAAAAAAAATTTGCGGATTTAATGAACCGATTTAAAGATGAACATCATATTGTAAAGGTACCTTGTCCAAAGTTAGTCAGAATGGTTGAAGATGATAAACTTGATGATACAACTCTTGTAGAATCCGTGTTAAAAGAGTATTTACAAGCATCAGATTATATGAATTTGGATAGTATAGTTCTAGGATGTACCCATTTTCCCTTCTATACGAAGTATTTAGAAAAGCTTTGTCCCAAAGTTCACATTGTAGAAGGTAGTGTAGGAACTACATTACATACAAAGGATCTGTTAGAACAAAAAGGATTATTAAATACGAGTGCAGAACAAGGTGATATTCGATGGATGAATACGATGGATTCTAAGATTGAACTGTCAAAACGCTTATTTAAAAAGTTGGAGGTAGAAGCATGAGCAAAGTAGTTTGGAATAAATATTCAAAAGAAGAATATGAAAATGTCATGAAATTTAGTGAAGGATATATGGATTTCTTGTCCGATTCAAAGACAGAAAGAGCTTGTGTAAAAAATGTGATTGCACTAGCTAAAACATATGGTTATCGTGATATGAAAGAAGTTATTGAAAATAAAGAAATTCTAAAACCGCAAGATAAGGTTTACGTAAATATGATGAACAAATCAATTGCTTTAATGCATATTGGATCGAATCCATTGGAAAAAGGTATGAACATTTTGGGGGCTCATATCGATAGTCCTCGTTTGGATTTAAAACAAAATCCATTGTATGAGGATGGAAATATAGCATATTTGGATACACACTATTATGGTGGTGTGAAAAAATATCAATGGGTTACTTTGCCTTTGGCTATTCATGGAGTTGTTTGTTTAAAGAATGGAACAACTGTGGATATTGCGATTGGAGATAAAGAAAGTGATCCTGTATTTGTGATCAGTGATTTGTTGATTCATTTAAGTGCAGATCAATTACAGAAAAAGGCTACAGAAGTCATTGAGGGTGAAGATTTAAATGTAACAGTTGGATCAATTCCTTTAGAAAATAAAGAAAAAGATGCTGTAAAAGCCAATGTAGTTCGTATTTTAAAAACAACTTATGGTTTTGAAGAAGAAGACTTTGTTTCTGCTGAATTAGAAGTTGTACCGGCAGGACGTGCAAGAAGTTGTGGCTTTGATTCAAGTATGGTTTTAGGATATGGTCATGATGATCGTATTTGTGCTTATACAAGTCTAATGGCTCAATTAGAAGCTGAAAATGTAAAGCGTACAGCTGTTTGTTTATTGGTGGATAAAGAAGAAGTAGGTTCTCAAGGTGCTACTGGTATGCACTCTATGTTCTTTGAAAACTTTGTTGCAGAAGTTATGGATCGAATGGGTGATTATTCTGCATTAAGTGTGAAACGTGCAATGATGAATTCAATCATGTTGTCAAGTGATGTAAGTGCGGCTCATGATCCAATTTATGCATCAGCTTCAAGTCCTAGAAATCAAGCTGAATTCGGTAAGGGAATTGTATTTAACAAATATACAGGTGCTCGTGGAAAAAGTGGATGTAATGATGCAAATGCAGAATATATTGCATTGATTCGTCGTATTATGGATGATTTCAATGTAGCTTGGCAAACGAGTGAACTTGGAAAAGTAGATCAAGGCGGTGGAGGAACAATCGCCTATATCTTAGCTAATTATGGTATGCAGGTTATTGACTGTGGAGTTGCTTTACATAACATGCATGCGCCTTTTGAATTAGCAAGTAAAGCGGATATCTATGAAGCAAAAAAAGGATATGCAGCATTCTTAACATATGAAGGATAATCTATGGAACCTGTAACATTGGTCGCAACAGATTTAGATGGAACTTTCTTAAATACACAAAAGAAAGTTTCCGATTTAAATCGAGAAGCAATTTCGAAATTAAAAAAACATGGAATATTATTTGGTATTGCATCAGGACGTCCTGTTGAAACAGTACGTGCAATGCTGAAGGAATGGAAAATAGAAGATAGTGTTAGTTTCATTATGGGAATGAATGGTGGTGTTGTGTATGATTTAAGACAACGTACCAAGGAAGAATATCATTTGCTAGATGGCGAAGTTGTTCTAGATATTATTCATTTTTTCCAAGATTTGGATGTGGATTTCTGGATTTTAGAAGGGGCCACGCGCTATACAAATCGCACAAGCATTGAAACGCAAGAACATGCACGTTTATTTGGTGAGACTGAAATTGAAATTGATTTAGAACCGTATTTACAAAATAATACATGTAACAAGTTGATTATTCATTGTGAAAAAGAATATATGCCCATTGTATTAGAGCGTGCAAAACATTATAAAAATGATGCTTGTATTGGCTTTTTAACCGCAAATAACTTATTCGAGTATGTGGATCCAAGAATCAATAAAGGATTCGGAATAAAAAAAGTGGCTAAGCATTTTGGCGTAAAACTTGAAAATTGTGTGGCTTTTGGGGATGAACAAAATGATAAGGAAATGCTTGAAAATGTAGGTATGGGAGTTTGTATGCAAAATGGGTCACAAGACGTAAAAAATGCCAGTGCAGTTGTGAGTCCTTATACAAATGATGAAAGTGCGGTTGCTCGTTTTGTAGAAGAAAATATTTTAAAGGAGAATATGGATGTCATACTTTGATGATGTATATTGTGGATTATGTAAAAATATCCTAGAAAATGGTGTGCGTGTGCATAATCGTACGGGGATTGATACGATAAAAATTCCAAGTGCTCATTTTCATTTGGATCTATCTAAGGAATTTCCAATTCTAACAACAAAACAGCTATTTATTCGACAAGCCGTTACAGAAATGCTTTGGATTTATCAGGCACAAAGTAATGATGTCCGTTGGCTTCAAGAAAGAAATGTCCATATTTGGGATAAATGGGAAATCAACGAAGATGGAGATTGGATTGACGAAAACACGGGAAAAGTTCTAAAACATTTTGATCCGAGTTTTGCCCATACAATCGGTACGGCTTATGGGTATATTGTAAAAAAATATGATTTAATGAATAAGTTGTTGAATTCATTAAATTACGATAAAGAAGACCGAAGACGAGTTATCTCTTTATGGCAAGATAGTGAATTGGATACGGCTGTACTTCCAAGTTGTGTCTGGAGTTCAGAATGGGATGTAACGGATGGAAAATTGAATATTTGGGTGCATCAAAGAAGTTGTGATGTTCCATTAGGATTACCATTTAATGTAACACAGTATGCTGTTTTATTAATGATGGTAGCACAAGTAACAGGTCTTGAACCAGGTACAATTGATTGGTCTATTAAAGATGCACATATTTATGTTAATCAAATTGACGGAATCAGAGAACAGTTAGGTCGATATGAAACAAAGGGGTCATTGCCAGCACCAAAACTATGGTTAAATCCAGAAATACATAATTTTTATGATTTTGATCCTAAAGAAGATGTAAAACTAGTTGGTTATGAACATATGGGAAAAATTAGTTTTCCTTTAGCACAGTAGGTGTTTTATGAAATTAACATTAATTGCAGCTATTGGAAAAAATCGCGAACTAGGCAGAAATAATGATATGATTTGGCATTTGCCTCAGGATTTGAAGTTTTTTCGTAAGCAAACTTCGGGACATACGATTGTGATGGGAAGAAAAACATTTGAGAGTCTTCCAGGCATGTTGCCTAAGCGTCATCATGTAGTGATTTCACGTTCGTGTTCAGATTTAGGTGAAGGCGTAGAGATATGTTCAAGTGTTGAAGAATTTATGAAGCGATATAGAGATGTTGATGAACGAATTTATTGTATTGGTGGAGGTATGATTTATAGTGAGATGTTGGCTTATGCAGATAAGCTCGTTTTAACTGAAATTGATGCTCAAGCGGATGCTGAAGTTTATTTTCCGGAATTTGACAAGTCTTTGTATACAAAAACAATACTTTCGGACATTGAGGAAAATGGTATTCATTACCAACATGTTGAATATGCTTTGAAATAACTATTTGCAGAGAATTTTTATGATTCTCTGCTTTTTTGTTTTTTAAATTTATTGTAAAATAAAACTAGGTTAGATACTATATAATTTTTGAAAGGAGAATTTATATGAGTGATACTTATTATGTAAAAACATTTGGTGGACTAGAAATTACAAATGATAATGTGACTGTAAATATCGTTGAATTATTTGGAAAACAATTAGTGAATTTATTACAAGTTTTATTATTTCACAGCGAAAAGCCTGTTCAAAAAGATGAATTAATCGATATTTTATGGCCTGAAAGTAAAAATCCGTCAAGTGCATTGAAATTTTCGATTTTTAGATTGCGTTCAGAATTGAATGAGATTGATTTCTTTAAAGACAAAGAAGTGATTGTAACTACAAGAAAAGGGTATATTTTAAATCCAAATTTGGATTGGAATATTGATTTCGTTGAACTTGAAAAAGCATATAACCAAATTAATGATGGTCAAGAATTATTGGATGAAAGAGAATTTAAAATCGCCAGAAAAATATTTAGATTATATCAAGGACGTTTTTATGTTTCTCCTAGCCAATTGCATTGGATGATGCTAAAGCAAGAAGCATTTAGACAAATGTATGTAAAAACAATGATGCTAACATCTTGTTATTTGTATACGCAAAAACGCTATGATGAGATGATGTTGATGAATTATCAAGCTGTCTTGATTGAACCTTTTAATGAAGGATTACATTATTACTATATGAAAGGTCTAGTAGCTACACGTAATTATCGTGAAGCCCTAAAATATTATGATGAATTAAATGATATCTTTTTATCTGAATTAGGAACTGGTTTATCACAACGCTTCAAACAATTGTACGATATTATCATTGCAGATCATGCTAATGAAGAAAGCAAAGACATGGAGACAATCATGATGGAACTTTCTAAGCGTGATCAACAAAATCAAGGTTTTTTCTGTTCGTATGAAATATTTAAGTATTTTTATGAATTGTTGTTAAAGATGTCAATTCGTAATGAACAAAATTATTATCTGATCATGTTGCAGTTTTCTGATGGTACTATAGATTATGAAAAGATTGGCTTAGACTTTGATCGAATAAAACGATTGGTTAGCTCTTGTTTAAGAAGTAATGATTTATTTACACGTACAAGTGAAATACAATTATTGCTTTTGGTGGATTGTCAAACAGAAGATAATGCGCATTTAATTATTCAGCGTATTTCTAAT
>UMHM01046001.1_pt1 | contig 10753 bp, 7 predicted proteins | sample 1965501 | NCBI WGS metagenome assembly UMHM01 (sample SAMEA4836095, study PRJEB28245) | human gut metagenome | biome: gut microbiome; material: fecal sample | place: Denmark | collected 2008
TCATAATCTGTCGGGTTTTAGAATATTTTTAAAGAATCATTTATACTTCTAATCAGGAGGAATAAACAATGACATTTAGTAAAGATTTTTATTGGGGTGGCGCTGTCGCTGCCAATCAATGTGAAGGGGCATGGAATGTAGATGGAAGAGGTATGGCCCGTACTGATGTAACTACAGGAGGAACAGTCAATACTCCTAGAATGGTTACATTTATTGATAAGGATGGTCAGAAACAGAAATTACCTAAGCATGGCTTTAAATTACCAGAAGGGGCTCATTTTGCAGTCTTTGATGATGAACTCTATCCTAACCATGATGGTATTGATTTCTATCATCACTACAAAGAAGATATTGCCTTACTTAAAGAAATGGGATTCAAGATGTTCAGACTTTCTATTTCATGGTCTAGAATTTATCCTACAGGAGAAGAAACAGAACCAAATCAGGCTGGTTTAGACTTCTATAGAAATGTATTTACAGAACTAAGAAATGTTGGTATTGAACCACTCGTTTCTATCTGGCACTTTGATACACCACTTGCATTAGAAGAAAAGTATGGTGACTGGCAGGATAGAAAGTACATTGAATTATATGAAAAGTATGTGACTACAATCTTTAAAGAATATAAGGGCTTAGTTAAATACTGGCTTACATTTAATAAAATCAATAATACAATTAACTTCTTACCAGATGATGCAAGTGATGAAGCTTTCCAGGAAGCATATCAGCATCTTCATTATCAGTTTGTAGCGAGTGCGAGAGCTGTACAGATTGGTCATGCAATTGATCCTAACTATCAGATTGGCTGCATGATCTGTGGTATTACTTATTATCCACTCACTTCTGATCCAGAAGATATTCTCTTTAACCGTTATAAATGGGAAAAAGGTATCTTCTATTGCGGAGATGTACAGTGTAAAGGTAAATATCCAACATATGCAAAACGCTTATGGAAGGAACATAATGTAGAATTAGATATCACTGAACAGGATCTAGAAGAATTAAAGAAGGGTACTGTTGATCTCTATACATTCTCTTATTATATGTCTCAGTCTATTACAACTCATAAGAATGAAGATACAGTAGGTGGTAATATGTCATTTGGTGTACGTAACCCTTACTTAACATATTCTGATTGGGGATGGGCATTAGATCCTCAGGGATTAAGATACTATCTTGAAGTAGTTTATGATCGTTATGAATTACCATTAATGGTTGTGGAAAATGGTTTAGGTGCCTTTGATACAGTAGAAGAAGATGGTTCTATTCATGATGATTATAGAATTGACTACTACCGTGCACATATTAAAGAAATGAATAAAGCGATTGAAGAATGTATTGATTTAATCGGTTATACAACTTGGGGCTGTATTGACCTTGTTTCTGCAGGCACTGGAGAAATGAGAAAACGTTATGGCTTTATTTATGTAGATAAACATGATGATGGTACTGGTACTATGAAGAGAAGTAAGAAAGACTCTTTCTACTGGTATAAGAAAGTCATTGAATCTAATGGTGAAAATCTAGACTAATACAAAAGACCAGCACGCGCTGGTCTTTATTACATGTCTTCTAAAATCTGTTTTACAAGCTTAACAAGTCTTTCTTCTGCACTATTTGCTGCTTCCATAACTTCTATATGATTCAATTCATTGCTAGATAATCCTGCTGCTTTATTAGTCACAAGTGAAATACCTAAAATCTTCATATCAGAATGTCTTGCAACAATGGCTTCAGGGACTGTAGACATACCTACCATATCTGCACCAAGTGTCTTGAATGCACGAATTTCTGCAGGTGTTTCAAACTGTGGTCCTTTAAAGAAACAATAAACGCCTTCTTTTACATCTACATTCACTTTTTTTGCAGATTCAAAGGCAAGAGAACGTAATGTTGATGTATAAACATCAGTCATATCCTTAAAACGTGGTCCAAAATCATCTAGATTAGGTCCTCTTAAAGGCGATGGCATCATAAATGATAAATGATCAGAAATAATTACAATCTGTCCTGGATTTAAATCATCTCTTACGCCACCACAGGCATTAGTCACAATTAAGTTCTTAATACCTAAAGCACTAAATACACGAATAGGCATTGTGACTTTCTGCATATCATAGCCTTCATAGAAATGGAAACGTCCTTTCATACAGGCAACAGTTTTACCACCAATTTCACCAATAATAAGTTTACCAGCATGTCCTGGTACAGTAGAAACAGGGAAATAAGGGATATCCTTATAATCAATTTCTACAGGTTCATTAATCACATCAGCAAGTGGTCCTAATCCTGAACCTAATACAATGGCAACATCAATAGGATTTTTATAACGTGACTGAATATAATCACGTGCAGCATAAATTTCATCAATATACATAAATATACCTCCATAGCTATTATAACCTATATCATTCGCAAATAGCTCTTAAAAATGATAAAATAACCCTAATAAGGAAGGTGATATCATGCATTTAGAAGATTACCGTTTATTTGATACAAAAGTATTTAGAGATGTTGTTCATGATTATATACGTGTTGAATATATGCCTATCTGGAAACTGATTAATACAAAAGAATTTCAACGTTTAAGACGTATTAAACAGTTAGGAGGTACATCCATGGTGTTTCCTAGTGCAGAACATTCACGTTTTGTTCATTCTTTAGGTGTTTATGAAATAACTCGACAAATGACAGAGTTAGATCAAGTCAAAAACCACTTAACAGACTATGAACGTTTAACTGTATTATGTGCCGCTTTATTACATGATTTAGGACATGGTCCTTTCTCTCATTCATTTGAGGGAATCTTTCATTATAATCATGAAGAGATGACCACAGCTCTTATTAGAGGACATACAGAGGTACATGAAGTCCTCTCACAGGTTGATCCTCATTTGCCTGAAGATGTGGCACGTATTATAGAAAAGAAAGCCGATAAACCAATGCTGGTGCAGATGATCTCTAGTCAGGTAGATGCTGATCGTATGGATTACCTTCTACGTGATTCTTATAACTGTGGTGTCACTTATGGACAGTTTGATTTATCAAGAATATTACGTACTATGCGTATTGTAGATAATCGTATTGTCTTTAAATCTTCTGGTGTACAGGCAATAGAAGATTATATTTTAGCTCGTTATTATATGTATTGGCAGGTGTATTATCATCCCGTATCTAGAAGTTATGAACAAGTACTAGGGAGTGTTATGAAACGTGTAAAGGACTTATATAAACAAAACTATACCTTTAAATCTTCATTTCCACTTCTCGTTCCTTTCTTAGAAGATAGTTTCACACCTGAACAATTTGTAAGACTTGATGAAACATCATTACTCTATTATATAAGATGCTTTATGGATGAAGAGGATACAATTCTTAAAGATTTATCGACTCGTTTATTAGAAAGAGAATTATTTAAATATCGTACACTTAAGGGTGATGAAGATTATGAAAATACACGAAAGATATGTATAGAAGAAGGACTGGATCCTCGCTATTATGTCACAAGTGATGCGATTATGAATCAGGTACCTTATAAACGTATGGAGGTCAGACATGCGAGTGAGGTAGAAATACTTAAACAAGATGGAACAATTAGTTCATTACCAGAAGAATCAGAAATTGTACAAGCTATATTATTAGGTAAAGCCAAACAGGATCAAAAAATCTTCTCTACAAGACAAGTTATTAGACGTTCATCTTTTAGATATCAGTCTTTTAATAAATATAAGGATGCACAGGGTACACACTATATCCTTGAACAGGCTTCTAAAGAATGGAATCAGGAAGGATTATTCTTAGAATTCTATCAAGAAGATCATGTTATAGGGTGTGCACATATTATTGATAATTGTGTGAAAGATATTGTATTACTTCCTGATGATCGTAGAGAGTTTTACGAGAAAGAAGTATTAGGTGCCATAGAGGATTTCTTCAAGAAACAACATATGCATGTAGTGAAGATCATTCCTTATTCACAATCTCTTGATTTTTATCTAGAAAATGGGTATCGTACAGAGGGTAACTATATGATTAAGGAGGTAGGGTGATGAAAAAAAGAATTTCTTATGAATGTTTATTAGTCAATGGTCCTGTCAAAGAAAAAGTAAAATATAAAGAGATAGGAGACCATTATGAAGTAAAAGGTGTTCATCATATCTCTTTTGAAGTAGAAGGAAAACCAATGCATATCCAATATGATGATACACATGTACATCTTGTGAATGATCAATCTGTATTACATTTTAATAAGGATATGCGTGTACCAAATAAATATACATTACCTTATGGTGTTGTAGAACTTCATACAAAAGTGATTTCTTTAGAATATAGAGAAGGCACAATGAAATTTATCTATGAACTCTATGACCAGGAACATCTTGTAACTAAAGCCTATATGATGGTGCATTACTCTGATATAGATGAAGAAGGGATGCCTTCATGAAATATATAAAACGTTTTACAGCATTGTTCTTTGAATATCTATATCGTTTTATCCAGTTCTTATTGAGTCCGATTGTGATTTATATTGCGCTCATCTGTATTCAGGCTATTTATCTTGTATACTTTGCATCAATACTCACGGATTTTAATGGTGTTGTTCGTTTCTTGTTTGTTTCTTTGTCCGCATTTATGATCTTTTATTTGATTAGTAAAGATGAGAATACAAACTATAAGATGACATGGATCTTCTTTATAATGTTATTGCCTAACGCAGGAGGATTACTTTATCTCTTGTTAGGTAACAAGAGACCATCACGTTGGTTAAAAAGAAAGATTCAGCCAGAAGTACAATACTTTAATGAAACAAGACATCAGGATCCGGTTATTAGAAATCAGATTATTAATAAGAAGATTATTTCTTTAGATTATCTCAATAGACAATCATTCCCTATATATAATCATACAGAATGTAAGTACTATTCATTAAGTGATTATAACTATCAGGATATGATTAAAGATCTTTTACATGCAAAGCACTTTATCTTTATGGAGTACTTTATTGTTTCTAAAGGACTGATGTTTGATACTATTATTGGAATATTAAAACAGAAGGTTAAAGAAGGTGTTGATGTACGCTTTATCTTTGATGACTTTGGTTCTTTCACAACTGTACCTCTTCACTTTGCAAAGAAATTAGAAGAAGCAGGCATTAAAACAGTGATGTTTAACCGTTTTATTCCTGTCTTCTCTTTAAGCCAGAACCATAGAGACCATCGTAAGATCTGCGTGATTGATGGTTATATTGGTTATTCTGGAGGTTTTAACTTAGCAGATGAATATATTAACTGTAAGATGCGTTTTGGACATTGGAAGGATACAGGAATTCGCTTAGAAGGAGAAGCAGTATGGTCTTTGACATCTATGTTTCTATCAACCTTCTATGCTTATCATAAGGAATATCATGGAGAAGATATAGAACAGTTTAAACCACATACCTATCATCCTGAGCCATTTAAGAATACAGGTTATGTATTACCCTATGGAGATGATCCACTCGATGATGAAGGTGTTGGAGAAGCAGTTTATTTAAATATGATTACACATGCTTCTAGAAGTATTGATATTATGACACCTTATTTTATTATTGATGATGTTATGTTGAAGGCATTGTGTCTTGCTTCTAAGAATGGTGTTAAGATCAGACTCTATGTCCCTCATGTACCGGATAAGAAGATTGTATTTAGAGTGACACGTTCTTATTATTATGATCTCATTCGTGCTGGTATTGAGGTGTATGAATATTTACCAGGCTTCTTACATGCGAAAGTCATGTTAGTAGATGGTAAAGCAGCCACAGTAGGAACAATCAACTTTGATTATCGTTCTTTATACTTACACTTTGAATGCAATGTCTTATTATATGAAGCAGAATGTTTATCTGCAATCAAGAGAGATTTTAGAGAAATGAATGAAATCTGTGCACCTGTAAAAATAGATGACAGCCGTCATTTTAAAGGACTCATAGAAGGATTATTGAGATTATTCTCTCCACTTCTATAAAATTCTTGACAGTCCAACATTTTGTGATACATTATTTAGAGTATGAAATAAAAAAGGAGGAATACAAGATGGCTGAAAATAAGCTTGAAAACTCACTAAAAATCGCCATTGGTCAGTCTGTTAAAAAGTGCTTTGAAGCAGTAGATATCACCCCTGAAAATATCATGATTGAGATTCCTAAGGATTCTACTCATGGTGATTATTCTACTAACATTGCAATGCAGCTGACAAGAACACTCCATAAGAATCCTCGTGAAATTGCGACAGCCATTGTTGGTTCACTTGATCAGGAAGCAGCACATGTAGAAAAAGTAGAAATTGCTGGTCCTGGTTTTATTAACTTCTTTATGAAAAATGATGCGCTTACTTCAGTAATTACTGAAGTACTTTCAGAAAAGGATAATTATGGACAGACTCACTTCGGTGAAGGAAAGAAATATAACGTAGAATTTGTTTCTGCCAACCCAACAGGTGACTTACACTTAGGTCATGCAAAGGGTGCTGCAGTAGGTGATTCTATCTGTCGTATTATGACTAAAGCAGGTTATGATGTAACTAGAGAATATTATATTAATGATGCAGGTAAACAGATCACTAACCTTGCATTATCTCTATACAGCCGTTATCTTGCATTATTTGATATTGAACGTCCAATTCCTGAAGATGGATATATGGGACAGGACGTCATTGATATTGCGAAGAGTATCAAGGAAAAAGAAGGAGATGCTTTAACTCAGTTAACTGAAGAAGAAGCTATTGCTTATTTCCGTAAGGTTGGTACTGAACATGAATTACAGAAGATCAAAGATATCTTAAAGGAATTCCGTGTATCATTTGATGTATGGTTCTCTGAAACTTCTCTATATGAAGGTAATAAGATTGAACCTGCAATCAATAAGTTAAAAGAAAAAGGCTATACATATGAACAGGATGGAGCCTTATGGTTTAGAACAACTGACTTTGGTGATGATAAGGACCGTGTTCTTATTAAAACTGATGGAAGTTATACATACTTCACACCAGATATCGCATATCACTTAAGTAAGATGAACAGAGGTTATGATTACTTAGTTGACTTACTTGGTGCTGACCACCATGGTTATATCAACCGTATGAAAGCAGCTATTCAGGCTTTAGGTTATAATGCAGATCAGTTAAATATCGATATCTTACAGATGGTAAGAATGGTTGAAAACGGTGAAGTAGTTAAGATGAGTAAACGTACTGGTAACGCTGTTACTATTCGTGACTTAATTGATGATATTGGTGTAGATGCAACTCGTTATTTCTTTGTAGCGAAAGCAGCGAACACACCATTTGATTTTGACTTAGGACTTGCAAAATCACAGTCAAATGAAAACCCTGTATACTATGCACAGTATGCACATGCAAGAATGTGTTCAATCATGAGATCAGCAGCAGAAAAGAACATTGAACCTGCAGATCACTTTGAATTGATTAATAACCCAAAAGAAATTGAATTATTAAAACACATTAATGAATTCAAAAACACAATCAATGATGCAGCTCGTACAAGAGCCCCTCATAAGATTGCAAACTATATTCAGAAATTAGCACAGTTATTCCATTCATTCTATGGTGACTGTCATGTAATTGATGAAGAAAACAAAGAATTATCATCTCAACGTTTAGCACTTGTAGAAGCAACACGCATTACAATTGCTAACGCATTAAACTTAATTGGTGTCCATGCACCAGAAAAGATGTAGGAGGCTACTATGGATTACAGACAAGAGTCAATGGTAAATATCGCATTCGAAATTCTTACTAAATCAGCAGGAGCAATGAGTTTCTATGATATTTGGAAAGAAGTTGCTGAAAAGAAAGAATTCGATGAAGAACAGAAAGATGATAACGAATCATTATTCTATACAAATATGATCTTAGATGGTCGTATGATCACTGTTGGTGAAAACAAATGGGATCTTAGAACAAGACATAGATTCGAAGAAGTGCATATCGATATGAATGATATCTACAATGAAGATGAATCAGAAGAAAGCGCTGAAGAAGACGAAGGCTTGGTTGAAGATAACTATGGTGAAGAAGAATAAGGAGAAATCCTTATTCTTTTTTTCTATAAATTAAGATAGTTTTTACATGCTTATGCTTCATTTTTGTGTTTTGTTCTAAACATTAAAAAAAGTTTTGATGAAAGGGTTTACCTTTACATAAATCCTTGTGAAATAGTTGATTTTAGTTAAGTGCTGGATTATAATACAAATAGAAATTATTTAAGGAGGAATGTCATATTATGGCAGTAAAAGTTGCAATTAATGGATTTGGCCGTATCGGTCGTTTAGCATTCAGACAGATGTTTGATGCAGAAGGTTATGAAGTAGTAGCTATCAACGATTTAACTTCACCTAAAATGTTAGCTTACTTATTAAAGTATGATTCTTCACAGGGTAAATATGCTCATGCTGATACAGTAGAAGCAGGAGAAGATTACATCACAGTTAACGGTAAGAAGATCACTATCTATAAAGAACCAGATGCTTCTAAATTACCTTGGGGTGAATTAGACGTAGACGTAGTTCTTGAATGTACTGGTTTCTACACTTCAAAAGCAAAAGCTGAAGCTCATGTAGCTGCAGGTGCTAAGAAGGTTGTTATTTCAGCTCCAGCTGGAAGCGATCTTAAGACTATCGTATTCAACGTAAACAACGAAACATTAACAGCAGAAGATAAGGTTATCTCTGCAGCTTCTTGTACTACAAACTGCTTAGCTCCAATGGCTAATGCATTAAACAAGTTAGCAGAAATCCAGGGTGGTATCATGTTAACAGTTCATGGTTACACTGGTGACCAGATGCTTCTTGATGGACCACAGAGAAAAGGTAACTTAAGAAGATCTAGAGCTGCTGCAGTTAACATCGTACCAACATCTACTGGTGCTGCAAAAGCTATCGGTTTAGTTATCCCAGAATTAAATGGTAAATTAATCGGTTCTGCAGTACGTGTACCAGTTCCAACTGGATCAACTACAGTTTTAACAGCTGTTGTTAAGGGTACTGTTACTGTTGATGAAGTTAACGCTGCTATGAAGGCTGCTGCAACTGATTCATTCGGTTACAATGAAGACGAAATCGTATCTTCTGACATCGTTGGAATGACTTACGGTTCATTATTTGACGCAACTCAGACTATGGTTAACGCTTTACCTGATGGAAATAGTGAAGTTCAGGTTGTATCTTGGTACGACAATGAAAACTCATTCACTTCTAACATGGTTAAGACAATCAAGTATTTCTCAGAATTAGCTTAATCAGATCTGAATTAAATAATGGAAGATCCCTATTATAGGGATCTTTTCTTTTTGGTCAAGTTTCTACTCAAAACAGTCATGTTATGATAAAATAATGAAACGAGGTGACTTGAACATGGAATTAAATAAAAGAAAGAAAAACTTATTAATCAAATATATAGTCATAGGTGTATTATGTTTAGCTCTTGGATTTGGGAGCGGTTATTTAGTCTTTCATAATAGTGATGCGAGTGCTGAAGATAAGACAAATATGACAGTGGTAGACGAAGTAGTAGAACTTCTTAATAATAATTGGCTGGATACAACTGATTCTAAAACATCTATTCAAGATCGTATGATTGCAGGATTGGTAGATGGTTTAGGTGATTCACATTCTTCTTATATGTCTACACAGGAGAACAAAGAATTTAATAGTGATATTAATGGTAATTACAGTGGTATTGGTGTTTATTTCTCACCTGTACATAGCGGTGCTTTATTAACTGGTATTATTGAAGGAAGCAGTGCAGAAAAAGCGGGTCTTAAAGCAGGAGATATCATTACTGATGCTGATAACAAATCACTTTCTGGCATGACTAGTACTGAAATGCAGGAATATATTAAAGGAAATGAAGGGACTGAAGTCTCTTTAAAGATTAAAAGACTACAACAGACTTTAAATGTGAAAGCAGTACGTAAGAATTTCAGCTCTGATGTGACTTATTATGTAGGAACTAAAAATAATAAAGCATATGGTTATGTGAATATTTCTACTTTTGGTGATACAACTGCTCAGCATGTAGAAAAAGCTTTAAAAGAGTTTAAGAAACAGAATGTCTCAGATATTATTCTAGATTTAAGAGGTAATGGTGGAGGTTATATTACTGCTGCAAGAGATCTTCTTTCTTTATTTAATGAGAAGGGAGAGACACTCTTTACTGTTAAGAATAAGAAGGGTCAGACTGAAACATATAAGGATAATAGTAAGACACATTATGCATTTTCTAATGGTTATATTTTAATGAATAGTGGAACAGCCAGTGCATCAGAATTATGTGCAGGTACATTTAAAGAAATACAGGGATATAAACTTATTGGGCAGCAGTCTTATGGGAAAGGGACTATCCAGGCGCAGACGAACTTATCTGATGGTTCTGTATTGAAATACACTTATGCAAAGTGGTATACACCTAAGGGTGTGAATATTAATAAGAAGGGATGGACTCCAGATGTCACTGTAGAGGATCAATCTCTCTTATCAGCTTATTTTACTTATTATAGTGATAAGTTTTATGTGGATAATGTGAATAATTCTATTATTGTGATGGAAAAATTATTAGATGTGTTAGGTTATAATCCAGGTCGTACAGATGGTTATTTCTCACAAGGAGTGAGTGATGCATTAAAACGTTTTGAACAGGATCATGGATTAACTGTAGACGGTGTATTAGAATATAGTGATCAGGAATGCATGGTTAGTGT
>UMHM01033140.1_pt1 | contig 10717 bp, 13 predicted proteins | sample 1965501 | NCBI WGS metagenome assembly UMHM01 (sample SAMEA4836095, study PRJEB28245) | human gut metagenome | biome: gut microbiome; material: fecal sample | place: Denmark | collected 2008
ATAAATAAATAGAATTTGAATATAGCACTTGTTCTTTGTAAAATAGATTCAACTTTTAGGAGGAACTATTTTATGTCAGAATTAAAGAATCAAATTTCCCAATTTATAGATACAAACGCAAAAGTATATCAAGATATTTCATTGGCCATTCATGCCAAACCAGAAGTGAGCGATTTTGAATATTTTGCTTCTCAAACACTAAGTGAACAATTAAAAAAAGAAGGTTTTGAAATTGAATTGCCAGCTGCAAGACATCGTACAGGTTTTGCGGCAACCTACAAAAGTAATAAGCCAGGTCCTACCGTTGTTTTTCTAGCAGAATATGATGCTCTTGCCGGTTTAGGCCATGGTTGTGGTCATAATGTGTTTGGAGCTACTTCCTCACTTGCGGGCGCTGCATTAAAAAGTGTAGTGAATCAAATTGGCGGAGAAGTACGTGTATATGGAACATCTGGAGAAGAGGGTGGACAAAATGGCAGTGCCAAAGGTTCGTTTGTGAAGAAGGGGTATTTAAAAAATGTGGATTTTGCCCTATGCGTACATCCCGGCTCAGGTCCAGAAGATGGATTGAGTACGCGTAATTATGCATGTGCGCCCGTTGATATTGAATTCTGGGGTAAACCAACTCATGCCGCAGGTTGTCCTCAAGATGGTATCAATGCGTTGGATGCGCAAATATTAACGTATGCAGCTATTGGTGTTTTACGTCAACAACTAACAGATCGCATTCGTATTCATGGTGTGATTGTTGATGGGGGAACAGCTCCAAATGTCATTCCAGAATACACAAAAGCCAAATATTATATTCGTGCTGCCGATATTGATACGTTGCATGAGCTATATGAAAAAGTAGAGAATATTGTGAAGGGTTCAGCTTTACAGACGGGTTGTACTTCAAGCATGAAATTGTATCAAAATCTTGTGGAAAATATGGTTTTAACACCTTCATTAGATGCGATTTATGAAAAATACATTACGGAACTTGGCAATACTGTAAAACATGTAGAAGATGTGGTCATGCCAGGAAGTAGTGATGTGGGTAATATTAGTCAGGTTGTACCTACGATTCAGCCTCATATCAGTATTACAGATGTACAGATTGCAGGACATAGTCAAGATATGGTCAATGCTTCATGCAGTCAAAAGGCAATGGATGCGATTGTAAAAGGGGCAAAAGCATTAGCGTGGACGGCACTGGAATTATTTGAAAATCCGGATGAGTTAGCTAAAATAAAAGAAGATCATGCTTGGCATGTAGAGCATCAAAAGGAGAACTAATGTTCATAAGTAAAGGCTTGTTAATTGAATACAAGTCCTTTTCTTTTGAAATCTTGAAAATCAATAAATATTTATTAAAATAATATAAATAAAAGGAGACTGAAATGACGCTTCAACAATTACTTTATGTATTAACGGTATCAGATGAGAAATCTATGAATAAGGCGGCTGAAAAGCTTTTTGTGTCTCAGCCTACTTTAACGTCTGCCATTCAATCACTTGAAAAAGAACTAGATATTCAAATCTTTAATCGTACAAGTCACGGAGTCACTGTGACGCAACAAGGACAAGAATTTTTAACATACGCAAGACAGTTGTACCAACAATATGAATTATTAAAAAATCGCTACGAAGATGTAAGTTTACGAAGAAATAAGTTTCGTGTTTCGTGCCAGCACTATTCATTTGCGACCAAAGCATTTGTGGATACAGTGAAAAAGTATGGGACTTCTAAATATGATTTTGCAATCAGTGAAACTAAGACGATGCATGTTATTGAGGATGTAGGTAATTCTTTAAGTGAAATAGGCATTTTATATTTATCCAATTATAATCGTCGTTTTATGATGAAACAATTTGATGAGTGGAATTTAGAATTTCATAAATTAGCCAATTGCGATGCCTTTGTGTATTTGTATAAGGGGCATCCTCTTGCTAAGAAAAAATCAATTACGTATGAAGAATTATTGCCGTATCCGAATATGACCTTTGATCAAGGGGATAATCCTTCGATGTATACGGCAGAGGAGATATTGGTTGAAAATGAATTTCCAAGAAAGATTCAAGTAAATGATCGTGCCACGATGCTAAATTTAATGAGAGGACTGAATGGATATACTTTATGTTCTGGAATCATTAGTAAAGATTTGAATGGGGATGACTATGTAGTTGTTCCGTATGAGGCTAATGTAGAAAATCCCAATTCTATGATGGAAATTGGGTATATCACTCGAAAATATACAGTTTTAAGTGAGATTGGTAATACGTATATTCAAACAATGAAAGATTATTTTAGTAATAAATAAAATTTATTACTGATTCAAAAATTTAACAATTAGACAATAACTAAACCTTCTTGTAGAATACAGACATGCAAGGAGGAAACGAAAATGAAAACAATGATGATGTCAATGATGCAAATGTATATGTTAAAAATTGTGACCCGGTTTTCAATTCGTTTGTCGCTTATTTAAGTGTGCATAGGCCGGGGAAATACCTCGGCTTTTTTGTTAGATTGGAGTGTTATAAATGATTAATATAGAGCATTTAGATAAAACCTATCATTTAAAGAATGCGGATGTACATGCTGTGGATGATGTTTCATTGCATATTGAAAGTGGACAAATCTATGGAGTCATTGGATATTCTGGTGCAGGTAAGAGTACTTTGGTTCGATGCTTGAACTTTTTAGAGATTCCGGATTCTGGAAGTATTGAAATTGAAGGGTTTGGAAAAGTAAATGCAAGTCAAGGAAATTTAGATATAAGCCAAAAGAAATTAAGAGAACTCAGAAGATCGATTGGAATGATTTTTCAACATTTTAACTTATTAGATCGAAGTACAGTATTTGATAATGTGGCCTATCCGTTAAAATATACAGGTTCATCAAAGCAACAAATTGAAACTCGTGTAGATGAATTATTAGATCTTGTAGACCTGGCAGATAAAAAACATGTTTATCCATCACAATTATCGGGAGGACAAAAACAACGTGTAGCCATCGCTAGAGCCTTATCAAACAATCCTAAAGTGTTACTTAGTGATGAAGCAACTTCTGCTCTAGATCCAGATGCGACAGAATCCATTTTAAAGTTATTGAAGGATTTAAATAAAAGATTAGGAATAACGATTATTTTAATTACACATGAAATGAGTGTGATTAAATCTATCGCAAACCGTGTGGCGGTTATGGAAAATGGCAAGGTTGTTGAAGAGGGCGATGTATATGATATCTTCGCAAATCCTAAAGAAGAAATCACTAAGAAATTTATCAACTCTTCATCGGCATTATCAAATATAACGAAGTTGATAGAAAACCAAACGATTGTACCAACGGATACACCGGCAAGTAAATTGATTAAATTAACATTCACTCGAGATAGTGTTGGTAGTGCAACTATTTCAAAAATATCTCGTGAATATAATGTGGATGTAAATATCATGTTAGCCAATGTAGATGTAGTGAATGCAGATGCCTTGGGAGGTATTATTGCTTCTATTGAAGGAACTAGGGAAAATGTGCAAAGTGCCATTGATTTTCTACATGAATCAAATGTAAGGGTGGAGGTGATTCACAATGCCTAAATTTTTATCTGAGTTTTTTCCAAATGTAGCTAATTACTGGGATATCTTTAAACAAGCCTTACAAGCTACTTATCAGATGTTTTTTATCGCAGGATTGATCACATTGTTGATTGGAGGTGCCTTTGGAATAGCGTTAATTGTAACTAAGACAGATGGTATTAAGCCAAACCGTATAGGTCACTTTATTTTAGAAGTTATTACGAACATCTTTAGGGCGGTACCATTTATCATCTTGTTAATTTTCTTGATTCCATTAACACGAAGTATTGCGGGAACCTCAATTGGAGTCAAAGGAGCTATTGTTCCATTAGTGTTTGGGGCTGTTCCATTCTACACAAGACAAGTCGAAACGGCATTAGCGGATGTAAATCCAGGAAAGATAGAAGCGGCAAGAAGTATGGGAAGTTCAACACTAGGAATTATCTTTCGTGTCTATCTACATGAGGCGCTACCGGATTTGATTCGTGTAACAACCATTACAGCTATTTCATTGATTGGACTTACAACGAGTGCAGGTGCAGTTGGAGCTGGTGGAATTGGTTCATTCGCAATCAATTATGGACAAAACTTACATTATCAAGATGTCGTGAATTTATGTGTGATTTTACTATTGATCATTGTTTCATTGATTCAATTATTAGGTAATACATTATCTAGAGCAACAGTTAATAAAGAATTATTTCATAAATAAAAAAGGAGAAAAGGATTATGAAGGCAAACAAATTATTTAAAACATTTTTAACAGCAGGCTTAGTAGCTACAACATTACTTACAGGATGTTCATCGCAGCAGACAACTTCAAGTGAACCTGTAAAAATTGGTATTCCAAGTGATGCGACAAATGGAGGAAGAGGATTATTGCTTCTAGAAAAAGCCGGCTTGATTGAAGTAGATGACAAGGCTGGATGGACTCCAGAATTGAAGGATGTTACGAAGTATAAATACAATATTGAAATTGTTCCTACACAAGCCAATACACTAGTTTCAACTTTGGATGATTTTGGAGCTGCTACAATCAATGGTACATATGCGATTCCAGCTGGATTAAAACCTAAAAAGGATGGTTTGATTACAGAAGTACAAGAAGTAGGAAGTGATAATCCATTTATTAACGTGATTGTTGCTCGTACAGCTGACAAAGACAATGAAGATTATCAAAAGGTTGTGAAGGCATACCAAAGTCAGTTGGTAGCTGAATATATTCTAGAAAAGAATAAAGGAGCGAGTGTTCCTGCATTTGATTATGATAAAGATTATACAGTTGATAAAAACTTTGTGAGCGATATTGAAGGATATCAATCAAGTTCAGATGGAAAGAAAGTTATTAAGATTGGTACTTGTGGTTCTGCCGATACATTTAGAGCAGTACAAAAAGTATTAGACGATGAAAATTCAGGAATTTATTTAGATGTAGTTGTGTTTGATGCATATAACTTACCAAATGAAGCTTTAAATAATGGTGAAATTGATTTGAACTCATTCCAACACAAAGCTTATTTGAAAAATGAATGTGAAGCACAAGGATATGATTTAACAGCAATTGGTGATACAAGCTCTGCACCATTAACTTTATATTCAAAGAAGGTTGATTCTTTAAAAGCTTTAAAAGAATTAGCTGGTAAAAAAGAAGACTAAATTAAAAAGCCGATTTTTCGGCTTTTTCATATTTTAAGCAGTTGTTGAATATCTTCTTTCAGTTCATCACTAAACTCATCTAAATCATCCATCGTGATGGCTTGATCATGTAATAATCCGAGTAGAATCCAAAGCATATTTGAACGAGAAACATCTCTTGCCAAAACACCAGGACTTTTATAATCATCATAAATTTTCTTTCGAAGTGCCCAGTATTTATCGGAAGATGATGCATCTGAATTTAATATATCCTTATATTCTTCAATTAATCTATCCATATAGGCTTCTTGCCAACCACCTAGTTTCTTTTTAAATAATTTCCAATCTTTTTCCATGTTGACCTCCTATTTGTCTTTACATTCTTTTATTAATTCATTGATATAAGAATCATCAATGTCAAAGCCTAAGTAGCATAGACCGCGATAGATGAAGTTAATATCATTTAAATGAAGGATTTGATTCATCAATTCCTTTTTCTTGTCGTTGATCAAAGACATGTCATAATCACTTGTATTGCCACAAGGATGTATACAGGTTTTGCAGCTTGGCGATATCTTGTCTTTTTCTTTGTGTACTGTATCAATTAGATCTTGTGTAACTGTATGATTTCTTAGATGTTGAAGACAATTCATAATAATTGTGTCTGTGTTTTCTGTTTTTGGATTTGAATCCACGGTTTTAGAAAGACCAATTAAAGCGGACCATAATTTAGTTTCCATCAGATTTTACCTCCACATTAAAATAAGTGTCTGGATAGGGTTCGTCCTTTAAAGTGTAGTGCCACCATTCGGATTCTAAAGGGATAAATCCATTGTCTAACATTAAATTTCTTAATATCATTCGATTCTGAATCTGTATGGTTGTTAATCCATCCTTATGTAAAGGACTAGAAATATCACCAAAGTAATCAAAGGAAGATCCCATATCTAATTCTTTTCCTGTTTTTTCATCAACTAAAGTTAAATCGACAGTACTGCCCCTGGTGTGTGCTGATTTTTCGATGATAAAGTCATTCTCGAAAAGATAGCTTTTGGAATATTTTGGATAGAAAATGGATTTCATTTTATCATCCTCAGTATCTTTCCAAGTCATGAAATGATCAAGGGCACTTTGCGGTCGATAGGCATCCCATATCTTTAATCGATATCCCATTTGTCTTGCCTTTGAATTGATTACTTTTAATTGTTTCACCAATTCTTTTGTTCCTAACGCTACCGGATCTATATAGCCGTCGATGATTTCACCAATGAAATTGTAAGTTGTGCAATAGCGAATATCTAAAAGAATATCGGGTATTTCTTTTTGTATATTTAATAATTTCATGTATATATTCTAATATATTTGTTTATGTTAATCTAGTCGTGTTTTGTGTATAATACTTCATGGAAATGAGGTAACAAACAATGAAATTTAGTGATATTGATTTTTCTGCCATTTCAAGAATGATGGATAATATGAGTGATGAAGAAAAGAGTAAGTTAAATGACATGGCTCAAAATATGATGAATAATATGAAACAAAACGAAGAGCCTGAAGAAGAGACGGACTTTTATGAAGCGTTAAATATAAAAGAAGAAGATTATGCAGATTTTCCGGGAAGTGTCTTAGATCAAATTGAAGCGGGTAGTGATTTGGAAGTCTATTATGAAGATGTAAAGGATGCGGATTTTAGTGCCAGTGCCTTATTCTATGCGAAAGCTACTTTAAATATGTTGCGAAAATATATTTATCCAATATTTAAAAATTTTTTTGATGGATTTAATAATCCTTCAACCACAACAATTTATTCCTATTTATATCCTTTGATGAATGAGGATAACATTCATAAGTTGTTTGATGAAGAGTTTGGAACGCCAGAAGGATGGGTGGAACTTAAAAATGCTCTTCAACAAATCTATATTATTTTAAATCGTGCCGAGTATGATTTTGTGAGTTATGAAGACTTACAATTATTAAAAGATATCTTGTTTAATCAAGAAATATTGTTGAAAATTAAGAATCTATGAAAAAACTCAAAATAAATGCATGCCTAGAACCTATGGATGAATGGACATATGAAACGTATGTGAGTGATTATCTTTTTGAGAATGTTAGTATTGAAGAAAGCTTAGATAATATCACGATTGATGGTTGTAAGTTTAGTAAGTGTCAATTTAAAGATTGTAGCTTTAGCTTTATTGAATGTATGGATCTTATATTTGATCACTGTGAATTTGAAAATGTACACTTTAATCAATGTAGTTTAAGTCGTGTTCATTTCATTTCTTGCAGGATCAGTGGAGTAGAAATATCACAAAGTTTGAATCAGGATGTGTTGATCCAATTATGTAAAGGGCATTATTGTGATTTTGGCGGGAGTACATTTAAAGATTGTTTATTTGATACAAATGATTTCACAGGTTCTGGATTTATTCAGTGTGATTTTAAACAAAGTTCTTTTTGTAAATGTGTATTAAATTTAACAGAATGGTTTAACACAGAATTAAAAAAGCTTGATTTCTCAAGCTGTGGAATAGAAAATATTGCAGTATCGAGTGATAAATTAACAGGTGTTGTCGTGAATTCATCACAAGCACTTGAATTTGTGAAATTACTAGGTATTGTAGTTAAAGATTAATGTATAGTTTCAATCTTTCGGGCATAGATTCAATCAACATATTGACTAGTGTTTCAACATCTAGATACATGTTTTTTTCTACCCATGATTTTGTCATTTCAATAGAACCGTGACAATACATTTGAAGCAAGAAATCAAGCTGTGAATCAATTGTTGTTTTGGCTTCAATTTTCTTTTTGTAGAAATCATAGATACAACGATAGTCATAGTTGGTTAATGAATTGTAGTCATCTTTTTTGAAGGCTTCTTTAAAAAATGTGCTTTGACTTTGAATAAAAGTGAATTTTTTAATCAAAGCCTTTTTTAAAGTTGCTTGATCAGCCATTTCTTTAAAGGAATCTAGACATAGTTTTTCAAAATACCAGTTCACAAGATCTTCTTTATCTTCAAAATTTCGATAAAAAGTTTGTCTTGTCAGATTTGATTTCTTTGTGATTTGAGTTACTGTGATTTTATTTAGAGGTTGTATTTTTAATAAGTCTAATAGTGCATTTGCGATAGTTAATTTTGTGTCATTCATATATTTATTATATGTCATGTCAATTGACTTTAAAAGAGGACTAGCTTAAAATTAAATAAAAGAGTTAGAGGAGTATTAAATATGCAGTTAGGCGAATCAATGGAAGATTATTTAGAGGCCATTTTAGTTTTATCAAAATGTTTAGAACATGTTCGCAGTGTTGATGTGGCAAGTTACTTGGGTTTTTCTAAGCCTAGCGTTTCACATGCTGTGAAATTATTATCGGAACAAGGTTTAATTGTTTTAGATGTTAGCAAATTTTTAACATTAAGTGAAGAAGGAAAGAGAATAGCAGAAGAAACTTATGCGCGTCATACCTTCTTTTCAGATATGCTTCAGAATATTGGAGTACCTAAAAATATCGCAACAGAAGATGCTTGTCGTATTGAACATGTGATTTCGCAAGAAACTTTTGAGGCAATTAAAAAGTATTATCAAAATAATAAAGACTAGCTATAGATTGTATCTGTAGCTTTTATTTTGAAAGGAATGAGGAAAATGAGACCAGAAATATTAGCACCTGTAGGAAGTATGGAAGCATTAAATGCAGCATTAGCTGCAGGTTGTGATGCCATTTATTTTGGATTGCCAAGCTTTGGGGCAAGGGCATTCGCAAATAATTTTGATTTAGAAACCACAAAAGAAGTTATCGAAAGATGCCATTTGTGTGGTGTGAAAGTATATATTACGATGAATACTATTTTGTATGAGGATGAAATAGAAGATGCTTATCAAATGGCTAAAAAAGTTCATTCTTTTGGCGTTGATGCATTGATTATCCAGGATTTAGGATTTATTCATCTTTTACATCATCGCTTACCAAATTTGGTGTTACATGCATCGACACAGCTTTCTATTTCAAATCCTTATCAGATTGAACAATTAAAAAAGTTAGGTGTAAAACGTGTAGTTTTGGCCAGGGAATGTACAAAAGAAGAAATTCAAGCATGCGTGGATACAGGCATTGAAGTAGAAGTCTTTGTGCATGGAGCTTTATGTATTTGTTATTCAGGGCAATGTTATTTTTCAAGTGTGCATTATGGCCGAAGTGGAAATCGTGGTATGTGTGCGCAGCCATGCCGTATGAAATATAATCTTTTTGAAGATGGTCATAAAGTGGATACACATGGAGATTATGTGTTGAGCCCTAAAGATTTATCATTGATTGATGAGGTGAATGCACTAGCTGACATGGGTGTTTGTTCTTTAAAAATTGAAGGTAGAATGAAGAGTGCTCCATATGTGTATGAGAGTGTTTCTCAGGTAAAAAAAGTATTAGATCATTTTGATCGGGATATGCTCGATGAACAGAATCTTCGTGTTACTTTTAATCGTGAATATACGAGTGGACATATGCATAAGGCTTGTGGTAAAGATTTAATGAATAATAAAACAAGCAATCACCAAGGTGTTGAAATTGGTAAGGTTGTAAAGGTTAAGAAGAATAAGATTTGTATTCAATTAACACAAGATTTACATCAAAATGATGGGATTCGTTTTGAACAAGAGAATCTTGGGTGCAATGTAAATTTTATGTATGATAAAAAACAAAATTTGATTTCTTTTATGCAAAAAAATAACACAGTTATGATTGAAGGACCTGTTGGTATCCATGTTGGAAGTAAGGTTCGTAAAACAATAGATTATGTATTGAATAAGACAATTGATGAAAAAATACGTACGTCAAGAAGGCAGAGTAAGGTTAATGCGATTGTTACGTGTGAAAAAGTTGGTCAGCCAATGCATATGAAAGTATATAACGACTTTACACATATTTGTGTTTCTACGGAAATCAATAGTGTACAGGCTTTAAAGCGTGCTACAGATGAAGAAACACTAAATAAACAGTTTTCGAAGACAAAAGATAGTTGGGCAAGCTTTGATCAGATTGAATATCATTTAGGGAAAGATATTTATTTTCCAATTTCAGTTATGAATCAGCTTCGAAGGGATGCTCTTGAAAAAATGAAAGAGGAATGCTTAAAACAGGATGTGGTATTTGAAAAGGAATATAAGTATATTCCAAAGGAAAGTAAAACATCCTTTGATTTATTTGAAATTAATTCAATAAATCAACAGATTGATGATGGTTCTTGTTATGTAAGTGAAATGTTTAATAATGAGAATGTATTAAAGAAGTCAAATATCACGGGTATTGATGGATTGGTGAATGCACATCTTGGAAATGGTAAGATTGTTGATTCCTTGAATGTTTCAAATTCTTATGGAGTAGCCGCAATCCTTGAAATGGGGTATGAAAGTGTTGTGTTGAGTGATGAGTGTGATAAATATCAGGTAGAAGAATTAATGCGAGCTTTCTTAAATCGTTATCATTTTAATGCTCCAGTTTATAAGACTATATA
>UMHM01017856.1_pt1 | contig 10715 bp, 10 predicted proteins | sample 1965501 | NCBI WGS metagenome assembly UMHM01 (sample SAMEA4836095, study PRJEB28245) | human gut metagenome | biome: gut microbiome; material: fecal sample | place: Denmark | collected 2008
TTCGTTTTGAATTTCATAACATTTCGTTTTGGTGATTATATATGTGCTTATAAGATTTTGTGGCGCATGATAAAATTTGTCAGTTCCAGCTTGTTTGCCCTATACTTCTGTATTTTGACTATTTCATATCCCTTCTTCTCAAAGAATGGTCTGGCTGTCAGGCTTACTTCGGATGTGATTTCAACAACTCCCAATTGCTTGGCAATGCGTTCAACTTCAGAAAGAAGTTGTGTGGCCACACCTTTGCCTTGCCAGTCCTTGTGTACGAACATGGAATGCAGATAGCCGTCCTTATTCATGGATGAAAAGCCTACCATGCGGTTCGCATTATCAAAAGCACCTATAAAATGATTGTGTGACAGAAGCTCTTTCAAATGCTCCACACTGTCACCACAAGATGCCCAATCTTCTACTTCTTCTTTTGTATAATCTCTGATATTAACATGTAGCACGGTCGAGCGGAATAATTCCTGCATTTCGGGAATGTCCTTTTCTTCGAGTGGGAGAAGCCTATATTGAGGGTTTAAACATCTAATCACTTTGCATGGATTTCCAACTTCCTTCGTTCCAGCCAAATCAAAGATGTACGGGTCTTTCAGAAGGTAATTGGCAAGGTCGCTTTGAGGTGCAGGAAGCGTGGCAGTAAAGTTATTTACTTTGTTGTTATTAATTTGTCTGGTAAACAGATTGGTTTCAATTTGTATTTTAAGAACATTACTGCTCCAGCCCATTTCTACGGACTGTTTCATGTACCAATATCCTATTCCTAACGGTAACGAGCCATCAAGTATAACCATTTGGCTTGCCCAGTTTATTCTGGCGACAGGGGAGTTCAAGAAAATTTTTTCTATCTTCCTAATCCCCATTCTGTAAATGGCAGAAACGGTTTTCTCTACGTCCTGAATTTGCGCAGGAGCTTCCTGCGTAAATTCTAAAGACTGACAATCAACGGATTGTATTTGCGCAGTAAGTTCCTGCGTAAATTGCTTGTCGTTCAGTTTCAATACTTCGTTTGTCACATTCTGTATGTTTGGAACAGACAGTCTTACATCCGTATCAATGAAACTTCTTAGCACACTCAGCGGATATGTCCGTGCGAATTGGCACATATAAGTAAGGTTGCGTTCCGAATAGCCTTTCTTTTCGGGATAATTGAACCGGATAGCCTTTGCCAGTTGCTTGATGATTTTACTTCCCCATCCATATAAGTTTTGATAATAGAGGATATAGTTGCCCATTTTCCAATAATGGAACAGCATTTGCGCATTGGCTGCGGTAATCAACCGTACTTGCGCCTGTTGTATTTCCGAACCGACAGCATTTATAAATGCGTCAAAGTTCGTCTTTTCTATGTTGGATTCCTTGTTGTTCATATTGTGATAATGGTTTCCTGTACCTCAAACTCCTTGAACACGTTTTGCATTTCGGCATAGTATTTCAGCAAGTCCGTGTTGATTTTGGATGCGCTTTGTTTCAGCTTGTTGGTGCATCCGTTCTTCTTCCGGCTCTCCAATGCAAAAATGATGTTACGTTTGATATTCATATTTGGGTGCGTTTGAATTTCTACACCCAAATATACACCCAAAAATTGAAATAGCGAAAGGTATTTAGAAAGATTTAGATTTACTCTGCATCGTGGATAGTGCATGATTATCAGTGATTTGCAATTTTATGATATTTTCTGAAAGCGTAGGTTCGAGAGCCTACCGCTCCAGAATCCTGTTCTGTTCCGCGACTGAAGCATCGTGGATGGCGGTGAAAAAGGCTGTGATGAACTCCTCGGAGAGGCCGTAGTCCTTGCCTTTCTCTATCATCGAGGATAGGATGCTGTCCCAACGGGAAGCCTGGACAATGGCGATGTTGTGCGCCTTCTTGAACTCGCCTATCCTGCGGGAGATCTCCATTCTGGAACCAAGGGCCACAAGCAGGTTCTCGTCGATGATGTCAATCTGGGAACGGAGCTGCTCGATGCCTTCGTTATATTCCTTGTCATTGGAGACCTTCTGACGGACGGTCAGGCTCTCAAGCAAAGCCTTCAGATCTGACGGAACCAACTGCTGTTTGGCATCGCTCAACGCGCAGGAAGGATCGCAATGGGACTCGATCATCAGGCCGTCCAAGCCAAGATCCATCGCCCTCTGTGACAACTCTTTGAGATACTGGCGTGAGCCCCCCATATGACTCGGATCCGCAAAGAACGGAAGCTTAGGGTAACGTGTGCGAAGCTCAACCGCCATCTGCCAGCCCGGAAAATTTCTGTACGGGATTTTCTGCGAGGTAGAGAATCCGCGATGGATAACGCCCAGTTTTCTGATCCCCGCCCGGTTGAGTCTTTCGAGAGCCCCGACCCATAGATCAATGTCAGGATTCACCGGATTCTTGACCAAGACCGGAATATCCGTGTCCCTCAACGCGTCGGCGATCTCCTGCACGAGGAACGGATTAGCCGTAGTCCGTGCTCCGATCCAGACCATGTCTATGCCATATTTCAGACATTCATAGACGTGCTTCTCATTGGCTACCTCGGTGCAGACCTTCATTCCATATTCATTCTTCACCTTCTGGAGCCATTTCAATCCGGGAGTGCCGACACCCTCGAAGGATCCGGGATGGGTGCGGGGCTTCCATATTCCCGCGCGGAAAACATGGATGCCGAATTCGTGAAGGCCTTTGGCGGTCATCATCACCTGCAGCTCAGACTCGGCGCTGCAAGGACCGGCGATAACGAGAGGGGGAATGCTCTCGTCGAAAAATCCCCACTCGGAGACGGGGATGATGTCAAGTGTACGTTCCATAACTATCTCAAAATCTTTTTAATCCTGTTTGCTTCGTGGATGAGTTCCGTGATCCGTCCACCGTCATAGTCAGCGATAGCGTCACGGAACAGCCTCATCTTTTCCAAATATGTGTCAATGACGTGCAGCACATTGTCCCTGTTCTGCTCCAGAATCGGGGTCCACATCTCGGCGGAACTCTTGGCCAACCGGACGGTCGAGGAGAATCCACCCGACGCAAGGTCAAAGATGTGCTTCTCATCCTTTTCCTTCTCAAGAACCGTCAGAGCCAGAGCGAAAGAGGTGACGTGAGAGATATGCGACACGTATGCGGTGTGCACATCGTGGCTGTCGGCGTTCATAAAAAGCGGACGCATATTCAACGCATCATACAGCCCCTCAACCACCTTGACCGCCTGCGGATCTGAATCCTCGGTGTTTGCGAATATGCAGGCGCGGCCATCAAAGAGGTTCGGCATCGCGGCCCAAGGCCCTGAATATTCAGTGCCGGCCATCGGGTGTGTCGCCACGAAGCGGCAGCGGAGGGGATGGTAGTGCGCCGCGCGGACAATGTTGCTCTTCGTGGAGCAAGTGTCTATCACGATCTTCTTCCCGTTCCCTTCCTCTTTGAATATGTCGAGTACCTGCGGGAGCATCTTCACAGCGGAGCCGACCGGTATGGCTATCACAGTGATGTCGCTCCTGCGGACGCACTCCTCGAACGGGACGATCTCGTCCACAAGTTCCATCCTTTCGGCCGCGGCGGCGTTCACCGGGTCAGCCTCCACCCCAAGAACTATCCGGGCGAATCCTCTTCTCTTCAGGTCGATGGCCATCGAGCCGCCTATCAGACCTAATCCTATAATACCTACTATCATAAAATATTCTTTATTACTTTTTCTATTTTTTTGTTCGCGCGCTCAAGCACCTCCGGCTTGGCGCAAAGCGAAATCCGGATGTAGTCATTACCATTCTTTCCGAATATAAAGCCCGGTGTGATGAACACACCCGCCAGACGCAGAATGCGTTCCGAAACCACCTCTCCGGCCGTCATTCCGTTCCCGGCATATTCCGAAGGCACCCGCCCCCAAAGGAACAGCCCAGCCGTGTCGCGGTCATAAACCGCCCCCAGAGTCTTGAATATACGACCCGCGGCGACACGTCTGCGGACATATTCAGAATTAAGTTCCTCAAACCATTCAGGAGACTGGTTAAGCGCCTCGACCGCCGCGAGTTGCAGCGGCTTGAACATTCCCGAGTCCATCTGGCTCTTGACCTTCAGCACTTCAGCGATATATTCCGGAGCGCCGCCTACCATTCCGATTCGCCAGCCGCTCATATTGTGCGCCTTGCTAAGCGAGTTCAGTTCCAGGCAACACTCCTCCGACCCCTTCGCCGCCAGAATCGACAGCGGCTTTCCACAAAGGATGAATGAATATGGATTGTCATTCACTATCAATATCTTGTGCTTGCGCCCGAAATCCACCAGCCTCTGATAAAGCTCGGGAGTAGCCTTGGCTCCGGTCGGCATATTCGGATAGTTCGTCCACATAATCTTCACACCCTCAAGATCCATCCTCTCCAAAGCGTCGAAATCCGGCCACCAATGGTTTTCCTCCGTCAGATCGTACGTGACAATCTCGGCGCCAACAAGTTTAGATGCCGAAGTGTAGGTCGGATAGCCCGGATCCGGAACCAACACCTTGTCTCCCGGATTGACAAATGCCATAGAGATCAGAAGGATTCCCTCCTTGGATCCGACAAGCGGCTGGATGCCCCCATCCGGATTCAGCGTCACTCCGTAATATCTTGAATACCAATCCGCAAAGGCTTGTCTCAACGCTGGAAGCCCCTTATAGCTCTGGTAGGCGTGGTTGCCTGGCTTGCGGGCAGTCTCGACCAAAGCTTCGATAGCGGCCTGTGGCGGCATCCCGTCCGGAGCGCCTATTCCCAAATTGATTATCCTGTCTTCCCCGCGAGCCACACGCTCCGCATTGAGTGCGTCCATCTCTTTAAGTTTGCGGGAGAAGTAATATTCCTGAACAGATGATGTTCTTTTTGCCGGTTCAATGATCATGATTACATCGAAGATTTATATTCGCCTAAAATGTTAAGTCCTTCCATCAGAGGTCTGACCGCCCTGAGTGCCTGACGGTAGCGTCCGTAGGTCGCGAACTTGATGTCTGCATAGAAAAAGTACTGCCATTCCTGCCCGGGGATCGGCAGGGACTGGATTCTGGTGAGGTTCATGTCGTAGAACGAGAGAATCGTAAGCACCTGCGCCAAAGAACCCGGCTTGTGAGGCAGGGTGAAGCAGAGGGACGCCTTGTTGATTTCACGGCGGGGAACCGTGATGGCGTCGTCCAGAATCAGGAAGCGGGTGAAGTTCTGCTTGTAGGTCTCGATGCTGCGGGCCAAGATCTCCAAACCGTTCTGCTCAGCAGCAAGCTCTGAAGCCACAGCCCCTACTCCCCTCAAGCCCTCAGCGGCGATGTCGATCGCGCTCTTGGCCGTGTCCTCGGACTCCACCATCGTGATCCACGGGCAGTTACGCTCAAAAAACTGACGGGTCTGGTTGATGGCCATATAGTGCGTCCGAACCTCCTTTATGTTGTGGATGTCCTGTCCTGGAAGAGCCATAAGGTTCTGATGTATGGGGATATACACCTCACCCTTGATCTTGTAGGGGTTCGACCTAAGCAGCTCGAAATTCGGGATGAGACCTCCGGAGATCGTGTTCTCGATGGCCATCACCGCCGCCTGTGCCTCGCCTGATGCCACAACCTTGAACAGTCCCTCGAAGGTCGGGCATTCCACGATGGAGATCTCCTCCTCTCGCGCGGAATAGAACTCCCGTGCCGCCTGCTCGTGGAAGCACCCTCGGTAACCTTGTATCGCGACTTTTGTCATATTCATCATCATTTCACGTCACCCTCCCCTTATGGGAGGGACTTGCTCTCACCGCAGCGGTGAAGAAATCAACCAAATAAAAAAGGCTGCCCGGAAAAGCACCGGACAGCCGCATATTCATCTATCTTTTTTTCTGAATATTCCTGCACACGCTCGTCCGGTCCTCTACCTGCCGCGGTAAAAGAAATAAAATCCGAAAGAATAAAATCGTGTGCTCATCATCATAACGACGCAAAGATAGTAAAATCGGAAGAAAATGTTCCTAAAAATTTAATGAATATGCCTAAGTAACCTTCAAAAAATAACCTGCATCATCTTAAGGAATCTTTTCGGTCTATATTTCTTTTCTCATCAGTCTTGTGCCACCGGCGCACCCCTTCTTCGAAAATAGATCTATCTCCGAAAATATTCTCTTAATATGAGGCAACTTATTTTTTTATGTTACTAAACTGCGGAAGAATATTCATCCGCGCCGCCTTAAGGCATTCATTAGACGGTCAATATCTCCTTCTCCTTCGCTGACACGAGCTCGTCAACCGCCTTCACCTTCGCATCGGTGACCTTCTGGATCTCGTCCTCACCTTCCTTGCGCACGTCCTCGGAGAACTCTCCGGCCTTCTCGGCCTTCTTCAGAGCGTCAACTCCATCGCGGCGGGCATTGCGGACAGCGACCTTGATGTTCTCGCCAGTAGCCTTGGCCTTCTTGATGAGCTCCTTACGTCTTTCCTCCGTGAGCGGAGGTATAGGGCAACGGATCACCTCGCCGTTGTTCTGAGGTGTAAAGCCGAGATTGGCGTTGATGATCGCCTTCTCGATCGGCCCGATCATGTTCTTCTCCCAAGGCTGGATGGCGATGGTCCTGGCATCCGGAACCGTCACTGAGGCGACCTGGGGGATAGGTGTCTGGGAACCATAGTAGTCAACCATCACATTGTTGAGGATGGACGGATTGGCCTTTCCCACGCGGTAGGTCTTGAGGTCTTCCTCAAGGAACTGGATAGAGTCCTCCATTTTGGACTTCACTCCATTGATGATCTCTTTCGCTTTGTCTGTAAGCATAGTGTATTGTGTTAATTGTTATTTATCAATCTTTTGTGGTCGTACCCTTGTCTGTTTCCAACAAGACTATTTATGGACAAGCGTCCCGACCTTCTCTCCGTTGACCAGTTTCAGCAGGTTGCCCTCGCCGTTCACATCGAAGACGATGATCGGCATATTCCCGTCATTGCATAGGGCGTATGCGGTCTGGTCGAGAACCTTGAGATGCTTCGCCATCGCCTCGTCAAAGGTCAGTTCATCGTACTTGACAGCGGTAGGATCTTTCTCTGGGTCAGCGGTATAGACTCCATCGACACGTGTTCCTTTCAGCACGACATCGGCCTTGATCTCAAGAGCCCTGAGAGCCGCGCCGGAATCAGTAGTGAAGAACGGGCTGCCCGTCCCCCCGGCGATGAGGGCAACGCCCCCCTCCTCCAGCACCTTGACGGCGTTGTCACGGTTATAGTAGCGTACAAGCGGTTCCATCGGAGTGGCTGAGAACACCTCTGCCTTCACGCCTTCGTCCTTGATGAACTGACTGAGCGCCAATGAGTTTATCACCGTAGCCAGCATTCCCATCCTGTCTCCCTCGACGCGGTCGAATCCCTTGTCAAGACCCTGAAGACCTCTGAATATGTTGCCCCCTCCGTTGACAATGGCGATCTGCAACCCGGCCTTCGCCGCCTGCGCGATCTCCTTTGAATATTTCCGCAGACTCTCCGGATCTAGTCCCTTTCCAACGGACCCGCCCAGGCTCTCTCCGCTCAATTTAAGCAAAACTCTCTTGTACATAGTGCTTTCCAGAATCTTAAATGGTTAATCAAGGCCTCCTCCAATCGGCATCCTCGCCTCCCGAAGCCATCCCGATTCACAAATATACAAAAAATAATAAGTTATAAGCCTAAGACATCGGAACTAAATCCCCTGAAACGCACCCCCGGAGCCTTGACCAATCACGACGGCCGCATTTTCTCCATATAATGCCACCGTCGTATGCGTTTTTGTCTTTGACAAGAGCAAAACCATCCATTTATGCTCCTTTGATCGTTCCAGAATCCTTCCTCGCGCCACTCCAAGACGACACTCCAGGGCAACGCTTTTGGCACTTATCGTCGCCCGAGAGTGCAGCGAGGCACGCTTGGGCGACACTTTCGTACCATTTTGTCGCTCGGTGGTGCAGGGCAGAATTACGTAAGTAAGGATGACGGGACTCTTCGGTGACAACACACACTCTTCGTCGCCCAGAAGCACAGCGGCAGACCATTCCGTGAGCAGATCGCGCCGTCTCGCTCACGAGGCAACCTCGGCAGACCCTTCCGTGAGCAGAATGCGCCGTCTCGCCCACGAGACAACCTCGGAAGACCCTCCCGTGAGCAGAATGCGCCGTCTCACTCACGAGACGACCTCGGCAGACTCTTTCGTGAGCAGATCGCGCCGTCTCACTCACGAGACGACCTTGGAAGACCCTTCCGTGAGCAGAATGCGCCGTCTCGCTCACGAGACAACCTCGGAAGACCCTTTCGTGAGCAGAACACGCTATTTCGCTCACGAGACAACCTCGGCAGACCCTTCCGTGAGCAGAACGCGCCGTCTCGCTCACGAGACCACCTTGGAAGACCCTTCCGTGAGCAGAACGCGCTGTTTCACTCACGAGACAACCTCGGCAGAGCCTTCCGTGAGCAGAATGCGCCGTCTCGCTCACGAGGCAACCTCGGAAGACACTCCCGTGAGCAGAATGCGCCGTCTCGCTCACGAGACAACCTTGGAGCTGTCGTGCGCTACGGGGACTCTACGGGGACTCTACGGGGACTCTACGGGCGCTCCTCGATGCCGCCGAGGTGAGACCAGAGCCAGTGCGACTCATAGAGAGACTTGGTGCCTTTCGGGACGGTGACCTTGACGGCTGAGCGGTCTGTGCGGACGAAAAAGAATCTCGAAGGATCCGACTCTATCGTGGAAATCCTGTCGATGTCCTCTTTCGTTCTCCAGTTCAACTCGATCTCAAGAGGGGTTTTGGAGTCATTAAAGAATCTTGTCCCGATATATTTTACTGATTCCGGGATGATGATCTTGTCGATACCCGTGAAAGTAAGCGAATAACGATCAATAACCTCCACGCCATCCTTGATGGCGAACACGCCGGTGGTCTTTTCTGGAAGCCAGGAGAGTACTTCTGTCCTTACAATATCTGCTGAATAATAGCTGTGCTTATACAACGCCCCGTCGTGGGTGTAGAAATAATCCAGCTGGCTTTCCGAGGTCTTAGGTGTTGTGACTATCTCGAGTTTCGGACAGCGTTCAAACACCGGATTGCCAGCGTCGAACGATTTCATCGTGGAGGAGAATGTTATCCTTTCGAGATTTGGGCAATTATAGAAAGCATAGGCGTCAATGTATCCAATCCCTTCGCCAAGGGTCACTGATTTAAGATCTGTACAGTCGGAGAACGCGCGGATCCCTATTTGATAGACCGAATATGTGATCCCGCCATATTCAATCTGTCCGGGGATGGAGATATCCCCGCCGTATTTGCTTCCGTCAGGATCGGGAATCACCCTTGCCCTGTTTGGACTAGAATAATATTCATAACACAGTCCGCCAACCTCGAATTTTGATTCCGCTTTTTTCACGGTGACGGTGCAGTAGGACTTGAAGCCGCCGTCTTCGGTTGTCACGCAGATCTTCGCCGTTCCGGCGGCGACGCCTTGCACGTTGCCTTCGGAATCGACTGTCGCGACGGACGGTGATTCTGACTCCCATTTCACATTCTGGTTGGTCGCGTCCGCCGGTTTGATCGTGTAAGAGAGTTTGGAGGTGCCGCGTACGGACAGGGTCACCGCCCACGGATTGACCTCCACGCCGGTCACCGGAACCACCTTGGCCTTCACCGTCACCTTGCAGGTCGCCGTCTTCCCGCCGTCCTCGGTCGTCACCGTGACCACAGCCTCGCCGGCCTTCACGGCAGTCACCCTGCCGGCGCCGTCGACCGTGGCGACCTCCGTCTTGTCCGAACTCCACGTCACCTTCCTATTGTCAGCGTTGTCAGGCTTCACCGTGGCCGTAAGCGTCTCCGTCTCGCCTTCGGTCAGGGTCAGCTCCGTCTTGTCCAGAGTGACCTCCGTCACGTTTACCGCCTTGGCCTTCACCGTCACAGCGCAGGTGCCGGACTTGCCCTCCGCCGTCGCGGTGACGGTCGCGGTGCCGGGCTTGAGGCCCTGGACAGTGCCGGTCTTGTCCACAGTGGCGACGCTCCGGTCGGACGACGACCACGCCACGGCCCTGTCGGACGCGGCTTCGGGAGAGACACTGGCGGACAGCACCGCAGATCCGCCCTCTATGATCTCTATCCGGGACGGGGTGACGGCCACGGATGAGACTCCGGCCGTCTCCTCCCTCTTACCGCAGGAGGTGATGAGAAGGATGGCGGCGGCAACCGTCAGCAGCGCGCGCCGTGTGTGTGTGTGTGTGTGTGTGTGTGTGTAAAAACGCTCATATCGATTGATGTTTTGGTTATAGTCTCGTGAGTCCTATGAGTTCTGCGATGCTTTGGTAAATAACTTGGCGACCATCGGTCACACTTTCGGTCTGTATCCCGCTCCTGCCTTGCGTCACCGGCACGGGACGTGACGCCGTGTGGCAGACATTAGGACAAAAATAATAAAAATTTCCAAATATCAAACGAATATGCCGGATATAATGGCCGATATAATGGCCGCACGACCATGCGACCGACCCCCTGAACCCCTCCAACGACAGGAGCATGGGACGGCGCCGAGCTCTCCGGGAAGATGACGCCTGACTGTCCCGCACCCGAAGGTGACGCGCGGCACAGTAAGGCGACTCTTCCGCGCCTTTCCGTTGCCCAAGGGCGCAGGGCAGAATGACGTATGGATGAAGGAAACCCTTCGGCAACGAAAACCATACTTATCGTCGTCCAAGGGTGCAGCACGGCTCCCTTGGGCAACACTTTCGTACTTTATCGTCGCCCGAGGG
>UMHM01082355.1_pt1 | contig 10697 bp, 10 predicted proteins | sample 1965501 | NCBI WGS metagenome assembly UMHM01 (sample SAMEA4836095, study PRJEB28245) | human gut metagenome | biome: gut microbiome; material: fecal sample | place: Denmark | collected 2008
ATAAAGCAAAACAATTAGGTGGATATGATAATATTACAACCATTATAATTGTAAATTAAGCAAAAACATTAATTATCTCATGAAAGGAATGATAAAAAAATGAATGTAGAAGGGAAAGTACTTGGAAGTAGATATGAACTTATAGAAAAAATAGGAAGCGGAGGAATGGCAACAGTATATAAGGCTAGAGATTTAGTATTAAAAAGATATGTAGCAGTAAAAGTTTTAAGAGAAGAATATACAACAGATAATGAATTCATAAAAAGATTTAATACAGAGGCAGAATCAGCAGCAAGCCTTACACATCCTAATATTGTATCAGTTTATGATGTTGGCAAAGAAGGTAGTTTATATTATATTGTAATGGAATTAATAAAAGGCAAAACTCTAAAAGAAATAATTGTTGAAGATGGAAGAATGGGCTGGAAATGGTCTGTAAAAATAGCAAAACAAATAGCTCAGGCCCTAGAAACAGCACATAAAAACAACATAATTCATAGAGATATAAAACCACATAATATAATAATAACAGAAGATGGAACAGCAAAAGTAACTGATTTTGGAATTGCAAAAGCAGTATCAAACTCAACAATCACAGCCTTTGGAACAACAATAGGTTCAGTACACTATTTCTCACCAGAACATGCACGTGGAGGATATACAGATGCAAAATCAGACCTTTATTCTCTAGGAGTTGTGCTATATGAAATGGTAACAGGAAGAGTACCTTTTGATGCTGATACACCAGTATCAGTAGCATTAAAACACATGCAAGAAAAACCAATAGAACCAATAGTTCTAAATCCAGCTATTCCACAAAGTTTAAATAACTTAATCATGAAAGCAATGCAAAAAGATCCAAATCAAAGATACAGTTCAGCAACAGAAATGATTGAAGATTTAGATAGAATCATAAAAAATCCAGAAATTGGAGTATCTAGAGTTGCAGAAGATACAGAACCAAGCAAGAAAGAAGGAACTGGAACTGCCAAAAGAGCAAAAGAAGGAAAATTTGCAAAATTTAATAGATTTTTAGAAGAGCATAAATTTGTAAAAGCAGCATTAATTGGAATTATATTTTTAATAGTATTTATTTCAACAATAGCTATAACACTAGGAGTTCTTAACTCAAAACAACCAAAAGATGTTGCATTACCAAATCTTGTAGGCTTAACATTTGATGATGCAAAAGCAAAAGTTGCAGAATCAAAAATTACAGTAAAAATTCAAGAAGAAAAATATGATCCAGAAGTTCCAGAAGGGAAAATAATATCACAAGACCCAAAATACCAAGAAAATTTTGCATTTACAGTAAAAGAGGGAAGCACAATAAATGTTATAATAAGCAAAGGTCAAGAACTTGTAAAAGTTACAAAATTAGTAGGCAAAACAAAGGATGAAGCAAGAAAAGAATTAAAAGAATTAGGCTTAGAAATGGAACTAGAAGAAGAATATAGTGATGAAGTTGAAGCAGGAATAATAATTGAACAAGATAAACAAGAAGGAGAAGAAATTCTAGTAGGAAGCAAAGTAAAAGTAAAAGCAAGTTTAGGAATAGAACAAGTAGAAGTACCAGATTTAACAGGACTTTCAGAAGATGAAGCAAAAGCAAAAATTGCAGAAGCAAAGCTAAAATGGATAAGAACCGATAAAATAAAAGACTCAAGTAAAGGCAATGGAGTAGTAGGTCAAAACATATCAGCAAAAAGTATGGTAAGTAAAAACTCAGAAATAACAATAACAATAAATGAATATCAAGCAATGGTACATGGAACAATAAATATTAATGTTGCAAGCCTTACAGGATATGAACCAACATATAAGAAAATTAAAGAAAAAATAAAAGATCCAGAAACAGGAGAAGAAAAGGAAGTAGAAAAAGAAGTTTTAGCAAATCAGCCAAGCAAAGTAAAATTGGTAGTTTTAGTAGATGATGTACAAGTAGAATCAAAGGATGTTAGTGAAGACTTAACCAATGTTACAGTAGGCTTTGATGGAGAAGGAACAGTAAGAATTACAGTTAAGATAGATGGAACTGTAAAAGCAAGAAAAGACTTAAACTTAAATGCACAAACAACAATAAACATTCCTTAAAAATTTATAAGAGAATAACTTAAGGGGCGTATAGCATACGCCCCAAAAAACAATAAAAGGAGATTAACATGGGATTTTTCGATAAATTAAAACAAGGATTAGGAAAAACACGTGATTCACTAAATGATAAGATAAATAGTGTTTTTAGTAACTTTAGAAAAGTAGATGAAGAGTTATTAGATGAGCTAGAAGAAATCTTAATAATGTCTGATATTGGAGTAGAAACAGCAACAGAAATTATATCAAAATTGAGAAATAGAATAAAACTAGAAAAAATAACAGATGAAGAAGGCGTAAAAACTGCTTTAAAAGAGGAAATGCAGGCAATATTAGATAAAGTACCAAATGGACTAGAATTAAAAACATCTCCAGCAGTTATTTTAGTAGTTGGAGTAAATGGAGTAGGAAAAACAACTTCGATTGGAAAAATTGCAAATAACTTAAAAAAACAAGGAAAAAAAGTAGTAGTAGCAGCAGCAGATACATTTAGAGCAGCAGCAGTGGAACAACTTGAAATTTGGGCAAATCGTGCAGGTGTTGACATAGTAAAAAGGCAAGAAGGCTCAGACCCAGCAGCAGTTGTATTTGACGCTATAAAAATTGTAAAAGAAAAAAATGCAGATGTATTAATATGTGACACAGCAGGAAGATTACACACTAAAAAATATCTAATGGACGAGCTATTAAAAATAGGTAAAGTAATAGAAAAAGAATTACCAGAAGCTTCAAAAGAAACCCTAATGGTAATAGACGCAACAACTGGGCAAAATGCAATTATACAAGTAAAAGCATTTAAAGAAGTAGTACCAATAACAGGACTAATACTTACAAAATTAGATGGTACAGCTAAAGGTGGAGTAGTAGTAGGAATAGTAAACGAAAATTCTATACCAGTAAAATTCGTTGGTGTAGGAGAAAAGATAGATGATATGGAGGTATTCAATTCACAAGAATTTGTGGATGCAATAATATAATTGGAGGTTTAAATGAAAAAAATAAGGAAAAGAGAGATATTTGTAATTTTATTTCTTATAATATTTGCAATATATAGTATTATAAACATAAGAGGAGAATACCTACAGATTCTAAGCATAGGAGAACAATATTTGGAAATATTTAAACACAATTTAAAACAAAGAACTTATGTGTTTTTAGCAAGTTTTGCAATCATATATTTATTAAGCTATATAACAACATCTTTTGTAAAAAAAGGACTAAAAAAGTTTTTCAATGAAGATAAAAAAGAAATGCCAAAACTTCCTAATAAATCAATATCTTTTGCTTATGCAACCATTGCAGGATTAATATTTTCAGGCACAATTACAGAAAAAGCAATACTTTTCTTTAATAGAACTTTTTTTGCAAGAACAGAGCCAGTATTTAATCTAGATATTGGATATTATGTGTTCCAAAAGCCATTTATCGAGGCAATACTATATAGTTTTATAATTGTAATGGCAGTAATGTGTGTACATATAACAGTATACTATGTAATATGTTTTCATAAATTTTTTAATCAAGGCATAAATATGGATACACTAAAAAAGAATACTTTTATAAAACAAATTGTAACAAATATATTTTTAATACTACTTGCAATTTCAATATTATCAATAATTACAGTTCAAGAAATTGTATTGGGTAAATTTACTACAACTCAAAACGGTACATCACTTTATGGTGCAGGTTTTATAGATGTAACAATAAAAAAATGGGGATATATTATCTTCTCAGTATTTATAGTAATAAATGCAATAAGAGCATTAATAAAAACCAGAAAGCAAGAATATAGAAAAGCTTGCTATGCAGTTTTACAAATACCAATTTATCTAGTTGTGCTATTTTTAGTAGTAATATTAGTAGATGTTACTTATGTAAAAAGAAATGAATTAGATAACCAAAAAAACTATATTGCTGAAAATATTAAATATACAAAACAAGCTTATGATATAAATATAGAGGAAATCGACTTACAAAATACAGGAACTATAACAGCAAATGATATTCAACAAAATGAAAACGTTGTAGATAATATCAATATATACAATAAAACAAGGGTATTATCACACTTAGAAGAACATCAAACAAGCTTAGGCTTTTACACTTTTAATTCAACACGGTGTAGGAGTGTATGATGTAGATGGAAAAGAAACTTTAGTATATGTAAGCCCACGCGAAATAATAAGTAATGAAACAAGAACTTATAACAATAAAATGCATGAATATACACATGGATATGGAGCAATAATAACATCTGCTTCAACAACTTCAGAGATAGGAGCATTAAAGTATATAAAGAGCAACTTTGTAGATACAGATGAGAATATAAGAATAAAAGAACCAAGAATTTATTTTGGCTTACAAACAAATGAGGTAATTGCCACAAATAAAAATGAAAAAACAGAATATGATTACCCTCTAACTAGTACAAGCAATAGCTACAACACATATAATGGAAAAGCAGGAATACAACTAGGTTTCTTAGATAGATTAGTTTTAGGAATAAAAGAAGGAAAAATAAAGCTTGCATTTTCTTCAAATATTAATTCTGAAAGTAATATAATAATAAAAAGAAATATATTACAAAGAGTAAAAAAAGTTTTACCATATTTACAATATGATGAAAATCCATACATGGTAATAACAGATTCAGGGAAAATGGTATGGGTAATTGATTGTTACACAACATCAAATAGTTATCCATATTCACAAGTTACAAACTTAATTCAAGACAATGGCACAGTAAAGAAAATAAACTACATAAGGAACTCAGCAAAAGTAATAGTAGATAGCTATGATGGGACAATGAAGTTCTATATAACAGATAGAACAGACCCAATAATAATGGCATATTGGAAAATGTATCCAAGCCTATTTGAAGATAAAGACGCAAAAATACCAGAAGATATATCAAAACATTTTGTATATCCAGAATATTTATACAATATTCAAGCAGATATATTAAAACAATATCATGAAGTACAGCCAGAAGTATTATACAGGTCAGATGATGTTTGGGATACAGCAAAAGAAAATACAAGTAAAGTAACTACATTAATAGGAACAGACATAAAACCATATTATACACTTGTAAAAACAGTAGACAGTGATAAAGAAAAATTAGGATTAGTTATACCATATACAATAACAGAAAAGCAAAATATTAATAGCTACTTAGTAGGTTCATGCAATGAAAATGGGGAAAAGGTGCTAAAACTATATAAATTTAATAAAGATGTTGCAATACTTGGAACTCTACAACTAGATACATTAGTTGAGCAGGATGAAAAAATATCAGCAGAATTAAATGCAATAGAAGTTATGGGAGCAAAAATCGAAAAAAATATTATAGTAATTCCTGTAAACAATACTTTACTATATGTAGAACCAATATTCCAAGTTCTGCAAAATGAAAATAAAACATCACCAATATTAAAAAAGGTTATTGTTGCTTCAGGCAACAAAGTTGCAATAGGAAATAATATAAGAGAAGCTTTAGCAAATCTATTATCACAAGATGCTGTAAGTATAAAAATAGAAACAGGAAATATAGAAGACTTAATAGACGAAATAATAAAAGCAAACAATAACTTAACTGAATCAAACAAGAGCAATAACTGGGCACTTGTAGGACAAGATATAGAAAAGTTGCAAAGCTTAATAAATGAATTAGAAAAGCTAAAAAATGAAGAAGAACAAAATAAAAAAGCTCAGGAACAAGAAAATGTTAGCCAAAGCAATAAACAAGGTATATAAAAACAGAAAAACACCCAAAATAAAATAGGGTGTTTTTCTTATGTTTAATAAAAAGATAAATAAAAAAATAGATAACTTAAATGAAAAACTTGATAAATCTGGCATAATGGAAATATCTTACTTAATGGGAAGCAAGAAAGAAATAATAAAGAGAAACCTATTAGCAGGAATATCAAGAGGAGTAGGGATTGGAATTGGTGTAACAATAATATCATCAATAATAGTGTACTTATTACAAAAATTAATAAAACTAAATATACCAATACTAGGCCAATATATAGCAGATATAGTGTCAATAGTGCAATGGAACTTATAATAAAAAAATAATAAAATGCATTGCAATTTAGTTTGATTTATTATACAATAAAACAAAGGAGGAAGAATATGGTAGAAATTTCAACTTCAATTTTAAATGTAGATAAAGAAAATGCAATGAAAACTTTTTACGATTTAGAGGTTGCTAAAACCGATTATTATCATATTGATGTAATGGATGGCAAGTTCGTAGAAAAGAATACAACAGAACTAATGTACGATTATGCAAATAGCATAAAACATATTTCAAATATACCATTAGATGTACATCTTATGGTAGAAAATGTGCAAAAATACATAGAGCAATATTTAGAACTAAAACCACACTTTATAACAATTCATTATGAGGCATTTAAGGATAAAAAGGAAATAAAGAAAACTTTACAATACCTTAAGGAAAATGATATACAATGTGGATTATCAATAAAACCAAAAACAAAAATAGAGGAAATTTATGAATTTCTTCCACAATTAAGCTTATTTTTAATGATGACTGTTGAGCCAGGAAAGGGAGGACAAAAACTAATCCCAGAAACAATAGAAAAAATAAGAAAATTAAAAGAGTATATATATCAAAATAATTTAGAAACATTTATAGAAGCGGATGGAGGCATTAATACTGAAAATGCAGCTATATTAAAAGATGCAGGAGTAGACATAATGGTAGTAGGAAGCTGTATAATAAACTCAGATGACTATAAAAAAACTATAAAAGAGCTAAAAAAATAACACTTTTCCACAGGAAATCCTGTGGAAAAGTTGTTTTTTTGTTCAAAGCACCAGCTTAAATTTTTCTATTAAAAAATCCTAATAGTATTTGGCCAATTCCAACTGTCATTGATATAAATGATACAAATGCACCTAATACAGGAATTAGTGTTATAACGTAAAATGCAACAACTACAATTAATAGTTTAATATAAGAATTTAGTTTTATATTAAGAACGTCTGCAATCTTATTTAAGAATAGAGGTAAAGCTAATCCTAATAAGAATAAGTAAGCAACAACCATAAAGAAAGCTAAATGAATACCTACGCTTAATAAACATAATCCAACAAATATAATAAAGATTGCAATAAATGAAGCAAGGCCAATACCAAAAGCTTTAAAAACATTAGCAGTATTGAATTCTGGTAGTTTGCTTAACGCCTTTTGAGCAAATAGTTTAGCAAAGAAAACTACTGCAAAAACATAAACTAGTAAAGCAACTAAGTCAAATAATGAAGCAAATATTACTTTTGAAGTATTGTTGCTTGAAACATCAACAAACTTAGAAGTTGTAACTTTACCAGCAACAATTCCTTCTGGAATTGCAGTATCATGAGGAGTTGCATAATCTAAGTCTCCATCTATAGAACAATTTGAATCAGTATTTGCAAAAGTTAAATTTTTTGCATTAATTTTTGCATTACCTGCAACTTTACCAGAAAATTTAAAATCTTCCGCATAATCTACTAAAAGATTTGCATTTACTTTAAAATTATTTTGTGTTATTAAATTGTTTGTTGCTGTAATAGAAGCAGTTCTATTTACTATACCATCAAGAGAAGCATCATAAGCTGCTAAATTCAAATCTTTTTGAATATAACAGTAATAATCCATTGTAAAGTTTCTAACTTGTGCATAAACAGAACCTTTTATTTGGCCATTTAAAGTCATATCACTAGTAATTACAAAAATACTGCCATCAACAACTACATTAGGGCCAATATTTACAGAATTAGCTATAGCATATATATCTCCGTGAACTTCAGAACCAGCTTCAATAGTAAAAGAATCTGCTAAAACGTAAACATTTCCATTAATTACAGACCTTGAATTAATAGAATCGATTATAGCATTACCCTTTTTATCTTTATTATTTGAATAAACAACATCAGATTGAATAGTAGCATTTTGAGACATTAAGAATAGATTACCATTAATTATACCACCATTATTTCTTGGATTAGTAGTAAACTTATTAGCAGAAGCAAAAATGTTTCCCATAATAATATCACTTAAAGAATAAGATTCCTCACTTGAAACGAAAACATCTTCATCAATAGTAGTAGGCTTTTGTTCTACTGCTGCTGTGGTTGTTGGGGCTTCAACTGTAACCATTTGCTCTTCATCACTAGCAAGAACAGCAGAAGAAAGTAAAACAAAAGATAATAAAAGTAAAATAAAAAATCGTTTAAATTTAAACATAAAAAAACCTCCTAAAAAATTAAATAATATGCATATATAATATAACGAATAAAATAATTTGTCAATGAAAAACAAGGCAAAAAAAATAAAAAAATAGCCAAACTTGAGGAGCTTTAATATTAGAAAAATTATTAAATTCCTAAAGATTTGACTACTTTTTTAAACAGACAAATTATTTGTCTTTAATTACTTCTTTAATTGCACCTAAGCCAGATAATGCATTTGTTGCTTCAAAAGGGATAAATACTTTATTAGCATCTCCTTTTGCTATTTCTTGCAAAGCTTCTAATGATTTAATTTGAATTAATTTATCATCAGGATTTGATTTCTTGATAGATTCATATATCATTTGAATTTCTTGAGCTTTAGCAACAGCAACTTCACGTATAGCTTCAGCTTCACCAGCAGCTCTTCTTATTTGAGATTCTTTATCAGCCTCTGCTTGTAAGATAGCAGCTTGCTTTTGACCTTCCGCAAGAGTTATAGCAGCTTGTTTTTCACCTTCTGCTTGTAAAATTGCAGCTCTTTTATTTCTTTCTGCATTCATCTGTTTTTCCATTGCATCACGAATATCAGCAGGTGGATTAATATCTTTTATTTCAACACGGTTAACTTTACATCCCCATTTATCAGTAGCTTCATCTAGTAAAACTCTTAATTCATTATTTATCATGTCTCTTGAACTAAATGTTGAGTCTAAGCTCATTTTACCAACAATATCACGAATAGTAGTTATTGCTAAATATTCAATACCTCTTCTTAGAGATTGAATTTCGTATACTGCTTTTGCTGGATCTGTTATTTGATAAAACACAACAGTATCGATTGTTATTGTAACATTATCTTCTGTAATAACTCCTTGTGGAGGAATATCCATTGTTTGTTCCTTTAAACTTACAACACTACGAACATGGTCAACAAAAGGTATAATTATTGTAAGTCCTGCATCTGCTATTTTATGAAATTTACCTAATCTTTCAATAATGTAAACTTCAGCTTGTCTTACGATTTTAATAGATTTGAATGCTATAATTAGCACAATTAGTAATAAAATTATTAAAACTACTGTCATAAAAATTTACCTCCTATAAATTTTTTAAAATTCAACTAATTTAAAATAGGTGTTTTTGGTTTAACAATAAGTTTAACACCATCAATTTTTAAAATTTCAACTTCTGTACCTTGTTTAATATCTTCATCAGCTTTAGCGGACCAGATTTCCCCATTAACTTTTACTTGACCTGTTGAATTAAGTGTGTTAATTTCGGTTGTAACAATACCAACTTTTCCAATAAGACTATAAGCATTTGTTGCAATAGTTTTGCCATCATCAAAATACTTATTAACAATAGGTTTTGTAAGAGGAATAAGAACGCTTGAAGAAATTACAAATACTGTGGTTTGGATTAATAAATTATCTGTAAAAAAGCTTGCTACCATAGCAAAAAGAGCACCAATACCAAGCCAGAAAATTAAAAAGCCAACGGTTGCTATTTCGATTATGAAAAAAATTCCAGCAGCAATTAACCATAAATACCACATAAAAATCTCCTCCATAAACATTATACTATAAAGTGTATAAAAATGGAAGAGAAATATGCTAAAATTTACATAAAAATGAACTATATGTAAGGTTTAGCTAATTATTATTTATAAATTAATCGTTGTTTAATTTTCAGCAATAACCTGTGATACTTTATAAATTAAATCTATTTTTTCTGTTGGACAATTTTTGAACAAATCACTAAAAGCTGTATTCAAGTAAGAGCTATCCCTTGTAGAAGCTCCATCTAAGGCGTAAGTTAAAGAAACATCCAATAAATCACATATCTCATCTAATCTTTTTAAACCAATTTCTGTAGAACCACGTTCAACTCTGCTAACATAAGCAACAGAGACATCTAATTCTTCTGCTAATTTCTCTTGTGTTAATTTTTTGTCAATTCTAGCTTGTTTTAATCTCATACCAATAATACTATAATTAAGTGCCATTTATATTCCTCCTTTTTTGTTTGAATAATAGCATTTTGGGGTAAAAATAAACAGAAACAACAATGTAAATATTTACTAGCAGTAAAAATATTGTAACCAGAAGGATAGAAAAGTATGCTTAAAAATTGCTTGAATTGTAATATTTATATGTGAGTAATGTTACAATTATATTACAAATTGCAAAAATGGTTGCAATTTGTAATTTTTTATAATTTACCAGATTAAAACTATTACCAAACAACAAAGCAACTGTGTCGAAAGATGTAGAAATTTGATGAACGATTTTTGTTGCAATATGATATTGGGTATGATATATTATTTACATATTAATCTTGACCTATATTTCTAA
>UMHM01008726.1_pt1 | contig 10693 bp, 9 predicted proteins | sample 1965501 | NCBI WGS metagenome assembly UMHM01 (sample SAMEA4836095, study PRJEB28245) | human gut metagenome | biome: gut microbiome; material: fecal sample | place: Denmark | collected 2008
AAAAGAAGATGCAGGAAGAAGTCAAAAAGATCAAAGAACATGAAGATGGCTATGTCAAACTGGCTAGAACCACAATAGAACATTATGTAAGAGAAAAAGTAGAAATCATTCCAGAAGTCACAAAAGAGATGAAAAGACGTGCTGGTGTCTTTGTATCTATTCATGAAGAAGGGCGTTTAAGAGGCTGTATTGGTACCTTTATGCCTGTTCAGGATAATATTGCCTTAGAAATAGTACATAATGCGATCGGTGCATGTAGTGAAGATCCACGCTTTGATCCTATTACAGAAGAAGAACTTGATAATCTCATTATCTCAGTCGATATATTAGGAGAAATAGAACAAGTAGAAGATATCAGTACATTAGATCCTCATATCTATGGTATTATAGTATCCCATGGATCTAAAAGAGCTTTACTCCTACCTGATTTAGAAGGTGTGGATACAGTGACTGATCAGATTCAGATAGCTTGTCATAAGGCAGGTATTCATGAAGGAGAGAAGATCAAGATAGAAAGATTCAAGGTGATCAGACATGATTAGATGTGATTTGTGTCCTCATCATTGTGTATTAAAAGAAGGACAGACAGGATTCTGTCATCAAAGAATCAATAAAGAAGGGCGCATAGTTTTAAAAGACTATGGTGCTATTACTTCTCTTTCTATAGACCCAATAGAAAAGAAACCACTCTATCATTTTTATCCACATACAAAGATTCTATCTGTCGGTTCTTACGGCTGTAATATGAAATGTCCTTTCTGTCAGAACTACACCATATCACAGGATAAAGGTTCTTCTATACAGGTGCATACAACACCTGAAAAACTTGTAGAAGTCGCCTTAGATTTAAAAAAAGAAGGGAATATTGGTATTGCGTTTACTTATAATGAACCACTGATCAGCTATGAGTTTATTTATGATACTTTTGTATTATGTAAGAAGCATGATTTAAAGACTGTTATAGTCTCTAATGGAATGATAGAAGAGAAATACATAAAGGAGTTATCTCCTTTAGTAGATGCATGGAATATTGATTTAAAAGGATTTAGAGAAGATATTTATAAGATACTCTCTGGTGATTTAGAAACAGTAAAGAAGAGTATTCAAATAGCTTCATCAAGTCATCTGGAAGTCACTTCTTTGATTGTACCTGGTATTAATGATAGTCTCAAAGATATGGAAGAAGAAGCAAAGTGGTTAGCGTCTATTGATTCGAATATTGTGTTACATATCACACGTTATTTTCCTGAGTATCATTATCATGAATCTCCTACATCTATAGAACTTATTGACCAAATGGTAGGAGTGGCTAAGAAATATTTAAAGAATGTATATAGAGGTAATTGTTAGATGTTTAATGAAGAAGAAATTAAAAGCTTTAGTACAACAGATATGCGTATATATAACTATATATTGAAGCACAGCATTCAATTCCCTTATATGAGTATAAGAGAACTGGCAGATGAAATTCCTACATCTACAGCTTCTATTATGCGTTTTGTGAAAAAGATGGGATATGACAGTTTTCCGGAATTAAAATATGCTTATAAGAAAGAAGAAAAAGAAGTTTCTCTTCATATGGTCAATGACCTAGATGAAACTATTGACTGTTTAAAGAAGTTCAATACCCCTTATTATCAGGATTTATTCAAAGAAGTAGCCTATATACTTGGTAATGCGAATATGATTATTTTTGATGGCATGGGTGATTCAGCTAAGATTGCGGAATATGCAGCAAGACGCTTTTCTACCAATGGTTTTTTTAGTGCAGCCTTAACAGATCCTTATCAGTGGGTATCTATGGATGGCACAAATATTGTGGTTGTCATGTTATCTGTTTCAGGAGACACACCTGAACTTGTTAGAAAAGCCAATGGCTATAAGCAGGCGGGAAGTACTTTAATCACAATTACTGTTTCTGATGATAATACACTTGTGAAAATGAGTGATTATCATATCAGCTACTATATTAATGATGTAAGAACAGATGAGATGTCTCATACTACGCAGGTACCTGCATTAAGTATTATTGAAATACTTTCTAATATGACATTGCATATGTGTTACAATACGTTACAATAATGAAACATTTTGCAGATAATGCATACTATTCAAGGAGGGCTTCAAGCCCTTTTTTTATTTGTAATCCTCTGATAGAATCAATTACGAAAAACGAAATCGTTTTCAACATCGGCCGAATGAAATAAGAAGAGGAGAAACAAAATGGAAGCAATTCAAAGCTTTATGGAACGTTACTTCGTACCATTAGCTGCAAAAATCAATGGTCAGCGCCATGTGGCAGCCGTGCGTGATGCGTTCACTTTATCATTCCCACTTACAATGGGTGGGTCAATGGTTTTACTTATTAACTATGTATTATTAGATCCTAGCGGATTCATCGCAAAATTACTTCACTTAGGTGATTTAATTCCAAACCTAGCTCAGTACCAGGCTGTTTTAAGTTCTGTTATCAATGGTACAACTAATATCTTATCAATCCTAATTGCATTCTTAGTGGCTTATCAGTTAGCTCAGGAAATGGGTGGAGATAAAGTATTATGTGGTATTACATCTCTTTCAGCTTTCTTTATTCTTTATCCTGCTGCTCAGGCATTTGCAGGTAAGAATGCAGGAACTGGTTTAACAACTACTTACCTTGGTGCACAGGGATTATTCGTTGCATTATTAGTAGGTCTATTAACTACAGAATTATTAACTCGTTTTGGAAATAATGAAAAATTAAGAATCAAGATGCCAGAAATGGTACCACCTGCAGTGGCTCAGTCATTTAACTTATTAATCCCAATGATGTTAGTACTTGCCATCATGGGTGTATTAAACTACTTATTCTCAATGATTACTCCTGAAGGTATTCAGGTTGTTGTTTATAACGCTATCCAGGCTCCATTAACATCTCTTGGAAGCTCTATGGGTACAATCATCGTATTCGTATTAGTACAGCAGTTATTATGGATCGTAGGTATCCATGGTCCTAACACTTTAAATGCATTACGTTCAGTTATCTTTACAGAACAGTTAAACGCAAACCTTGCTTATGTTGCAGCTCATGGTTCTGCATGGGGTGCACCTTACCCAGTTAACTGGGGTTCAATCAACGATGCATTTGGTAATGGTGGAGGATCAGGTGCAACACTTGGTTTAATCCTTGCAATGTTTATCGTAGGTAGAAAGAATAAAGGTGAATTCTCTATTTGTAAGATGTCATTAGTTCCAGGACTATTCAACATCAATGAACCAATCATGTTCGGTTTACCAATCGTTATGAACCCAATGTATGTTATTCCATTCATCTTAGCACCAATCGTATGTAACCTCATTGGTTATTTCTGTGTATGTGTCATTAAGATTATCCCACCAGTCGCTTATTCAGTTGCTTGGACAACTCCAGGATTCTTAACACCATTCTTAGGATCAGGTGCTAACAACATTATGGCATTAGTTATCGGTATTCTTTGCTTAGTCGTAAGTACAATTATCTACTTACCATTCGTTGCAGCAAGCACAAGAGCCGCTATCAAGAAAGAAGCAGAAGAAGCAGGAGAAAACAATGCGTAAAGACTTCTTATGGGGTGGAGCAGTTGCTGCACATCAGGTAGAAGGTGGATTTAATGAAGGTGGTAAAGGACCAAATGTCTCAGATATGATGACAGTTGGTTCTGCCACTACTCGTAGAAAGATCACTAAAACAATTGAACCTGATCAGTTCTACCCAAATCATACAGCGATTGATTTCTATCACCACTATAAGGAAGATATCGCTTTATTTAAAGAAATGGGATTTAACTGTTTTAGAACATCTATTTCCTGGGCAAGAATCTTCCCAATGGGAGATGAAGAAACACCAAATGAAGAAGGTTTAAAGTTCTATGATGATATGTTTGATGAACTATTAAAGAATGGTATTCAGCCAGTCATCACATTATCACACTTTGAAATGCCTTATCATTTAGTTGAAAAATATGGTGGATGGAGAAACAGAAAGATGATTACATTCTTTGTAAGATTCGCAAAAGTATGTTTCGAAAGATACCACAATAAAGTTAAATACTGGATGACATTCAATGAAATCAACAACCAGGCGAACTATGAAGCAGACGTAGCTGTATTTACTAACTCAGGTATTATATTTGAAGAAGGTGAAGACAAAGAACGTACTGTTTATCAGGCAGCACATTATGAGCTTGTTGCAAGTGCAATGGCTATTAAAGAAGGACATGCCATTGATCCTTCTATGATGATCGGATGTATGATTGCGATGACACCTATTTATCCTTATTCATGTAATCCAGATGATATGTTGAAGGCAGTAGGTGCAAACCATAAGCGTTTCTGGTATATGGATGTTCATGCAAGAGGACGTTATCCAGGTTATATGAAGTCTTTCTTTGAAAGAAAGAACTTCAATCTAGATATTACTGAAGAAGACTTAGCTGTTCTTCCTCAGGGTACAGTAGATTATATTGGATTTAGTTATTATATGTCATTTGCGGTTAAGGGTGATGGAGATGTCAACCTTGACTATAATGAAGAAACAGATTTATGTGATAACCCATATATTTCAAAGACTGAATGGGGATGGCCAATTGATGCGAAAGGTTTAAGATATAGCTTAAACTGGATGTACGATCGTTACAACCTTCCTCTATTTATTGTAGAAAATGGCTTTGGTGCAGTGGATCAGATGGTAGATGGAAAAGTACATGACCAGTACCGTATTGATTACCTTAAAGCGCATATCGAAGAAATGAAAAATGCAGTAGATATTGATGGTGTAGACTTATTAGGTTATACTGTATGGGGATGTATTGACTGTGTTAGCTTTGGTACGGGTGAAATGAAGAAACGTTATGGTTTCATTTATGTAGATAAAGATAATGCAGGTCAGGGAACACTTGCAAGAAGCAAGAAGGATTCCTTTGAATGGTATAAGAAAGTAATAGAAAGTAACGGAGAAAAATTATGAAAAAATACTTAGTTCTAGATGTTGGCGGCAGTGCTATTAAATATGCAGTAATGGATGCAGAAAAGAATATATATGAAAGAGGTAAGGTACCTACTCCCTTAGATTGCCTTGATTCATTTGTAAATAGCGTTGAATCTCTATATAATACATATTCTGATGTATCTGGTATTGCGATGAGTATGCCAGGAAGAATTGATCCTAATAAGGGTTATTGTTACACTGGTGGTGCTTTAGTTTATATTCATGATATAAATATGGCAGAATTACTATCTGAGCGTTGTGGTGTAAGAGTCACAATTGGTAATGATGCAAAATGTGCCGCTAACGCAGAACTAGGTTTTGGTAGTCTTCGAGATATTCAGGACGGTGCTGTAGTGATTCTTGGCACAGCTATTGGTGGTGCTTTAATTAAGGATCATAAGGTATTAAGCGGATGTAGATTTGGTGCAGGTGAATTTTCTAATATCATCACTGATTACCATAAGCCATTTAATGGTGATACATCTTGGTATGCAAGTAATGGAATCAATGGATTACTATTACATATCCAGGAAGCATTAGAAACAGAAGAAAACTATACTGGTGAAGAAATCTTTGAAATGGCTAATAATGGAAATGAAGCTGTTTTAAAAGGATTAAATCAGTTCTGTTTAGAAACTGCAGTACAGATCTACAACATCAATCAGATCTTTGATTGTGAAAAAGTGGCGATTGGTGGAGGTATTAGTGCACAGCCATTACTATTAGAACTTATCAAAAAGAACTTTGATGAAATCTATAATTCATGTTATGCAAGCACATTGCCACCAGAAATCGTAGTCTGTGAATATCGTAATGATGCGAACTTAATCGGTGCTTTATATCAGCACTTAAATTAATAAAGGAAGATGATAAGATGTGGAATAAATTAAGAAATGAACCTGTGAATAAAACAGGTTATATCAAACGTATAATCGCTTATGGTATTGATTGGTATTTAGGAAGTGTCTTATCATCACTTCCTCTTATTCTGTTATATATGTCTCTTCATAAGGATGCTGTCTATATTCCTCAGCAGTTATCTATATTTAAGGGATATTATCAAGTAATTGCAGGTGTTCTTTCACTTTCAGTTGCATTTGTGTACTATGTAGTATTACCTATAATCTGGAAAGGACAGACTGTAGGTAAAAAACTATTAGGATTAAAGATTGTGAATGACAACTATCAAGAAGTGAATGTGAAACAACTGATCATCAGACAGGTTATTATGATCTTCTTAGTAGAAGGAAGTATTTATACATGTAGTAATATGTTTCATCAGTTAGTCAATGTATTAACTGGATACAATATTGCCTCTATCTGGAATAAAGTAGGACTCGTTATTACTATATTATCTGGAATACTAGTAATTGTCTTAAAGTCTAAGAAATCATTACATGATATTGTCTCACATACACTTGTTGTAGACATTAAGTCAGAAGACTACAAGAATATGTTGTTGAGTATTGAAAAGAAAAATAAGAAACAGAATAAGAAAATGAAAAAGAGATTTGCATAAAGTATGATAAAATACCTTTTGGAGGTATTTTATGGTTACGGTAGATCAAATGAATCAATTAAGTGATTTAGAATTAGATATTTACAACTACATCATTTCTCATCGTCATGAAGTGATTCATATGAAACTTAAAGATTTATCTACAGATCTTCATGTATCTTCTTCTATGATTACAAGAGTAGCTAAGAAACTTGGTTATGAAGGATTCTTAGAATGGAAAGCAGAAATGAAACTGGATCAGGAAGATAAACCTATACAAAATAAACGTGCTTTAAATTATATTCTCGATTATTTTAATCGTGTAGACAATAAAGAGTTTGATGATCTTATTCATCAAGCTGCTGAAATAATTGTGAACAGTCATGAGGTGATCTGTTCTGGCATTGGTCTAAGTGATGCGATTGCAAAGTTTGCGGCTTCTTTATTTAATCGTAAGGGAAAACGTACCATGTATAGTGGAGACTTCAGTGCCCGCTTTAGGGGGATGTATGATCAAAATGACTGTGCTCTTTTCTTCACAGTTTCAGGAGAAACAAGAGAGGTCATTGACCGTATCAAAGACTTAAAAAAATATGATATCAAAATCATTGTAGTCACAAATAATGCTTCTTCCTCAGCTGCGAAGATGTCTGATTTAGCTCTTACGTACTATATGCCAAGTACCAAAAATAGTGACTTTTATAGTTCAGCAACACAGGTACCTGTTCTCTATATTATTGAGTCTATTGCGAATCTATTTATAGAATATGGAATTTACTAAAGAATGCTTGAAAGGCATTCTTTTATTTGTTTAAATGTTCTATGTTATGATATGAAAGAGGAACGCTATGAGGGAAAATTTAGAAAAGTATGGTGAAGTCATTGCCGGAAGTATTTTATTATCTTTAGGAATCTGGTTGTTCGTAACACCTAATGGCTTGAACTTTGGAGGTGTAATTGGTACATCACAGATTATCGAAGTTTTTATAAGAAAACTTCTATCAATTCCTAAATCAATGAACATTGTAGGGATTATCAACTTTATGATTAATATTCCATTATTTGTTATGGGATATAGAATCTTGAACAGAGAATTCTGTGTTAAAACAGGTATGAGTGTTGTTGTACAGACTATCACATTATCTTTCTTACCTAACTTAACACATCCAGTCATGCCCGATATGTTATCTAACTGTATCTTTGGGGCTATTATGTGTGGTGTTGGTGTAGGACTTGCCCTCAAAGGTAGTGGTAGTGCAGGTGGTATTGATATTGCGGGTGTATGCTTATCTAAGACTAAACCAGGATTTTCAGTAGGAAAGTTATCAATAAGTTTGAATGCTGTTATTTTAACTTGCTGTGCATTTATCTTTGATTTACAGACTACACTGTATTCTATTATCTTTGTATTTGTATTGTATTTCATTAGCGACCATATCCATTATCAGAACATCAATGTGATAGCATTAATCTTCACTAAAGAAAAAGATATGAAGAATGTGATTATGGAAAAGACTGGTAGAGGTGTAACTTACTGGATGGGTAAGGGTGCTTATACAGAAAATGATCAATATATTCTTTATTGTGCAATCAATAAATATGAAGTGAAAACATTTAAGAAGATTGTATATGATATTGATCCACAGGCATTTGTGACTATTAGTGAGGATTCAGAAATCCTTGGTGGATTTGAAAAACGTCTATAGACAAATTAGATTGAATAAGGCTGATAAAATGACCTTGACAACATATTTATTTATTGTCTATAATACTTGAGTAAAAGCTATGAACAGAAGAGTAATATCGATGGAACGCAGAGAGAATTCCTGGCTGGTGTAAAGGAATGGGGAGGTTGATATGAATAAAGACTGGGAGCTGTATTTTGGATCTAACGTGATAAAATAACGTGTTGCCGCGTTAAGGCTTAATGAGGTCTACTTATGTAGATGAATAAGGGTGGTACCACGGTTAACTCTCGTCCCTAGCGGATGAGAGTTTTTATATTCTAAAGAAGGAGAACACACATGGAAGAAAGAAAGTTTACTGATCAGGAATTAGTAAGAAGACAGAAGTTACAGGAACTTAAAGATCTTGGAATTGATCCATTTGGACAGAGATTTGATGTGACTGCTTATACTTCAGACATTAGAAAGAACTATAGCGGTAAGACTGCAGAAGAATTAGAAGAAAGCAAACCAGCTGTAAGTATTGCGGGTCGTATTGTTGCAAAGAGAAGAAAAGGTAAAGTATGCTTCATGAACCTTCTTGATAGAGATGGAAAAATCCAGTTATATATCAAGAAAGATACTGTTGGTGAAGATGTTTATGAATTAGTTAAGAAGAGCGATTTAGGTGATATTATCGGTATTGATGGTGAAGTATTCATGACTCATACTGGTGAATTAACTGTAAGAGTAGAAAAGTATACACACCTTACTAAGGCTTTAAGACCTTTACCAGAAAAGTTCCATGGTTTAACAGATACTGAAGAACGTTTCAGAAGAAGATATGTTGATTTAATCATGAATGATGAAGCACGTAAAGTAGCCTTTATGAGACCTAAGATTGTTCGTTCAATCCAGCATTATTTAGATGATAAAGGATATACAGAAGTAGAAACACCAATCATGAACTCTATTCTTGGTGGTGCTGCAGCTAAGCCTTTCATCACTCATTTCAATGCATTAGATAAAGATTTCTACTTAAGAATCGCAACAGAATTAAACCTTAAGAGATTAATCGTTGGTGGTATGGATGCTGTTTATGAAATCGGTCGTTTATTCAGAAATGAAGGTATGGACAGAACTCATAACCCAGAATTCACTACTATCGAAGTATATAAAGCATTCTCTGACCTTGAAGGTATGATGGACTTAACAGAAGGTATCATTGCGAATGCCGCAATGACTGTCAATGGTACTTATGATGTAGAATACAAAGGTCATTCTATTTCATTAGCACCTGGATTCAAGAGAATCTCTATGGTTGAAGCAATTAAAGAAAAGACTGGTGTTGACTTTGGTGAACAGAAGACTTTTGAAGAAGCTAAGAAGCTTGCTGAAGAACATGGTATTGAAGTAGAACCACACTTTGCATATGGTCATATTGTCAATGCATTCTTTGAAAAGTATGTAGAAGAAACAATTGTAGAACCAACATTCGTATATGGTCATCCAATTGAAATCTCTCCTCTCGCAAAGAAGAACTTACAGGATCCTCGTTTCACTCAGAGATTCGAATTATTCATCTGTGGTAACGAATATGCAAATGCATTCACAGAATTAAATGATCCAGATGATCAGTATGAAAGATTCGCAAATCAGTTAAAAGAAAAAGAATTAGGTAACGATGAAGCCAACGAAATGGATATGGACTATGTAGAAGCCCTTGAATACGGTCTTCCACCAACTGGTGGTATGGGTATGGGTATCGACAGATTAGTTATGTTATTAACTGGTCAGGAAACTATCCGTGAAGTTATCTTATTCCCACATATGAAGAATAAATAAATCTATGTATTAATATTAGGCATATCTCATGCAAGAGATGTGCTTTTTATTTTATGGTTTTTGAAATGTGATGGAATGAAAACAGAAAATGTGGAGGAATAGAAAATGGAAATATGATGGAATGAGGACTAAAAATGTGAAGGAATAAAATTGTAAAATATGATGGAATTCACTGTAATGAGTATGAGAGCATACATTATAAAGACTAACTTTTTTTTGAAAATGGTGCTGTTTACTTTAGTGTAATACACGGTATTTAAAAAGAGGGTTCAAACCCTCTTATAAAACCTTCTTCACAAATATCTTATTGAATATACTTCTTGTAAATTCATCATCATTCATCATATTCTCTAAATATTTATTGAAGTTCTTCTCTTTCTCTATTACTTTTTTAAAATGTGGATAACTCTCTTTAATCATCTTTCTTATTGCTGTATAAGAACTACCACTACAGTTATATTGAATAGTCTGTACATTATCGATTAATGAGAAGATAGAAACTGAATTTCTAGATTATAATGAAAATTGGTTAGTTTAGATTTAATTACCTATTTTACTTAAATGCTCATCAATGTTACGACCACTATACATGACAGTAGCAATACGCACGATTTTCTCTTTTACAAAAGGAATATATAGAATAACGAAGTTATCTACAGGAAGAACTCTTATGCCTCTACT
>UMHM01001643.1_pt1 | contig 10690 bp, 6 predicted proteins | sample 1965501 | NCBI WGS metagenome assembly UMHM01 (sample SAMEA4836095, study PRJEB28245) | human gut metagenome | biome: gut microbiome; material: fecal sample | place: Denmark | collected 2008
GGCATCAAGCCCCTCATCACCATCAAGGAGGGCAAGGTCGTTATGGCGGGCAAGGCCCGGGGCCTGCCCGGCGCTTACGTTGCCCTGTTCAAGAAGATCGAGGAGCTGGGCGGCATCAGCACCTGCGCCGACGCGCTGGCCGGTTACACCCTCGCCCCCCGCGAGGTGCAGCCCATCCAGACCTACCTGCAGGAGAATCTGGGCCGGAACGAGGCCCTTGTGCGCCAGATCGGCTGTGTCATCGGCACCCACGCCGGCCCCGGCGCGTTCGGCCTGGCCTTCCTCGATGAGGGCTTCACCTTCTGATCTGACCCAATCAAAAAGAGGAACTGCTTTCCCGGCAGTTCCTCTTTTTTGTTGGTTCACAGCACCGCGTCCGAGACGATCTTGCCCAGCAGGAGCACCAGCACCACAAGCATCATGGGGCGGATGAACTTTGCGCCCTTCTTGAGGGCGAAGTGGGAGCCCAGCAGGTTGCCCACAATGCCGCTGATGGCACAGGGGATGCCGATGGAGAACACCACCAGCCCGCTGGAAAGATACGTTACCAGGCTGGCGTAGTTGCTGGCAAGGTTGAGCACCTTGGCGTTGCCGCCCGCCGTGCGCAGGTCAAAGCCCATCAGGGTGGTAAAGGCAATGATGGCAAAGGTGCCGGTGCCCGGGCCAAAGATGCCGTCGTACAGGCCGATGCCCAGCCCGATGGCAAGGGCCAGCACCGCCTTTTTGGCGTTCAGGGTGCCGTCGTCCCGGTTCTCGTCGGGCAGGTCCCGCCGCCAGAGGATGAGCACCGCCGCCACCGGCAGGATGATGAGCATCATGGTGCGCAGCACCTGATCGCTGAGCAGGAGCACGATGTGGGAGCCCAGTGCGCTGCCCACAAAGCTGCCCACAGCCGCCAGCAGGCCGACCCGGATGTTCATGGCTCCCTTCTGGAAGAACTGCGCCGTGGCAAAGGTGGTGCCGCAGGCCGCGCTGAATTTATTGGTGCCGTAGGTGTAATGCACCGGCAGGCCCGCAAACAGGTAGGCGGGCAGGCTGATCAGGCCGCCGCCGCCCGCCGCCGAGTCCACAAAGCCCGCAAACCCGGTCATCAGCATCAGAAACAGCAGCATTGGCAATGATAATGTAATTTCCATTCGTTCTACTTTCCCACTCTTTCGTTTACTTCAGATACAGCTTTCCCTCGCAGGCCAGGATCTGATCCAGAATCATCCGGGACACCCGGGCACCATAGACCATGGCGGGGTGGTCGTTGTACTCGATGATGTCATGGAACTCCTTGTTCATCAGAACGATCACATACTCGCCGTAGGGGGTGTGGATGATGCCGCCGTCGTTGCGGCAGGCGTTCATGCTGCCGCTCTTGCTGGCCACCCAGATAAGCTCCGGCTCGCCGGTCTCCTCGCAGTCCAGATAGAACTGGGGGAAATCGTGGGTCAGCATGGTGTTGTAGTGCTGCTGGCGGAAGATGCCCAGCATGGCGGCGCTGGCTTCTTTGCTGACCAGTGTGCCCTTTGCCACCTGCGCAAACAGGGCGGCGTAGTCCCGGGGCGTGGTGGTGCCCAGCTTGTCGTAGCGGTCAAAGTGGAGGGGGTTGTGCAGGACGGTGTGCCCAAAGCCCAATTCCCGGATGCAGGCATTGATGGTGTCCAGCCCCAGGTAATCGATGATCATATTGGTGGCGATGTTGTCCGAGCAGATGATCATCATGGTGGCGGTGTCCTTCACCTTGAGCTTTGCCCCCACGCCCAGGGCCCGGAGCATCCCGGAGCCGTCCACGAACTGGCTGGCCTCGTAGGTGATCTCCTCTTCCAGGTCAGCCCTGCCCTGGCTGGCCTGCAGATACAGCACCGCCAGAATGAACGCCTTGATGGTGGAGGCCGTCTCGAACTCCTCGTCGGCACCGATCTCCACCGTGCTGCCGCGCAGGTCATCCACAAAAACGCTCATCTTACCCTGATAGGAATAGAGCTCTGCGGCAATGCGCTTTTCCAATGTCATATTCTGATTCATCTGGAATCCCTCAACTTTTCTATACTTTCCGTTATACTTTATCCTTACCGTTAAGACATTATTATCGTTGATATCGTTGTTATCGTTGCTAACTTTTCTTTTTCACCAACGTTATCAACGATTGCAACGATGATTTTGATACCAACGGTGATTACAGGTTGTTTTCAAAGAAACGCTGTGCGTTGCGGAAGAAGATGGCTTCCACCTCATCCTCGGTGAAGCCCTCTTTCCGCAGGGCATCGGCCAGCAGGGGCATTTTGGAGCAGTCGCTCAATTCCAGTCTGCCGCCGATGCCGTCAAAGTCACTGCCCAGACCGATGATCTCAATGCCGCCCACCTGCTTGAAATGGGCGGCGTGTTTGGCCATCAGGGCCGTGGTGCTGCGGCACAGGTCGGGGCTGGGCTGGTCATCCAGAAAGCCCGCGCAGTAGTTCAGGCCCACCAGACCGCCTTTTTCCGCCATGACCCGGATCATCTCATCGGTCAGGTTGCGGCAGTGGGGGGCCAGGGCGCGGCAGTTGGAGTGGCTGGCCGCAAAGGGGCGGGTGCTGTGCTCCGCAATGTCCCAGAAGCCTTTATCGGACAGGTGGCTCACATCGGCAATGATGTGCAGGCGCTCCATCTCGGCCAGGAACTCGAAGCCCTTCTCCTTCAGGCCGGTCTCGGTGTTGGGCATACAGGGCCAGATGGGGCCGTTGCCGGGCACCACGTTGGGGCTGGCCAGCTCGTTCTCGTGGTTCCAGGTCAGGGTCATCATCCGCACGCCCAGCTCGTACATCCGGCGCAGCACACCCAAACTGCCCTTGCAGCAGTCGGCCTCCTCAATGGTCAGCATTCCGCTGATCTTGCCCGCCTCGGCGTTTTTGCGGATATCCTCGGGGCGGTAGACAGGGGCGATCCTGTCGGAATACTGCTCCATCATCCGCTTGAACACGTCGATCTCCTCCAGCGCCGTCACCAGCGGGTCCGCGCCCGGGGTGGGGTCGGCCAGATTCACAAAGGCGGCAAAGCACTGGAGCATGTAGTCGCCCTTCTCCAGCTTTTCCAGATCGATGTGGCCGTTATTGCGGGCAAAGGTCTGCCCGTCGCCCCGCATCTCCGCGCGCCGCAGCTCGCTCAGGGTGTCACAATGTAGATCAAAGACTTTCATCGTTCATGTCCTTTCTTAACAGCTTTTATGTCAAGCCTCTCCGGGATGCTGCCCCTTCGCAGCAGCTGGCGGGGTTAACCCCCCAGTCACGCTTCGCGTGCCAGCCCCCCTAATAGTGGGGCCCTTGGCATGGCGGAAAGCCTTTCCTTTTTGCCAAGGCCGCCCCTACTAGGGGCGGTGGCATTGCGAAGCAATGACGGTGGGGTTTCACCTTCAGAACACACTCCCCACCGCATACAGACTCCTGACCAGATCTTCCCGGTACAGCGGGTCGACGGGGTCAAGGCTGTTGATGACCACGCCGCCGCTGGCGGACGCGCCGGTGGAGTGGATGTAGCGGCCCTCGCCAAGGTAAAGGGCGATATGGCCGGGGAAATAGAGGGCATCGCCCCGCTTTTTATCTGCAAAGGGGATCTGATGCATGGGCCAGCCCTCCACGATCCTGGCATCCCGGTAGATGAGCACGCCGCACTGCATATAGGCGCTGCTGACAAGGCCGGAACAATCAATGCCCCGGCCCGATTTGCCGCCCCAGCGGTACTCGGTGCCCAGATACTTTTTCGCCTGCGCGCAGACGGCATCCCGGAACGCTTCCTCGCTGCCATCGTACCACGCCTGCAGTGCCTGCGGCACCAGCTCCCCGGCGGTAATATTCCGGGCCTCGGCCAGCGCGTCATCAAAGGCCAGCCCCTCCCGCTGGGAAAACACTGCGGTCATCTCAAACCGCACCGGCTCCAGCGCCACGTCCCGGACATAGCCGGTGCGGCCATCCAGCAGGGCCACCTTGGCCCAGCCGGTGTGGGCCTCGGCTTCCTCGGGCGGTTCGGGCAGGCGGCAGAGCAGGCAGCCCCGCTCCAGCTCCAGCATCCGCACCCCCTGCACCTTGGGCAGGCTGAGCACATCGGTGGCACGGCCCACCAGCACCAGCGGCTGGGGCAGGTAGTCCCGCAGCGCATCCTCGCTGACAAATTTCAGCGCATCCCGCCGGACAAAGCCGTGGTAGCCGTAAAAGGTGACCACCTCGGCCACCTCCGGGGAGAGGGGCACTCCCTCGGCGGTCACGCCGCCGGGGGCGGTGCGCACCTGACAGGCCTGACCGTACAGGCCCTCGTCCCCGATGGTGGAAACAAGGCCCGCCTCGCTCTGTTTGGTGGTCTGGGGCAGGTCGTAAATGGTCACGACAGGCTGGGCAAATATGGCGTATTGCATCATTCGGTTCCCTCCAACAAATTCAGCAGCTCCTCCGGCTTCATGCGCAGGATGGCACCATCCGCGCTGCCGGTGACGGTCTCGGCCAGATCCTGCTTGGCCTGCTGCAGCTCCACGATCTTTTCCTCAATGGTGTCCTGGGCGATGAGCTTGTACACCTGCACCGGGTTCTGCTGGCCGATGCGGTAGGCACGGTCGGTGGCCTGATTCTGGGCTGCCACGTTCCACCACGGGTCGTAGTGGATGACGATATCGGCGGCGGTCAGGTTCAGGCCGGTGCCGCCTGCCCGCAGGGAGATCAGGAACACGCTGGCCTCGCCGCCGTTGAAGCGGCGCACCAGCTCCGCACGCACCGGCTTGGGGGTGGAGCCCTGCAGGGTGAAGTGGCTCACGCCCTCTGCGTCCAGCCGCTTGGCCAGCAGCTCCAGCATGGAGGTGAACTGGCTGAACAGCAGGATGCGGTGCCCACTCTCCACGGCACTGGTGACCAGCTCGATGCAGGCATCCAGCTTGGCGCTGCCGCCTGTCCAGTTGTCGGCAATGAGCCGGGGGTCGCAGCAGATCTCCCGCAGCCGCATGAGGACGGCGAACACCGCCATCTTGTCCTCGGGCTTGGCGGCCCGCAGCTTCTCCCGGGCATCCACCACGGCGGCAAGGTAGAGCTTGCGCTGCTCCTCCTCCAGCTCGATGCGGTAGACGTTCTCTGTTTTGGGGGGCAGCTCCTTCAGCACCTCGGACTTCATCCGGCGCAGGATGAACGGCCCGGTGAGCTGGTTCAGCCGCCGCACCGCCGCCGGGTCATTTTCCTGCGTGATGGGCTTTTCAAACCGGCTGCAGAAGCTCTTGTAGGGCGGCAGGTAGCCCGGCATCAGGAAGGAAAAGATGCTCCACAGCTCACCCAGGCGGTTCTCCACGGGGGTGCCGGTCAGTGCAAAACGGACACGGCTGTTCACCCCGCACACCGCCTTGTATTTCTGGGTGGTGTGGTTCTTGATGGCCTGGGCCTCGTCCAGGATGCAGGCGTAGAATTTCTGGTTCTCGTACAGGGTCTCGTCGCGGCGGAGCAGGTCGTAGCTGGTCACCACCACGTCGGCCCCGTCCCACTGCTCGGCCAGCTGGGCCCGGTGGGCGGCATCCCCGTCCACCACAACGCAGTTCAGCTCCGGCGTGAACTTTTGGCATTCCTCGGCCCAGTTCAGCACCAGCGAGGCCGGGCAGACGATGAGGCTGGGCAGGGGGTTCCCGCCCTGCTCCCGGAGGGCCAGCAGATAGCTGAGCACCTGCACTGTCTTGCCCAGACCCATATCATCCGCAAGGATGCCGCCCATGCCGTAGCCATCCAGCGTGCGGAGCCAGCGGTAGCCGTCCCGCTGGTATTTTCGCAAAACTTTTTGTAGAGACGCAGGCGGTGTATACTCGCTGTCCTTTACCGCGTGGAAGCTCCGGCTGAGCTGGCGGAAGGCATCGTCCCGGTTGAAGCGGATGCCGTTCTGCCCCGAAAGCGCCCAGTCCAGGCTGGGGGCCCGGTACAGGGGCAGCCGGGCGTGGGCCTGGCCCAGTTTGGCCCCGGAAAGCTCCAGCGTCTCGTTCAGCTCGTCCAGCACCTCCATGGAATCGTCCAGCCGGAGCAGACGGCCATCGCGCAGGCGGTGGTAGCGCTTTTTCTGGTGGAGCGATCTCAGCAGGGCTTTCAGCTCTCCCACCGGGAACTCCCCCGTGTCCACCTCCAGGTCGAGCACGCTGCCGTGCACCGACACCCCCACCGAGATCTTCGGCGGTGCGGCCTGCATACTGCGGAAGGCATCGGTCAGGTAGACCTCGCCCTCAGCCAGCAGGGCCGGGATGCCCTCATCGAGGAAGCGGTAGACTTCATCCTCCTCATAGGCATCGTAGTGGGCGGCAAGGCCGTTGCCCATGGTGTCTGGCCCCGGCTCCAGATACCGCCCCAGCAGCCGCCCGGCCCGCTGTTCGGCACGGGCATCCCGCAGCAGACCGGCAGGCCCCGGTTCCTCCGGCGTGACGCGGTCCTCGCCGTACAAAAACTCAAGGTGCGCCCGCACCGTTTCCCGCGTGGGCGCGTCAAGGTAAAACTGCACCACCGGCTCCAGCGGGATCTGGTTCAGCAGCAGGCGTTCGGGGTCCTCAATGGTCACCCTGCTGCCCAGCTCCGGCAGGACGTAGCTGCAAAAGGCGGTGGCATCCCCGGTGGTAAAGAACAGGCTCTTGCCGCACAGTGCCTCAAGGGCGGGCCGCATCCGGGCGCTTTCGGCCCGGTCCAGCTGCCAAATCGTATCCTCACTGTATAAATAGTCGTTGTCTAAACCCGTTTTCCATCCCAACGCGGGGGTCACGGACACCTCCACGCCGCCCCGGCGCTTTTCCACCCGCATGGTCAGGGCCGGGATGCCGGTCTTGAGGGTGTAGCCGCCCAGATTGCCGGTGGGCGCATAGAGGGCCACCAGACCATCAAAGATCTCGCCGTTCAGCGGGATGCCCCCGGCAGGCCCGTTGCGGGGCGCATTGCCGTAGCTGCGCAGGGCCGCCTCGGCTCCTTCCTTTGCGCTGAGCTGCCGCCGCAGCAGGCGGAGCAGCTGCTGTGCCTCCGGGGCAAAGGCCTCCCAGCTGTGCTGGAATTCCAGCGCCTTGCCGTAACTGATGAAACCGTGCTTCTCCACGGCCCGCAGCAGGTCCGGGATGCTCTTTACCACATACTGCCGCCCGCCGTCTGCCGAGATGCGCAGCCGCAGCCAGGGCAGCTCCCCGGGCAGCAGGGTCAGCTCCGGTTCCAGCTCTGCGGCGTGGGGGCGCAGCTCCGCGTGGCCGGTCACGCCGTCCACCTCGGCCAGTGCTCCCTCCTGATAGGCCCGGAGCAGCCGCCGTGCCTCGTAGTCAGATTCCGGTTCCTCGCCCCGCCACTTCTTGCCGAACAGCATTTCCAGGCTGGAGGCATAGCTGTCCCTGCGGGGCTGCTCCTCAGGCTGGGGCGTTTGCAGGTTGGCCGTGCCCCGCACCACGCCCGGGATGCTCTCCGGGCTCTCAGCAGGCTTCTGCGGCGCTCTGCCGGAAAGGCCCTGACTCTCGCTGTCCCACATCAGCAGCGCGCCGATGTGCTTGCAGCAGGGCCCCTCGCCGTTTTCGTTGTAAGGGCAGGAGCAGCTGGCGCTGACAAAGCTGCCATTTTCCCGCAGCCAGACCTGGGTCTGGTACAGGCTCCGCCCGCCGCCGCGCACGTCGGCGCTCAGGTGGCGCACGCCGTTCCCGGCCACTTCGCAGTTCAGATCCTGTATCCGGTCCGTGTAGGCCTTGGCCCGCGCGAATACCGTGCCGCCCAACAGGTAGCGGATCTCTTCCATGTCCATCCGGGGTCTCCCTCCCTCTGCAATGCTCTATTGGTTAAGCATACCGCACCGGCGGGCGGGATGCAAGGGGTGCCGGGAAAAAAAGTTCCGGAAAGCACAGAAGCGCCTCATCCGGGAGAGGATGAAGCGCTTCTGTACTTTGGGAATTTTGGAACACTCAGCCCGCATTGCGGTTTACAGGCCAAGTGGGGGTTGGTTTAGGGCTGCTCAGGCATTCTCCTTGAGCTCCTGTGCTTTCTGCCATGCATTCAGCACATCGATCTTGCTTACGGCGTTGTCGGGATAGAATTTCATCTCTTCCGGAGCCGTGCCCTCATCGTTCAGGTCAGGGATAAGCTCGTTTTCCATGGCCCAGCGGGCGGCATGCTGCAGGTCCATATCCCGCTCTTCCTGCCCGACATCGGGGTAGAGCAGTTCGGATTCGGGCATGGGCTTACCTGCATCCTCCCACAGCATCATGGCAAGGGCGCTGCGGTTGCTGGGGAAGTAGGGCAGAGCCATCAGCTTGCCTGCAAATTCAGCGCCCAGAGAATAGGCCTGATAGCCCAGCACTGCACCGCCCACAACAACAGTAGTGCCGATCACGATGGGGCCAACGATATCGGGCTCGTCATCTTCAATGGATGCATCCTGTGTCATGGCTTTCAGGGTCACGGCCTTTGCAGGCATCACAAAGGCAAAGCTTTCCTTATCCTGATAAGCGTTCGGATCATCCAGGCCGGTGATATCCCAGTGGCCAAATTTCAGACCGCTATCTGCAAAAGCATCCTTATCAAATGCAACGCTCACCGTTGCACCCTCGGGGACATGAAAGGAACCGTCCTCGTTGGCATTCTTTTTAACGATTTCGGTGATATCCTCGGGGTCAGCACCATTCTTGCCGGGCACTGTTACGCTGGTGATAACGCCGTCCTTCAAGGTCAGGATGGGCATTTCAGACACAACAAAGTCCTTTTCGTCCGTTGCCAGCTTATTCTCACCCTTCTTGACAGCAGCGGTCAGGGTCTGTTCGCCGGTCTCCTTGGGAGCAATGCGGAACTCGTGCTCAACCTCACCGTTCCTCAGATTGATTTTCAGGCCGCCTTCCGGCATAGACTGATACGCGCCGGTTTCGTCCTTATACTCGATCTCGCTGTTCTTGTCACCAAAGTCGATGAATGCCTCACCCAGCTTGGCATCGTCCTTGGGGTCAACCTTTACGGTAAAGTCCTTGCTTTCGCCTTCCTTGATGACGGCATTCTCCAGGCCCTCAATGGTCACAGAGGTGTGAACACGGCCTGCAACGGTATAGTCCTTGTCCGCTGTGCCCAGCTTCACATCATCCCGCTCCACAGCTGCGGTCAGGGTCTGCTCGCCGGCATTTTTGGGGGTAATGTGGAACACATAATCATTCTTGTCACTGGCCAGATCAATGGGCAGGCCGTCCTTCGGCATGGGCTGATACACACCGTTGTCGTCCAGATATTCGATCTCGCCGTTCTTGTCGCCAAAGGTCAGGATACCGGTACCGGTGCTGTCCTTATGGGTAAGGGTCACGGTAAACTCTGCCGGGTCTTCTGCTTTGATCTCGCCCTTCAGACCGTTGATGGTCACGCCGACTTTCTTGGAAAGGCAGCGATATTCCTTGCCATCCTCGGTTTTGTAGCCTACCAGATAGCCCTCATTCGCACTCGTCAGGTTCAGATCCTTCTGATACTTTCCCGTGGTGGCTGTCGTCAGCTGACGGCCATCCTTCGGGTCGGCGCAGTCGATGGTGGCAGCATTCTTGAAGCTGCTCTCAATGGTGATGACCTGATCTTCCTGCAGGTAAATATCGATATTATTGCCTTGGAAGGTGGTCTTTTTCAGGTCAACACTGCCCTTGACCACTTTCACGCCAACCTTGCTGTCTTTGATCGTGCCGCCGGAAATTTCCGTATAGGCAGAATCGTCCCCGCTCTGAATCGCGCTTCCATTCGGCGCTGTAAATGTGCCTCCCTTGAGATAGAGCTTTTCATAGACTCGAACTGCACAGTCCCTCGTACTGGAAAAATCGCCGCTTTCAACGGTTGTTTCACCTTTAAGATACGAATTGAGCGCAGGGCCCGGAGCGGTTACTTTTCCTCCCGTGATTGTCAGGTTTCCGGTGTTGAGCACGCCTGTGCCTTTGCCGCTTGAAGTCGATTCAACCGTCACGTCTGTCAGCGTCATAATGCCAACCAGTTCGGCAACTCCTGCGTCTCTGTCCCATGTCTGGTTATAAATGACCGGGCTCGAATTGCTGGTATAGGTTCCTCCTTTGATGTGAACCTTGCCGCCCTGATTGTTGACCGCATTATCGCCGGAGGCAATGACGTTGATATCATTGAGCCACATCACGCCTTTGTTATACCGCCAGTTAAGGAAAGTTTCTGTGCCGCTTCCGTAATAAGTACCACCATTAATGGTTATCGTACCCTGAAACAGTGTTACAATTCTAGCACCACCTTCTACAACATAATTTGCGCCGTTTTCAACCATTACGTTACCGTTGTTCGACACATTAAACAGGGTCCCATTATAGTCGATATTACCCGTGATGTTGATCGTCACTTTCTCGCTTGCACTGATCGTTACACCACTGGTATAAGCATTCCGCATTTGATAAGTCGTTGCACCATCATGTTCCTCAATGAATGTATCGTTGATGATATCTCCCGACTTTAACAACACACCCTTTTCCGGGTCAATCGTATTCTCCTCCGCAAATGCCGACACTGCCCCCGCAGGCAGGAATGTCAGCATCATACTGAATGCCAGTAAGAGGCTGATGAGCCGTTTTTTCATAAAAATCCTCCTTTGTCAGTCATACATACTCCCAGTTTCTCTATGGAAAGCGCCTGGACAAAAAGGAAAAGCGCCGCACCAGCCAAATGGCTGGTACAACGCTTTGCGTTTTGTACTTTAGGGGGTGCTTGCCTTCTCTACCTATGCTTTAACC
>UMHM01068962.1_pt1 | contig 10668 bp, 9 predicted proteins | sample 1965501 | NCBI WGS metagenome assembly UMHM01 (sample SAMEA4836095, study PRJEB28245) | human gut metagenome | biome: gut microbiome; material: fecal sample | place: Denmark | collected 2008
TCGGGCTGATAAGGCCAATATTGCCCAGTGCGCCAGGCAGGTGGAAGAGTTTGGCAACACCGCCATCTTTGGCAGCCGGTACCGCCTCCGGCAGAGCCTCCAAAACCCTTGTAAATGGAATATACGCTTCCGGGCCAAAGCCGGAGCTGTCGCACATGGGCATCATTTCAATAAAACGCACATCCACAGGATACTTCCGGGTAAGCTCCGCCAGCGGAAGGATCTCATCATCGTTAAATCCGCCAATGAGCACGGCATTGAGTTTGATCTTCTGAAAGTCAGCATCCAAGGCCGCATGAAACCCCTTCCAGAAGTCATCCAGACTGCCGTTGCGGGTAATGTGGGCATACTTCTGAGGATCCAGGGTATCCAGGCTCAGGTTTAACCGGCTGACCCCCGCCTCCTTGAGGGCCCTTGCCAACTCCGGGAGCAGGATGCCATTTGTTGTCAGGCAGACCTCCCGAATTCCAGGAACTCTGGATGCTCTGCGGCAGATAGACACGATATTCTTTTTAACAAGTGGTTCTCCACCTGTAATGCGCAACTTGGTAATGCCCAGAGCCGCCGCTGCTTCCACGGCCTGAATAAGCTCATCTTCCGTGAGCATGTCGGCATGCTCTTTCTTGCAGACACCATCCTCCGGCATACAGTACCGGCAGCGAAGATTGCACAATTCCGTCACAGAAACGCGCAAATAGGTGATGCTGCGTCCAAATGTATCAATCATAGTTTACCTCGTATCTTTTGAAATGCGGCAATGCCCGCTTTTCTTCCGTCGGCTGTCACGCCCTCTGCCATGGGGTACACCGTGTTGCAGTTGCCGCACATCTGAAGCCAGGACGGCATTCCCAATTCCGCCAGCAGCCCACGCTCCGGGACAAGTCCCGCGGCAATCAGAAGCGTTCTGCAGGCTATCTTCTCTCCGCCGGACAGGCAGCAGCCTGTGAGTGCGGGAGAGCCCTCAACGGCGTCAATGGTCTGGCTGCAAATAAGGCGGATGGAATTATCTTTCAGGCAGCGCCGGTTTCTCGCCAAGCCGCCGCAGTTTTCCTTCTGCTCCACCAGAGTAACAGAAATCCCCATTGCCGCATTCTGGGATGCCATGATAAGGCCAATGTCACCACTGCCCAAAATGACCACCGGACCTTGGGGAACAAAGCCATGGAGGTTCATCATCTCCTGCATCTGACCGGCTGTATAGACACCCTTTGGACGGGTTCCCGCAATCGGCAGCGCCCCCAGTGGAATCTCCCGGCTGCCCGTTGCCAGAATCAGCTGAGAAAACGAAATCTGCCGGTCACCGGACAGATGCGCCGTTTTATTGGGTTCTACCGAAAGCACCGTTGTCCCAAAAAACAGAGTAACCGTTTCCGGGAAATCCTGCACAAGTGCAGCGGCGTATTCCCCTCCGGTAAGTCCGGCGCCAAAACCGGGATGGATGCATTGCAGGAGAATGCCGCCCAGCTTTTGTTTTCTCTCCACCAGCGCAATGCTTTTGCATCCGGCATCCGCAGCGGCTCTGGCTGCAGCAATTCCCGCTGCACCACCGCCGATAATCAGGATATCAAAGTGCCCCATGCCTGGCCTCCCGGAGTATCTGCTCGATGGCAAAGCTGCATCGGCTGCCCTGACAGACACCCATACCGCTTCCCACTCTCCGCTTGACCCCATCCACCGTGGAAGCTCCCCTTCGGATTGCTTCCAGAATCTCTCCGCGGCTGATGCCTTCGCACAGGCAAATGATTTCGGGGTCATTTGTTTTGGCAATGGCCTGCCTGTGGGGCGTGAAGCGTGGATTCGGGTGTGCATCCAGAAACGCCGCCGTTTTCTCCGCAAGGTACCTGCCCAGTTCGTTGGAACAGGTCAGCCCCGGGGTTTTGATTCCGATCAGACTGAAAAATCCAGGAGCCGGGTACGCAATGGAGAAATCGTGAATGCTCTCGCCGTCATCCCGCTGAGGATTTGGCCGTGCGGCGGCGAATGAGCGGATTACCTGCTGCATATTCAGATTCGGAAACAGCGATACCGCACTTGTCTTCAACTCCGATATTCCCTCTTTTGTTGTGGCAAAGGGTTCTCCAACGGGCTTGCGTACCCCGCTGAGCAGCAGATTCCCTTCCACACACGGGATAGCGGTGATGCCTTTTCCGCAGGACTGTGCCTGCTGAAAGATGACCCGCTTCGGCTTCCGCGCCTGTTTGTCCAGGACCAGGTATTCTGCTCCATCTATCAGAAGATGCGTGTCGGAGGGAAAGCACAGCTCCTGTATCCGATCCGCGGAAAGTCCTGCACAGTTGATGACAGCCCTGCAGCGCAGTTCGCTGCGATCTGTTTCCACCAGATAGCCAAACTTGGTTTTCCGGATTCCCACCACAGTGGTTCCCAGCATGGGTTCCATCCCATTGGCAGCAGCGTTTTCAAAGGCGGCAATGCCCAATTGCCAGGGGTTCACCGTTCCGGTGGTCGGGGCATAGAGCGCGCCTGCCACACCCGGTGCCAGCATAGGCTCCATTGCCTCTGCCTCCCCCCCGGTCAGAAGCTCCAGACCCGGCACGCCATTGCGGATACCCTGCTCCCATTTTCTCCGGAGCTGGGCCAGGCTCTCCTTGTCATAGGTCACCAGCAAGGAGCCGCAGCGGGAAAAGGGAACTTCCAGTTCACGGCACAAATCATCAAAAGAGGCATTTCCACGAACCGTCAATTCCGCCTTCCGGGAACCGGTTTTGTTGTCATATCCCGCATAGACGATGGCAGAGTTTGCCCGGGTAATGCCTGTACAGATATCCAATTCCTTTTCAATCAGCACGACAGACAAATTCCAGCGCATCAGATTCCGGGCCGCAAAGCAGCCCAGAATCCCTCCCCCAATAACCGCAACATCTACGCTTTTCATAGGGGGATAATCTGTCCGGGGTTATCCACGGTATAGCCGCCGAGGGACAGGATTTTTTCCCGGAACGCATCGCTCTTCAGGATGTGCAAAAGCGCCTGAACCATGGGGGTATCCCAAGCATGGTCAGGGACAATGAGGTCATACTCCTCAATACAGATGGGGATAAAGTCCAGATCATAGAGCTTTGCCGCGGAGTAGATGCCCATACCGACATCAGCACTGCCGCTGGCGATCTGGGCAGCAACAGAAGTGTGGGTCAGTTCTTCCCGATCGTAGCCGTAGACAGAAGCGGTATCCACATTCTCCCGCATACACAAATAGTCAACAAGGATCCGGGTGCCGGATCCCTTCTGGCGATTTACATAACGCACGCCACCCTTTGCAATATCCGCGAATTTCCGGATCTGGAGGGGATTGCCCTTTGCCACCATCAATCCCTGCTGACGACCGACACAGGAAACCAGCTTCACACCGCCTTTGGGGAAATACTTGCGAATAAATGCCTTGTTATAGCTGCCGTCAGCCGTATCCAGCAGGTGGCAGCCAGCCATGTGCGCCTCACCACGGCGGATTGCCATTATACCGCCCATGGAACCCACATGGGAGGAGCTGATGTACAAGGCAGAGTCCTCCAAATGGAGCATATCTGCCAGCTCGTCCAGCAGCGGATCATGGCTGCCGATAACCACCAGCGTATTGTGCAGCTTTTCTAAGGGGCTCAGCAGGCGGACACTCACTTCCTCTCCCGCCTCGTAGCCCTCCAGTCCCTGGGGTACTTCCAGAATGCCATCGGCCTTCATAAAAGAAGAAACCACGCCGCTGCCCCGGCTCAGGGGGCTGGCCATCAGCCTGCCGCCTACGCAGCCCATGCGAACACGGACAAACTCCTGATATTTCAGACCGCTGACAACAGGTCGGGTAAGGGTTGCGTTCACATATGTGTCAGTGGCTGCCGGTGCTTTCAGCCAGTGGTCAATCAGGGGCTTCAGCAGCTGCTCAATGACGATGATGCCGGACACCGGATAACCGGGTACTCCAAGAATGACCTTCTCTCCCCGGCAGCCCAGAATGGCAGGCTTGCCGGGCTTGATGGCGATGCCATGGTACAGCACCTCACCCAGTTCCCGGATGACCCGAGCCGAGAAATCCTCCCGTCCGGCAGAAGAACCGGCATTGAGAATTACCATATCGCACTCGTCTGCCGCTTTGGCAACCATTTCTTTGATCTGGTCAAATTTATCCGGAACAATGGGATAGACCACCGCCTCTGCGCCCCAGGAACGCACCATTGCGGAAAAAATGGAGCCATTGAATTCCAGAATATCTCCGGGCTTCGGGTCTGTACAGGGCGGGATAATCTCGTCCCCTGTGGGGATGATGCCCACCACAGGTTTGCGAATCACTTCAATTTCCAGCACACCGCCGGCAATCATCGCACCAATGGCAGCCGGGGAAACGGTCATATGGCTGGGCAAAATCATTTCCCCGGCGCATATATCCTCGCCGATCTGGCGGATATGCTGCCACGGGGCTGCGGCTGCGTGAATGGTGATGGAACCATCTCCATTCTTCACAATGTCCTCCACCATGATGACTGCATCTTTGTCCTCCGGAATCGGGTCGCCGGTGTCCAGCACAAGAAACTGGTCCGGCTTTAGAGTAACAGGGGTCGTTTCCGTCGCGCCGAAGGTTTCTTTTGCGGAAACCGCCACACCATCCATGGCACTGGCGGCATAGTGCGGAGCGCAGATGTGGGCATAGACTGCCTTCGCCGTCACCCTACCGCAGCTTTCAAAGACAGGAATGGTTTCTGTCTTTGACCCAAAACCGCCGCTTACCAGCCGCTCCAGATATTCCTTCCGTGCCTGCGCAAGCGGCACATTGGTCAAATATTCAAATCCCATAAAATTACACTCCTGAAGTAATCGTTACCTGAATTTCCGCTCCCTGGGGTAAGCCTTCACAATCCCGACTGATGCAGAAATAGCCGTCGGTCCCTGCCAGAGTGGTGATAAGGCCGGATTTTCCCCGAATGGGTTGGGCATAAAGCTCGCCGCCTGTTCCTGTCAGTCGGCAGCAGTGATACTGGGCTCTGCCATGGTTGGCACTGATGCTCTCTGTAACCCTGGCAGTAACGGTATAGGCAGTCATGTCCCGATCCATCAGCCGTCCCAGCAGGGGCTGTACAAAAAGTTTTGTGATAAAGTAGGCAGCCACCGGATGCCCGGGCAGACCCACAATGGGCTTTTTCCCGGCTTTTCCCAGAATGGTTGGTTTTCCGGGCTTAATGGCAATGCCGTGAAGCAGAAGCTGGCCTGCGGATTCAATGATGCGGCAGGCGGCATCCTTCACTCCGACACTGCTGCCTCCGGACAGCAGCACGGCATCACATTCCGCAATGGCCTGATTGACCTTTTGAGAAAGCAGTGCCTCATCATCCACCACAATCCCATAGTTGACAACATGGCACCCAAATGTGGAGAGCATTGCCTCCAGCATGGGACTGTTCACGTCCCGCACCTGTCCGGGGCCGGGCTGCGCCTCCGGAGGAACCAGCTCGTCACCGGTAGAAATGACGCCCACGGTCACTTTTTTCACCACCGGCACCTGCACCCGGCCAATGGCAGCCAGCGCACCAATGTCGGCAGAAGACAGGGAGCGGCCTTTGTGCAGAATCACCTTTCCGGGATACACATCATCCCCCCGGAAAATCAGATTCATGCCCGGCGCCGCAGGTTTGGCAACACCGATGGTGCCGTCGCCGTAGTCCTCCGTGTATTCCACCATCACCACACCGTCAGTACCCCTGGGCACTGCGCCGCCGGTGGGAACGGCTACACATTTCCCCTCATTCAGCAGATAGTCGGCGCCTTCGCCCATCAGCACCGTGGCCTGCAGGGGCAGGATCGCCGGGATGGCATCGCTGCAGCCGAAGGTGTCACTGGCGCGAACCGCAAAGCCATCCACTGTGGAGCGGTCAAAATCCGGCACATATTCCCGCGCCGCAATATCCTCCGCCAGAACTCTGCCCACAGCCTCAGACAGAGCTACAAATTCTGCCTGTTCAAGCGGGGAAAACTCCGATTCTATCAGCGCAAGAACTTCTTCCGGCGTTTTTACATACAGCATACTAGACCTCCATAATGATCTTACCCAGGTCTCGGTAGTCATTGCCGGAGAAGTGGGTCACCTCCCTGCGGAACACAGGTGAGGACAGGATTGCAAGCATTTTGACTACAGCCGGATTTTCCAGCGATTCTTTCTGCAAAACAAGATCGAACCGTTCCTCCAGCAGTGGGATGAAGTCAAGCCCCTCCAGCTGATGCGTTATCCGCTCCGTGCCAATGGCAAGATCCGCATCCCCTGCGGCAATGGCAGATGCCATCGTAAGGTGAGAACTCATAATCTTGTCGTAGCCCTTTAGCTGTCCGGAGGGGATTTCCAGTTTTTTTAGCTGGGTATCCAGCAGGATCCTGGATGAGGAACCAACCCGGCGGTTGAGGATGGAGATGTCAGCCCGGCGCAGATCCTCCCACCCAGTTATGTGCTTGGGATTGCTTTTGCGAACATAAAAGCCCTGGTTGCGGTAGGACAGGTTCACCAGCACTGCGGACACCCCGGGCATCAGGCTTCGCACAAAGGAGGCATTGCACTCTTTTCCATCATACAGATGGCAGGCCGCAGCGTCCACCTTTCCCTGATACAGTGCCAGCAGACCTTCAAAGCTAGACAGATATGTACGACCGGCGTTGATATCCTCCTGATGAAGATAATTTGCCAAAATGTCCAGCACAACATCCTGCCCGGAGATGATCATCTCCGGCGCCTTTTCCTCAGCAGGTGTCAGCAACGTGGAGTGGGTATCGATGCGCTGCACCGGGGCAGTGGAATGCTCATGCCGGGAGCGGGCAATATAGGCATCCACATCCTCCTGCGTAAAACGAACCTTTCGCCCGATTTTATAGGAATGGATTTCTCCCTTGCGAATCAGGTCGTAAATGGTGGACTTGCTGACATGGAGAATGTCTGCAACCTCCTGGGTAGACAGGGACTGATTCTGCGCCATACTGCCGCCTCCTTGCAATCGTTTTCTATTAATTATACTTCATCTTTCCAAATTGCTCAAGTGCTTGGTGCAATATTTCAAGTATCTTGTGCGATTTCACGCCATTTTGTACGGCATCTTGTCGAAGTACTAAAATCTCTTCGCATAAAATGATACAGTTTCATGCGGTTTCACACAAAAATGCACATCCGCTCTTGATACCCCTGTTATTTTCACTATAATAAACATATACAAATTGTAAGCTCAATTTCAAATTTTTATGGAGGTATTGCATATGGCTGGCGCATATTACGAAAAAATTGCCCGCATCAATCTGACCACCGGCAAGATCAAAGTGGAACCTCTGGATCTGGAACTTGCCCACAAGTTCATTGGCGGCCGTGGCCTTGGCACCAAGATGCTCTATGACGAGGGCATTGCCACCGTCGATCCCCTGTCCCCGGAAAACAAGCTGATCTACATCACCGGTCCTATGACCGGCGCTGCCGCCCCTTCCACAGGCCGCTACATGGTCTGCACAAAGTCCCCCCTTACCGGCATGATTGCCTGCTCCAACTCCGGCGGTATCTGGGGTGCCAAGCTGAAGTACGCCGGTTGGGATGCCATCATTGTGGAAGGTGAAGCTCCCGACTGGACCTACATCAACATTGACGACGATAAGATTGAGCTGCTGGATGCCCGGGAATATGTAGGTGTCATGAGCGAAGCCATTGATGAGCAGCTCAAGGCAAAGCACGGTGCTGACGTTTCCGTTCTGAACATCGGCCCCGCCGGTGAGAAGAAGGTGCTGCTTGCCGCCATTATGAACGATAAGGACCGTGCCGCCGGTCGTTCCGGTGTCGGTGCTGTCATGGGCAGCAAGAAGCTGAAAGCCATCGTGGTCAAGGCAACCCGCAAAAGACTGGACAACATTGCAGACCTGGATGCCCTGAAGGTGGCAGCCAAAAACGCTATGAATGTTCTGAAGGCCAACCCCGTTACCGGTTCCGGCCTGCGGCAACTGGGTACCGCTGTTCTCGTGAACATTGTCAACAACATCGGTGCTTTCCCCACCAATAACTGGCAGAGAAGCTATTACGACAAGGCTGACGATATCTCCGGCGAAACTCTGGCTGAGAAATACCTGGTCAAGCCCGGTGCCTGCCATCTCTGCCCCATCGCCTGTGGCCGCGTGATCAATGTCAATGGCAAGGTCGTCGGCGGTCCTGAATACGAGCCCCTGTGGGCCTATGGCGGCAACTGCGGCAACAATGATCTAAACGTCATCGATGAGTGCAATATGCTCTGCAACGAGTATGGTCTGGATGCTATTTCCGTCCCCTGCACCATCGCCGCTGCCATGGAGCTGTACCAGAGAGGCTACATCAAGGAGGAAGAGTGCGCCGGTGTACCTCTGGAATGGGGTTCCACCAGGGCATTGGTGGAGTGGACCAAGCGTATGGGCAATCCTGAAACCGAGCTTGACTGGCTGATGAGCTCCGGCTCCGCCCGCCTGTGTGAGGCATACGGCCATCCCGAGTATTCCATGAGCGTCAAAAAACAGGAGATCCCCGCCTACGACGCCCGCGCCATTCAGGGTATCGGCATCACCTATGCCACCGCTAACTGCGGCGCGGCTCATGTCCGCGGCTATATGATCAGCCCCGAGGTTCTGGGTCTGCCCCAGCAGCTGGATCGTACCGTTACCAACGAAAAGGCAGCTTGGGCCAAGACCTTCCAGGATTTGACGGCTGTCATCGACTCCATGGGTCACTGTCTGTTTACCTCCTTCGCCATGGGCGCCAAGGAGTACACCGACCTGCTGAACGCCGCCACCGGCACCAACTGGACCATCGAACAGGTTCTGGAGATTGGCGACCGTATCTATAACATCGAGAGAATGTTCAACAAGGCTGCCGGTATGAAGCCTGAGGACGATCGTCTGCCCAAGCGGCTGCTGGAAGAGCCCATTGTAAACGGCCCCTCCACCGGTATGACCTCCAAGCTGCCTCTGACTCTGCCCGAATACTACGAAGCTCGTGGCTGGGTCAACGCATTCCCCACCGATGAAACCCTGAAGAAACTGGGTCTGGACGAGTGTGTTGGCAAGTGATACAATATAATTAATGGGGAGGGGGCAAGTCCCCTCCCCGATTTCTTTTGCAAAGGAGAATTTTCATGATTGAAGTTCGCGTTTTTGCAACCTTGCGCCAAGGCAGGGATAAAGTCGCGCTGCTATCGCCGGAGGGTATCGCCTGTGCTGGGGATATCCTTGACCGGATGAACATTCCCCAAGAAGAAGTGTCTATTCTGCTCATCAACGGTTTTCATCACAAGCCGGAATCGGAAGTGAAGGACGGGGACATCGTGGCTCTGTTTCCCCCGGTGGGAGGCGGCTGAACGATGGATCCCAGATATGCGCGCAATGTCCCCGCCCTGAGCGAAGCGGAATGCGAGCTGCTTCGGCGCAAACGTGTTCTGGTGGTTGGCTGCGGCGGTCTGGGCGGGCATCTCATCGATATGCTTGCCCGCATTGGCATAGGCTCTCTGCGGGTGGTGGACGGTGATGCATTTGAGCCCTCCAATCTGAACCGTCAGCTGTTGTCCGAAGTTTCCTTGCTGGGCGTTGGGAAAGCACAGACCGCCGCGGAAAGAGTCCGGCGTGTGAATCCCGATGTTGCGGTTCATGCCGTGGGGGAATTTCTTACGGAAGAAAACGCAGCCGCCCTTCTTACAGACTGTGATGCGGTTCTGGACGGTCTGGACAATATCCAGTCACGGCAAATCCTCGCGAATGCCTGTGAACGTGCTGGAATTCCCCTGATCTACGGTGCCGTCAACGGCTGGGTCGCCCAGGCCGCAATCTCCTGCCCCGGCGATCATTTGATAGACTTACTGTACCCCGACGGGGCTGCACTCAAAAATAAGAGCGTTCTGAGCTTCACTCCCGCCCTGTGCGCCTCTATGCAGGTTTCCCTGTGCGTAAAGTTTCTCACCGACCGCCCCGTCAGAACCGGAACACTGTATTTTTTTGACTTACTGAATCAGGAATTCGAGGTCATCCCCATGACATAAGCGCCAGACAGAACACTGCTTCCAGGATTCTATGGTTGGTTGCAGCGTTCATCTAACACTTCCGCATTACCGGGAGCAGACCTTGCTTGAAAAGCGTTTAGCGATCTGCATGACCTGCGGGCGTGTCGGCTCATGGAAAGGACGCCCCACCTTTGAAGAACTGGCAGTCATGTTTGAGGGCAGCACCGCCAGTGGTGCAGAACGAGCCTACCGCAGAGCAGTGGACAAGCTAACGGAATTATTGGTTGCCGAGGGCGCAATCCATGCTATCCGGTTGAAACAGAAATCAAAAACCAAGTGCAAAAAGAAAATCGCCGCCGCAATCTACGAATACCAGGCAGACTGCGACGGCGAATGGGGTAAGATTTCATTTTATTTTGAGAACGGCACAGAGGAGGTCATCCGTCTTGTCGATTGGGATACGATGAAAACAAACCGCTTTGCGAATAAGGCAATAGCCTATCTTTTGAACTGTGATAATGAGAAGCTGCCAAAAGAAACGATGGCAGCATTTGAATTATAAAAAAGAAAAACCGCTGCAATTTTCACACTGCACGAGGATGAAAAATTCAGCGGTTTTATCAGCGGATGTATCTTCCTGAATACACATTTTTTGTTTTGTCACGGCGCACAAAAAATACATAAAGCAAGATAC
>UMHM01013696.1_pt1 | contig 10626 bp, 10 predicted proteins | sample 1965501 | NCBI WGS metagenome assembly UMHM01 (sample SAMEA4836095, study PRJEB28245) | human gut metagenome | biome: gut microbiome; material: fecal sample | place: Denmark | collected 2008
ACCGTCACTTGGCTGGTCAGCGACAACACGGCCAGCGCGATCACGTGGCAAAAGGACGGGCTGCTCATTCCGGTGGATACGCGCCTGACCACGCTGGGGGACGTCGTCTATGTGCCCGCCGCTTTTTTTGAGGAGGCGGTCGGCGCAAAGGTTGCGCGGAAGGACGGGGCGGTGGAGGTTTTGCCGCCGGAAAGCGCGGCCACGCCGGAAACGCAGCCGCAGACCGCCACAGAATGAAGCGGGATGAAAATAGAGGCGAGCAAAAGGACGCATGTTTCGGCACAAAAAGCGTTGACAGCGGCGGTGGAGACTGCTATAATAATCCCAGAGATCAGCGAAGGAGATTCGCGGATCAGATGTCCTGGGGTGTGCGCCAGTCGTCTGTATTTTCTCCTACATTTTCATAACAGGAGCTTCGAGTCGGTTCGTGGATGTCACGCCCCCGTCTTAGGACGCCAGGGGACGGCAGAAATGCGCCGCAGGGCACCGACCTACCGCGAGCGGTGGGTGAAAAACGACGACAGCGGCACTTTGGGATTTTTATTTTTTCAAAATCAAAACGCAGTTCAAGCGGGAACTGCGTTTTCGTTTTATACAATCATTGAGAAAAGCAAATTCTTCACCAAACGCGGACGCGCAATGCGCGCCTGCCTGACTCCCTCAGTCACGGCTGCGCCGTGCCAGCTCCCTCGAAGAGGGAGCTCATTATCAGGTTATTTTCCGACTAAGCAATAAGTTGCGCCGTCCCCGTAGGGGCGCGCATCGCGCGCCCGTTATCGGGATTTGTGTGAAATTTCGAATTTGCTCATTTGCTGTTTTATACAATCATTGATAAAAAAAGCTGCGGCCTGTGAAAAGCCGCGGGCATTTTATTACCGGTTAGACGCGCCGCAGGACTTTGCGACGTTCATCGCGCCGAAGGTCATCTTCTTGCTGCCGTCGGGAAAGAGCCAAATCGCCTCCACGCCGTCCAGCGAATCGACGAACGCGCGGCTCTCCTCGTAGGGCATCAGGAACGCCGCCGTGGAGAGCAGATCGGCGTAGCCGGAATCCTCCGTGATGATGGAGACGGAGCGGAAATCCGTATCCGGCATGAGCGTATCCGGGTCGATCAGGTGGTGATAGCGCTGACCGTCCACCACGTAGTAGCGCTGATAATCGCCAGAGGTGACGACCGAGCAGCCGGTCACGTACAGCGTTTCCACAATGTCGCTCAGGCCGAGCACCGCGCCGTCCGGGTCTTGAATCCCGACGCCCCATTTGGTGCGCCCGTCCGCGGGGGGATTGCCCATGCGCACGTTGCCGCCCGCGCTGATGATGAAGGAGGGCATGTCGCCGGCCAGCAGCATTTGCGAGACGATCTCCGTCGCATAGCCCTTGGCGACCGCGCCCACGTCCAGCTTCATCTCCGGGTCGGCGAAATAGACGGTCTGCGCCGTCTCGTCGAGAATCAGGTCGTCGATGTTCATGTGCTGCGCGGCGGCCTGCAAATCCGCCATCGGCGGGAGCTTCGCGTTCTCCGGGTCGTCAAGCCCCGCTTCGCGATACTCATGCCAGATGGAAAGCACGCTGCCCATGGCGACGTTCGTCTGCCCGTTGACCAGCTCGTAATTGCTCTTGCAGAAGGTCAGCAGGCCGAAGAGAATCGGATCGACCTTCACCGGCTCGACGGCGGCCTGACGGTTTACGTCGCAGACGCTGGTGATGCCCTCGTCGGCATAGCTGTTGTAGGTGTCAAAGAGCTTGTGCAGGTGCAGATACATGGCGTGCGTCTCCGCGGCGCGCGCGTCAAACGTCTCCTGATTTTCCGCGTAGCCGATGAGGGAAATCACGGTGTCAAACGTATCCATGAACACGGTGCTGTATTTGTTCATATCGGCGCTGCCCGGCAGGGCGAACGCGGCGACGAGCAGCACGAGAAGCAGGATACCGGCGGCTTTTTTCATGGTAAGTGGTACCTCCAACGATCAGAATGATCTTATTATAACAAAAACGCGCAGATTCTACAAGCGTTGCGCGCTGACAGGGATTGCCACGGGAAAACGATTGTCAATCCGGGCGAAAATGTGATACAATGCCGTTGGTTCCGTGTTTCGCGCTTTTGCGACACGGGCGCAGCGAAAACGACGAAAGAGGGATTTTTCATGGCAATGGTACAGACGAAACGGCTTGCGGCGCTGCTGCTGGCTTTGCTGCTGACGCTTTTTCTGCTGCCATCTGCCCTCGCGGATAGCGGCGTGGTCAGCGGAACGACGGTTTCCGGCACGGTGCGCGTCTATCTCTCCTCGATTTCGAGCCTGACGGCGGTGGACGTGAGCATCGCGGGCAGCTATTCCGTCGGCGGGGACACGAGCCGCGCGCTCTCGCGGGGGCAGAATATCCGTGTGAGCAACAGCGGCGGCACGCTGATGATGACCGCAAACGGGCAGACGCAGACGATGGGCAGCCGGTTCAAGCTGCGCCGCCATCAGACCAGCGGCGAAAACGGTGTGCGCATCGCGCAGGCGCGCTACCCGGCGAGCCTGTATCCGGGCGATATCGAGTTTATCGCCAAGGGCGGCAACGTGCAGATCGTCGTCCATGTCTACATGGAGGACTACATGCTCGGCGTTCTGCCGTATGAAATGGATAATTCCTTCCCGCTGGAGGCGCTCAAGGCGCAGGCCGTCGCCGCCCGAACGTATGCGCTCAAGAAGATGAGCGTGCAGGCCGCGACGTATGACGTGGTGGATACGACGAGCGATCAGGTTTACAACGGCACGCCGTCGGGCAACGCGCGCTGTGCGCAGGCCGTGCAGGAGACGAGCGGCATCGTCGGCACGGTGGGCGGCGAATATATGGCCAGCTATTACACGGCCTCCAACGGCGGCCAGACCGAATCGGTCAAAAACGCATGGGGAAGCGGCTCGTACAGCTATTTGCAGGTGAAGGACGACCCCTACGACCTGCGCAACGGCGCGTCCATCGCGAAATCCGTTACCTTCTACCGCAACGGCACGACCAGCGTTTCGGCGCTGACCGAGCTGCTGCGTACCGAGGCGGCGATGCTCGTCGGCGCGGGCAGCGTGGAAATCGAGTCGATCAACGGTGTGACGCTGGCCGAACCGAAGTACGGCGAGTCCTCCCGCGTATACAAAAAGGTGCTGGTCAACCTGACGCTTTCGGGCTACGGCGACGTCAGCGTGGCGCTCGACTATTTTTCACAGGTGGAGGGGCTGTGCTCCATGTCCATCAACGTGCTCAAAAACGAGACGCTGACCGTGACGGAGGCCGTCGGCGGCTATAAGCTGACGGCGCGGCGCTTCGGCCACGGCGTGGGCATGAGCCAGCGCGGCGCGCAGCAGATGGCCAACGAGGGCTTTTCCTACGACCAGATTCTCGAATTTTATTATCCCGGCCTGACGCGCACGCGCTACACGATGACGCGCACGCTGCTTGACAGCATGGACGGCACGCCCGCCGCGCCCAGCACCCCGGACGAGCCGATTGCGGACGCGAAGCCCGCCGTGGTGACGCTCAAAAACCCGCTGGACAGCCTCAACCTGCGCCAGCGGCCGACGACGGCCTCCTCCATCCTGGCGCGCATGCCGCACGGCACGCAGATCAACCTGCTCAGCCGGGAGGGCGAATGGAGCCGCGTGCAATACGGCACATTGACCGGCTATGTGATGACCTCGTACCTGATCGTGCAGGAGGACAGCGTGGACGAAACGCCCCCCGGCGTGGTCAGCCGCGGCACGGCGACGGTCGCGCTCTCCGACGAGAGCCAGACGCTTAACCTGCGCGCCGCGCCGACGACCAACGCCGCCGTGCTCTCGCGCCTGCGCCACGGCCAGACGCTCACGGTGCTGGAGCGCTATGCCAACTGGACGTATGTGCAGTATGGCACGCTCAGCGGCTATGTGATGAACGATTACGTCGTCTATGACGCGGGCGACAGCGATTCGGACGCGCCAAGCGGCGATGAAAACGGCGGCGAGGACAGCGGCGAAAACGGCGGCGGTCAGGCGGCCGCGCAGGTCGCCATCGTGCTGCCCTCCGACGGGCTGAACCTGCGCGCGGGGGCGAACACGGCCTCCGGCGTCATTATGGTGCTGCCGCAGGGCACGATGCTGACCGTCACCGGCGAAATGCGCGATAACGGCATGCTGCCGGTGCTGCTCGGCTCTGTGGCGGGCTATGTCAGCAGCGATTACGTCTATGTGACGGATGAAGCGCTGGCAACGGCCACGCCCGCCATCAGCGCAACGCCGACCCCCGCGCCGACCCAGCCGCCGGTTCAGGCCCCCGAGCAGGACGAGCGGGAGGCGACGGTTCGCGCCTACGGCGGCCTCAAGCTGCGCCAGCAGCCCGATACATCCTCTGCCACGCTGACGACGATGCCCTACGGCTCGGTTGTGACCGTGACGGGCGAGCGCGTGAACGGCTTTTACGCGGTCAGCTATGGGGAGCTGAGCGGCTACGCCAGCGCGCAATACCTGAATCTGGACGCGGACAGCCCGCAGGCGACCGCCGAACCGACGCCAGCGCCGGAGGCCAGCCGCCCCGTCACGGGGCGCATCGGCACGGTGACGGCGCAGAGCGGCCTGAATCTCCGCGCGGATTCCTCGCAATACGCCAACGTGCTGGCGACGCTGGGCTACGGCGTTCAGGTGGCGGTGACGGGCGAGCGCGTCAGCGGGTTTTACCCCGTGCGCATCGGCACGCTCAGCGGCTATGTCAGCGCGGATTACATCCGCTTTGACGTGGACGCCGCCGCGACCCCTGCGCCGACGGCCACGCCCGCGCCGAGCGCGAGCGGCTACCGCGTCGTTGTGGAAAGCGACAACGGGCTGAACCTGCGCGCCCAGCCGAACGCGGGCAGCGAGGTGCTTTACGTGCTGCCCTACGGCATGGTGCTGACCGTGCTGGGCGAGGGCGAAAACGGCTTCCTCTACGTGCAGTGGGGCGGCTACACGGGCTATGTCTCCGGCGATTACGTCACGCCGTTCGGGGCGCAATAAATCTTTCACGGGTCGGTTGCAATCGACCCGTGTTTTTTGATATAATAAAACGTCTTTCGCAATGCGAAGGGCGTTTGACAAGCGGCAGATACGACCGGGCCTTTGCCTTGATGGAGCCGTTGGCCAAACCGATCGAGGGAGTTTCAGCGGCGCAAAATCGGATTTTCCGGCGCGCCGAAGGGAGAGACGACGTGGAGACGGCATTGAAGGCGGGCGAGCGCATTGACGATTTGCAGCGCGACGGCCTGCGCATCATCCAGCGGGAGGACGGCTTCCGCTTCGGCACGGACGCGGTGCTGCTGGCGGATTTCGCGGCGGTGAGGCGCGGCGAGCGCGTCTGCGACATGGGCACGGGGACGGGCGTTCTGCCGCTGCTGCTCAGCGCGCGGGCGGAGGGAACGACGTTCGACGCCTTCGAGGTACAGCGGGATGTGGCGGATATGGCGCAAAGGAGCGTGGCGCTCAACGGGCTTCAGGCGCGGATTCGCGTGCATCACGCCGACTGCCGCGAGGCCGGCCGAATCATCGGCTGCGAGACCGTGCAGCTCGTCGTGACCAACCCGCCGTATACGGCGCTCGGCGCGGGGCTGGTCAGCCCGGAGGAAACCCGCGCGCTTTCCAGAAACGATTCGGATTGCCCGCTTGCGGATTGGATGGCGGCCTGCGCGCGCGTGCTGCAAAACGGCGGGCGGCTGTGCGCCGTCTTTCCCGCGCCGCGTTTTTTGGCGCTCTGCGACGCGATGCGCGGGGCGAAGGTCGAGCCCAAGCGCGTGCGCTTCATCGTTTCCAGACCGGAGAGTGCGCCCAAGCTGGTGCTCGTCGAGGGCAAAAAGCGCGGCAGGCCGGGGCTGCACCTGCTGCCGATGCTCGTCACGCATACGGCGGACGGCGGTTTCACCGATGAAATGCGGCGGATTTACGGGGAGCTATAACCGAAACGACTTTCGGTTTTCCCGCGCGCAGAGCATGGCCAGAACGAACGCCGTCAGCGCGAACACGAGCGACAAAAGCGAACGCAGAAACAGATAGAGCAGCGCCAGCAGAAAGGCGACGAGCAGATAGCGCCCCTGCTTGGCCGGAGCGAGCGCCAGCGCGCGGATGCGCCCGCGGGAAAACGGCGTTCGCTGCCTGCGCGCGCGGCGGGCGATTTCCGCGTCGGTGGCGGGGTGCTGCTGCCCGAAGAGCAGCGCGAGCTGACGGCCCGCGATCAGGCGGATGGGCGGCTCCATCCACTCGGCGGCGCGCCGGGCGGCGGGGGTAAAGCCGCCCGTTCCGGCCAGAATACAGAGCTCAGCGCCGGAAGCGGCCTTCGCCCGGTGGGCGGCGAGCACGTCGCCCTCCCCGGCGGCGGAGCCAGACAGGGTCTGCGCGCAGCGGACGAGATACGTCTTTCCCGCATAGGATAGGACGGAGCCCTGCGCTGCGCCGCCCAGCGTTTCGGCCAGCAGCAGGCAGACGCGCCCTTCGGCCTCGGCGGCAGGCAGAAGCATCAGCTCTTCCAGCGCGATTGCGCCGCCGACGCGCACGCGAAGGGCGCGGTCGCGCCGCGCCAGCGTCCGCCGCTCCAGAAGCAGCAGAGTGAGCATCGCCAGCGCGAACAGGGCGCTCCCGGCCAGCAGACTGGGCGCGCCGCTGTGCCAGAGGGCGAAGAAATAACCGACGCTCAGAAGAAACAGCAAAACCCGGAGCGCCAGCCGATCCAGCGCGGTCGCGACGCGGTTTTTGCTGTCAAAAGGGCTCATCATACCTAAAGCCACCCCCGTCAACGCATGGAGATGGCTTTAGATTTTGCGCTTTTTTCAAAATGTATGCACTTTCCTCTTTCCCGCGCGCGCGGAATTTGGTATAATCAATCATCATGCGCCGAAAAAGCGAAGGGAGGGGAGCTGCATGCCGGAAATCGGATTGATGGGCGGCAGCTTTAACCCCATTCATCGCGGCCACGTCGCGCTCGCCCGCGCCGCGCTGGACAGCGGAAAGGTGGAGCGTGTGCTCTTTCTGCCGACGGGCAACCCTCCGCACAAGCGGGAAGGGCTGGCCGATAAATTCGACCGTCTGCGCATGGTGGAGCTGGCCGTGGCGCATGAGGCGGGGATGGCGGTCTGCCGCGAGGAGATCGACCGCGGCGGCGTGATCTACACCGTCGATACGCTGGCCGCGCTGCAAAGCAAAATGCCGGATTGCTCGCTGACCTATCTCATCGGCGCGGACACGCTGCGCGCGCTGGGAACATGGCGGCGGGTGGAAACGGTCATCGAGCGCTGCAAATTTCTGGTGATGATGCGCGAGGGGGAAACGCGGGAAGACGTCATCCGTCTGGCCGGGCTCTGGGCGAGCCGGGGCGCGCAGATCGACTTTCTGGACGCGCGAAAAATGGATATCTCCTCGACGCAGATCCGGGAATATATACGGAAGAACCAGCCGTTTGAGCGGCTGGTGCCCGAGGCCGTGGCGGATTATATCCGCGCGCGCGGCCTTTACGGGGCAAAATCAGGCATGGAGTTAAATGGATGAAACGCGAAAAAATGGCGTACAGGCTGAAAAAGGAGCTGGACGCGGCGCGCTATGCGCACACGCTCGGCGTGGAGAAGACGGCGCGCGAGATGGCCGAAAAATTCGGCGTGGACGAGGAAAAGGCCGCGCTGGCCGGGCTGCTGCATGACTGCGCCAAGTGCATGCCGCTCAGCCAGATGACGAAGGCGGCGAAAAACGAAAAGCTCGACCCGGTGATGAAGGAATCCAAGGCGCTGATGCATGCGGTCGCCGGGGCGCACGTCGCGCAGGACGTCTACGACGTGCACGACCCGGAGGTGCTCGGCGCGATTCGCTGGCACACGACCGGGCACGCGAACATGACGAAGCTGGAAAAGATCGTCTATCTGGCGGACATGATCGAGCCGAACCGAAAGCCCTATCCGGGGCTGGAGGCGCTCAGAAGGCTCTGCATGACCGATTTGGACGAGGCGATGCACATGGCGCTGCTGATGAGCCTTGACCATGTGCGCGAGCAGGGGAAGCCCCTGCACCCGGACACCATGGCGGCGCTGGCCGAGTATGAGCCGGGGCTGGTGTGATAAAGAAAGGCAAAAAAGACAACTTGCGAAAACACGCATTTGTTCATATTTTGAAGGAGGAAAAAACAAACATGGATCAGAAAGCGATTGCGCTGGCTGCGGCTAAGGCGCTGGATGCGAAGCGCGGCAAGGATATTGTGGTGCTCAAGGTGGACGAGATGACGGTCATCACCGATTATATGGTGATCGCGACCGGCCGCTCCGTTCCGCAGGTGAAGGCGCTGGCGGAAAACGTGGAGGAGGAGCTGGCGAAGCTCGACCTGTTTGCCCGCCGCCGCGAGGGCGTGAACGAGGGGCATTGGTGCATCCTCGATTACGGCGACGTGATGGTGCATATCTTCCACGAGCAGGATCGCGAATACTATCAGCTCGAACGCCTGTGGAGCAACGGCGCCAATGAGGTTGAGGTGGAGCTGGACGGCGCAGGCGCGGCGGAGGCGTAATCCATGCTGAAAAAGAAGGATCTTCTCATCATCGCGGTCGTGCTGCTGGCGGCGGTCGCGCTGTTTGCCGGTTCGAAGATGCTGCCCAAGACCGACCTTTCCACCAAGACGGCGGATGTGACGCTCGCGCCGGACGCGATTGAATACCTCGACGAGACGCCCGCGCCGACCGCGACGGAGGCGGCGCAGACCCCCGAAGCGACGGCTGAACCGGCCGCGACGGAAGCGCCGGCTGCGACGGAAGCCCCCGAGGAGACGGATGCGCCGCAGAGCGCGAACATGGTCGGCCCGATGATGCCGAAGCAGACCGAGAAGGTGCGCGGCCACGTCGTCATCACCGTGGCGGGGCGGCAGTACGGCGACCCGATCCCGATGGATCGCGACAAGATCATCACCGTCAAGCAGGAAAATGGCGCGATCAACCGGATTCACATCACGCCGGAATACGTCGAGATGGAGTCCTCCACCTGCGAAAATCAGGATTGCATCGGCGAGGGCGAGGTCAACGTGAATACGTATAAGGATCGTATCCTGAGCACCTACATCATCTGCCTGCCCAATCAGGTGACGATTGAAATGGTGCCGGCCGACGAATAAGGCGATAGGAAAGAAGGAAACATCATGCGAAACGGAAGCGCGCGGCGGGTGGCCGTCTCCGGCCTGCTGACCAGCCTGATGCTCGTGCTGGGGCTGATTGAGCGCCAGTTCCCGCTGACGGCGGCCATCCCCGGCATCAAGCTCGGGCTGGCAAACTCGGTGCTGATTTACGCGCTGTATATGCTGGGCGTGAAGCAATCCATCGTGCTGATGCTGCTCAAGGCGATGATGAGCTGGCTGATTTACACCAACATGCAGGCGATGTTCTATTCGCTGGCGGGCGGCGTGCTGTCGCTGCTGGCGATGATCGCGCTCAGCCGCATCAAGGGCGTGAGCGTCATCGGCGTGAGCGCGCTGGGCGCGGTCGGCTTCAACATCGGCCAGATTCTCATGGCGGTGGCGATGCTCCACACGCCGCAGCTGATCGTGACCTACCTGCCGGTGCTGATGGTTTCCGGCGTGGCGACGGGCGTGCTGACCGGCGTGGTGGCGCAGATGGTGATGAAGCACCTGAAGGTCATCGAGAAAAAAGCATAAAGAAAATCCCCGGCTTGACCGGGGATTTTTGTATGGAACGGTAAGGGGCTGTCAAGCCTGCGCGGAGACATAGGCCAGCCCGAATACGCCGGGGCCGACGTGCGCGCCGATGGTCGGCCCGACGGAAATCGCGTCGTCAATCGTGCAGGCATAGCCCGCCTGCGCGGCCTGCCGCAGGAACGCGATGCAGTTTTCGCGCCCGGCGGTGTAGAGGGGCAGAATCGGATAGCGCGGATCGATGGGGCTGGCCTGGATCAGCTTAATCAGCGCGTCGCCCGCACGGTGGCGGCCGATGGCCTTGCCCGCCATGGCGACACGCCCCTCCGGGCTGAGGGCGACGAGGGGCTTGAGGTTGACCAGCTTGCCCAGATCCGCCGCGGCCTTGGGGATGCGCCCGCCGCGCGCCAGATAGCTCAGCGTATCCAGACAGGCGGCGATGCGGATGCGCGGCACGAGCTGACGGACGGCGGCGGCGACATCCTGCGCGCTTTCATTGCCCGCGTCGCGCAGGCGGCAGGCCTCCTGCACCAGAAGGCGCTGACCCGCCGTCGCGGTGAGGGAATCCACCAGCGCGATATCCAGATCCTCGACCATGCCGGCGGCGATCAGCGCGCTCTGCATCGTGCCCGAAAGCGCGGAGGAAATCAGAATACACACCACGCTGTCGCCCGCGTCCTTCGCGGCTTCAAACTCGCGCAGAAAGGCGTCCGGCGAGGGCTGGGAGGTCTTCGGGTTCTGACCGGCCTCCATGCGCTGCCAGAAGATCTCCTGCGGCAGATCCACGCCGTCGGTATAGCTGTCCTCGCCGAAGGAGACGGTCATCGGGACGCAGCGAACAGAGAGCGCTTGCAGCTCCGACTGCGAAAAATCGGCGGCGGAATCAGTGATAATACGAATCATATGCTCAAAAATCCTTTCGTCAAACGATATTATACTAATTCTTGTTAAAATGGCTTAATCCGCGCACCATCT
>UMHM01087616.1_pt1 | contig 10533 bp, 10 predicted proteins | sample 1965501 | NCBI WGS metagenome assembly UMHM01 (sample SAMEA4836095, study PRJEB28245) | human gut metagenome | biome: gut microbiome; material: fecal sample | place: Denmark | collected 2008
CGTAATCGGCCGGGCACCTGCGGATGGGGATTGCGAATCCATAATAGCCTTTCCTGAAACCGCTGAATCCTGCTGAAGACACAACGATTCCATGCAATATCAAATCGTGTGTAGGAACTATCAGCAGTGTGCGGTTCGAAACGAGTTCAGGCGGGTTCCATCGCCGGTTCCTTAGCCTACTCGTGGCGGCGACAACAAACGGCAGCAGTATCTCGGATATTGGCCTATCGCGGTGGATTTCGGCAAGAGACTTCTGCAATGCCGATGAACTTGGTTGCCGTGAGGCGATAAAGCACGTAGATGAATTGCTTGGTTGCTTCCATACCTCGTGGGTATGGCTCAACATGGTTTATGGCTATTGGCTAATACAGATCGATTGTCGTTTAATGGAACATGAGGATAACGGGCCCTAATCGCTCGGTGCCGGAAACAAGGAGTTGTGAATATGTCTGAAACCATGAAAGCCGCGATTTTCGTGGAGCCTGGCAAGATGGCCGTGGAAGAGGTGCCAAAGGCGGCACTTCAGCAGGATGATGACATCGTGATTCGCATGGTGCGCACCTGTGTATGCGGCTCTGATTTGTGGTTCTTCCGTGGGCTGAGCGGACAGGCCGCACACAGTCAGGTGGGCCACGAAGCCATTGGCGTGGTCGAGGAGACTGGCGCGGCGGTCGAATCCGTTAAGCCAGGTGATTTCGTGGTCGTGCCATTCCCGTACAGCTGCGGCAAGTGCCCGGTATGCAAGGCCGGCTTCGAATCCGTGTGCCCGCACGGGGGCTACTTCTCCGCTTGTCAGGCCGAATACCTGCGTGTGCCCGAGGCGGACGGCACCGTGGTCAAGGTGCCCGGTTCACCGGAAGATTATTCCGATGAACAGCTCGCATCGTTGCTGACCATTTCCGATGTGATGTCCACCGGTTATCACGCGGCGGTTTCTGCCGAGGTCAAGCCCGGTGACACAGCCGTGGTCATGGGCGATGGTGCAGTCGGCCTGTGCGGTGTGATTGCCGCCAAGATGCGTGGTGCCACGCGCATTATTGCCATGAGCCGTCACGAGGATCGCGCGGCGCTCGCCCGCGAATTCGGTGCGACTGATATCGTGCCCGAGCGTGGCCAAGAGGCTATTGACAAGGTGCTGGAGATGACCGGTGGCTATGGTGCGGACGCGGTGCTCGAATGCGTGGGCTCCAAGCAGTCCTTCGACACGGCGATTGGCCTGATTCGCCGCGGTGGCGTGATTGGTCGTGTGGGTCTGCCGCACGACGTGGAGATCAGCGCCGAAGGCACGTTCTACGGCAACATCGGCATCAAGGGCGGCCCGGCTCCCGTGCGCCACTACGATATTGACGGTGGTCTGCTGGATGCGGTGCTTAAAGGCGAGATTAACCCTGGCCGCGTGTTCACCGCCGAATATGACCTCGACCATATTCAGGACGCTTATGAGGCCATGGACCAGCGCAAAGTTATTAAGGCGTTGATCCGGTTCTAATCGCGTGGTGTGACGGGGTTTACCGCAGTGGTATTTAACGTCCGTATGTATGCGTCCCCTTTGTAGGGCCGCATACATACGGACGTTGTGATGTGTCTGACGCGGTTTACGCTGAACGATTGTGGTGACGCAAACCGGTCACCTGTTACTCGGCGAGCAGTGCCTTGTACTGTGCAGCGGACTGGGCGAGGGCCTCGTCGGTGATGCCGAAAGCGCCGCACGTGGCGAACGGCTTGAGTCAGGTCGCGCCGATGTATAAGCCGTGCCCTCGATCGGAATAAGCAGCTGCTCGATGGGGTAGTGGCCGGGGTGCCGGTCTGGTAGGCCGATTCCGGCGAACCGGTGGACACTGCGCATCGCGTCGGGAACCGTGGCCAAGGCGTACACCGAACTCGCCGACTGCGGCATCATCGACACCGGTGCCGGCCGCGCGGCGCGTGTAAAACGGGTCAAGCCGATTCCCGAACCGCTGGTGCGCGCGGCCAAGACCTATGCCGACGAGGCCCGCCGGCTTGGCGCGAGCCTCGATGACGCCTTCAACGCCCTGTGCGCGCAGTGGTAAAGCGCGCACCGATGCGAAGCCTACACGGGGTGCACCGTCAGCGAAAAGTCGCCGATGGTGCTGACGGTCGAGGGTGAGGCCAGATTGCAGACATCTCGCAAGCAGTACGTGGCATACAGCGGAAGATAGGTTGTTCCGCCGTCCTGCGCAATATTGGAGCGGGACAGCACCACGCCCTGCGAGATGCGATATTCGGCATTGGCCAATACGGCGTCGATGGCGGCGTGCGTGCGGTAGCTGCGCCCCGACTTGACCTCGAACGGCATCACAGAATCGGCGTTCGTGTCAGCGATGAAATCGACTTCACCATGTTTCTTTGCCATGTAGTAATACAGCGGAATGCCTTGCGCCGTCAGCTCCTGAGCAATCACGTTCTCGTAGATGGCACCCAGATTCGGTGAGGAATCATCAAGGTATGCGGCTTGCGCGGTCGGTTGCGGGTATCGTGCCATGAGCATACCGGTATCAGACTGGTACAGTTTGAACTTCGGTGATTGCGCCGTGCGTTTCAATGGTGTTTTCGGCTCGGTGACGCAGTTGGTTTTCAATGCCACACCCGCATCGACAAGCCAAAGAAAATCCTTCTGATTGCGGTCGTACCGAGCACCGGGGCTGATGGAGGAGACGGCGAATCTGCCGTTACCGTCAATCAGCTGAGTGGGGAGCTGGTCGAAGATCTCCTGCACCTGCAATGCGCGATTGCCTGCGTACTGCGAAATATCGTGGCGATATTGCCGGTTCAACTCGTTCTGCACCGCGCGCACAGCCGCCAAATCACCCTTGGTGTCCAGAAAACGTTGCACGACTTCCGGCATGCCGCCGACTACCAGATAGGTGCGGAAGTTCGTCATCATTGCATCGTGAATGTACCGGTCGATTGGCGTGACCGACCGGCAGGATTCTCGGATGTTTTCAAGTGTCGACTTCTGTACGCCGATGGCCCAACAGAATTCCTCAAAATCCATGGGACGCATGGTTTTTTCGATGACCGAGCCAACGGGGTAGGAGCGTACGCCCTTGAACTCAGTGCCGAGCATGGAACCGGAGAACACATAATCGAAACGGCCATCGGCCACCAGAAACTTGACCATGGTCATCACATCCGGTGCCTCTTGCACCTCGTCGATGAAAATCAACGTATCACCGGGAATGAGCGTTGAAGGTGAGAACAAGGTAAGGCGGCTGATGAACTCCTGCACGTCGTTCGCCGATGCGAGCGCTCGGGCCGCCTGCTTGTTCTCGTACAGGTTGATTTCAAGGTAATGGGCGTATTCGTGCTTGGCGAACTCGCGTACCGCGTAGCTCTTGCCGATCTGGCGAGCGCCGGTCAGCAGCAGTGCTTTGCCGGTACCGCTCCGCTTCCATTCCAGCAGATCGTCCGAGATTTTGCGCTCAAGCATGGCAGCTCCTTTCCGAATCCCTTATGAGGGTAGCATTTTCTGCCTTGTATGTGCAAAATGCCGCATTTCAAAATGGGGCTTTGGTGCAAAATGCCGCATTTTAAAGTAGGGTTTTGGTGCAAAATGCCGTGTAAATGGTGAATTGGACGTGCTTGTAAGGGGAGCTGGATGATCGTGCGGCTGGATGACCTTGTAACTAAATGATTGAACGATTGCGCGGCCGTCGTTTGCGTGGCCGCAAAGTTGTGTGGGCTGTTCGCGAATTATGCGCGGTCGGCCGTCATGTGCCTGCGCTTGGGGTGCTCGATAAGTAGCGCTCGCTTCTTGGCGTCCTCGGCGGTCGAAGCCGGTACGCCGTCGGAGGAGGCGTCGATGATGCGCTGCAGGTAGCCGTATAGGGTGTGCAGCTCGTCGTCATTCAGACAGTCCAGCATAGAGGGGCCTGATCAAAACCAGTTCACGAGGTCCTTTTTGCTTTAATCCCCGCTGAGAGCGCGTAGCGCCGGAGGATGATCGGATGCCGCGACGCCGAATCAAGATTCAGCCGCTCGCCGACCAGCCCGACCAGCAAGGAACCGGATTCGCGCATCGGCGGCATGCGCGCTGCTATTCGCGCTGAAACAGCATGGCATGGGTGCGCTGACACCGCGCCGGCGCAAAGGCCATCAGTGAAACTGGGGAATCGGATTGCAGGTGGCGGACGGTGCCCAAGACGAAAGATTCTCGTCCGGCGTTCAGCCGCCGTCGTTGGCCGTGATGATACTGGAGACCATGAAACTCAGGCGGCGGCAGCCAAGGGCGAAGTCGAGAAAGAGGTGACGGCGTGACACTTGAACAGAGGTCAGATAGCGCGGCGGCAGGCCACGAGGCATGTGACCAGCCGATCAGGAGCCTGGAAATCCTCAACCAATGCGTTCCGCTGTTCGAGACGCTGAAGGATCCGAACCGGCAGCAGTTGCTGGTGCAATTGGTGTGCCATGGGCCGCAGACGGTGGGGGAGCTGGCCGAATCGTCGGCACTGTCCCGCACGGCCGTGTCCCATCACATCAAACTGCTGGAACAAGCCGGATTCATCGAAATCAGCAAAGACGCCACCCGCCGCATTTGCTCGGTGCGTGCGGATCGATGGCTGCCGCTGCTCGATGAACTGTCTTCCGCCCTGAAAGCCGACCTTGCGGCGGCGGAGCAGTGCCGAGCATGAGCGACGATCAACGGCCGCAGGCGATTGAGGTGCGCGGTGCGCGCGTGCATAACCTCAAGAACATCGACATCGACATTCCGCTGGGCGAACTGGTGGGCGTGGCCGGCGTCTCCGGTTCGGGCAAAAGCTCTCTGGCGCTCGGCGTGCTGTATGCGGAAGGTTCGCGGCGCTACTTGGAAGCGCTGTCCACGTACACGCGCCGTCGACTGACTCAAGCCAGCCGCGCCCAGGTGGACGAAGTGCTGCATGTGCCGGCCGCGCTGGCCCTGCACCAGCGGCCCACTGTGCCCGGCATCCGTTCGACGTTCGGCACGATGACCGAATTGCTCAACAGCCTGCGACTCCTGTTTTCCCGCGTCGCCTCGCACGTGTGCCCGCATTGCGGGGCGCGCAATGAACCGACGCTGAACGTGGCGGCCGGCCTGCCCATCACCTGTGCTGGCTGCGGCAAGGAATTCCACGCGCCCGGCGCCGAATTGCTCGCCTTCAACTCGGCCGGCGCCTGCCCGACCTGCTCCGGCACCGGCATCGTGCGCGAAGTAAACCGCGCGGCCCTGGTCCCGGACGAGTCGAAAAGCATCGACGACGGCGCGGTGCTGCCATGGGGTTCGCTCATGTGGGACCTCATGAAACAGGTGTGCGGCGCGATGGGCGTGCGCACCAACGTGCCGTTCAACGAACTCACACCCGAAGAACGCGACATCGTATTCAACGGGCCGGCCGTCAAAAAGCATATTCTTTACAAGCCGAAGAAAGGCGACGATTTCGCCGAACTCGACTTCACCTACTTCAACGCCGTGTACACGGTGGAGAACGCGCTCGCCAAAGCCAAGGACGAGAAGGGCCTGAAGCGTGTGGTCCGGTTCCTCAAGGAAGGCCCATGCGCCGACTGCGGCGGCACACGACTGAGCGTCGCCGCCCGGGCCCCGCATGTGCGCGGGCTGAACTTGGCCGAAGCCGGCGCGATGACCTTGGACGCGGCGGCGGATTGGGTGCGCGGAGTGCCGGAATCCCTGCCCGCCGACATGCGGCCGATGGCCGCCAACATCTGCGAATCGTTCTTGGATGTGGCCCGACGGCTGCTCGATCTGGGCCTCGGCTATCTGGCGCTTGACCGCGCCGGCGCCACGCTTTCGACCGGCGAACGCCAGCGTGTGCAGCTCGCCCGGGCCGTGCGCAACCGCACCATCGGCGTGCTGTATGTGCTCGACGAGCCATCCATCGGTCTTCATCCCTCGAACGTGGACGGGCTGCTCGGCGTGATGCACGACTTGGTGGCGGACGGCAATTCCGTGGTGGTCGTGGACCATGATGTGCGTGTACTCAAAGCGTGTGACCATCTTATCGAAATGGGGCCGGTTGCCGGTGCCGAAGGCGGGCATGTGATCGCGCAAGGCACGGTCGGCGAGGTGGCGGCGAACCCCAGTAGTCGCATTGCGCCGTTCCTATCCGACCAGGTGAGTGCGCGTATACGTGAACGTGTGGCCGAATCGCAAGTGTTCAGCCTTGGCCACATCCGCATGACAACCAGTCAGCTGCATACGGTCAAACCGTTGGACGTTGATATCCCGCGCGGCCGGCTCGTGGCGGTGACCGGCGTCTCCGGCTCCGGCAAAACCACGATGGTACTCGAATCGCTGATTCCCGCACTCAAAGCGCAGGCGGCGGGGGAGCTGTTGCCGGAACACGTGCGCGAGCTTGAGACCGAGGGCATCCGTCGTGCGAATCTCATCGATGCCACGCCGATCGGCGCGAACGTGCGCTCCACCGTGGCCACTTATGCCGATATTCACGACGAATTGCGCCGCGCCTTCGCCCGCACGGACGACGCCAAGGCGGGCGGCTGGAAGGCTGGCGATTTCTCGTACAACACCGGCCGACTGCGTTGCCCTACGTGCGACGGCACCGGTTCGATCTCGCTCGACGTGCAGTTCCTGCCGGATGTGACCATCGAATGCCCGGATTGCTGCGGCTCCCGGTACGCGCCCGAAGCTGATGCGATTCGGCGTGCGGTTAAGGGAGAATCTCGCCTTTCGTTGAGTTTGCCCCAACTCATGGCAATGAGTGTGGACCAGACTCTGGCCGTGACCAGCGACCTCAAGAAGGTTCACGCACGTCTGACCATCCTGCACGATCTGGGTCTCGGCTACCTGACGCTCGGCGAACCGACCCCGGCGCTTTCGGGCGGCGAAGCCCAGCGGCTGAAACTCGCCAGCGAAATGGGCAAGGCCCAGTTGAACGCGGTATTCGTGTTCGACGAGCCGACCATCGGCCTCCATCCGCTCGACGTTCGCGTGCTGCTGGGCGTGTTCGACCGGCTCGTGGTGAGCGGCGCGACCGTCGTGGTCATCGAACATGACCTCGACGTGATCGCCAATGCGGATTGGATTATCGATATGGGTCCGGGCGGCGGCGAAAGCGGCGGACGCATCGTCGCCACCGGAACGCCGGAACAGGTCGCGGCCAATCCGAACAGCATCACCGGGCGGTATTTGAAGTAAGTCTGCTTGGTTCTGCCGCGACGTGTTTTCGGAATATGGTGCAGGAATTCGCCGCGATTCCATCTGCGGCGAATTCCTAGGAATATGGTGCGTGGGATGAGCGTGCTCAACCCGTATGGCGGTCACGTGGAGTCAGGTGAACAGGTGAGCGAGTAGGATAACCGTTCGTGGTGCAGGTTCATGGTATTAGACGCGCAAGCGCGGACGTGAAATATCGGCAGATGACCGGGCAGCCGGTCAAGCCGCTGATCCTCAAACTGTGCTTGCCGGCCGTCATCTCCAACTTGGTGACCACCGCATACAACCTCACGGATACGTTCTTTATTGGCCAGCTCGGCACCGCGCAGTCCGGTGCTATCGGCATCGCGTTCTCCATCATGACCGTGATGCAGGCGCTCGGCTTCTTCTTCGGCAACGGCGCGGGCAACTCGATGAGCCGCGAACTCGGCAAACAGAACAATGAGCGCGCCTCCCGACTACTGGCCGTGGGCTTCGCGGGCGCGGTGCTCTCTGGTTTGGTGATTGCCGCAATCGGATTGCTGACCCTGCGGCCGCTGGTCGTCATGCTGGGATCGACCTCGACGATCGCCCCATACGCCGTGCAATACCTGACGCCGTTGTTGGTCGCCGCACCCTGTGTATGCGGGTCGTTCGCGCTCAACGGACTGCTGCGATACCAAGGGCAATCGGCGTTCGGCATGATCGGGCTGGTTTCGGGCGCATTGCTGAATTTCCTGCTCGCGCCGTTGCTTATCTTCGTGCTGCACCTCGGAATTTTTGGTGCCGGCCTGGCCACCGCCATCTGTCAGACGGTGAGCTTCACGATTCTGACCACGATGAGCCGCAAATTCGGCGTAATGAAACTGTCCTTGCGCAATTGCAGGCCGGATGTGCTGCTCATGCGCGAAGTGGCCGGCGGCGGCCTGCCTTCGCTGATTCGCCAAGGTGCCGGCTCGATCTCCGTGACCTGCGTGAACATCGCCGCCAATCCATTCGGCGACGCGGCCATCGCCGGCATGGCCATTGTGATGCGTATCATGTTGGGCGCCAACTCGGTGATCGTCGGCCTCGGCCAAGGTTTCCAACCGGTGTGCGGCTACAACTACGGGGCCGGCCTGTTCTCGCGAGTCAAAGAGGGATATTGGTTCTGCGTGCGGCTTGCCACCTGCGTGCTCGTGGCGTTGGCAGCGCTGCTGTGGGTGTTCGCGCCGCAACTGGTCGAGATCTTCCGTTCCGACCCGGCCGTGGTGGCGGTGGGCGTGGCCGCGCTGCATATTCAATGCTGCACGGTGATTCTCAATGGCTTCAACATGATGGGCAATATGATGACCCAGACCATGGGCCGCACCGGCATCGCCTCGTTTCTGGCCTTGTGCCGGCAAGGCCTGTTCCTGGCACCGATTGTGCTGATTCTGCCGATGATATTTGGCGTGCTTGGTGTGGAGATGGCGCAATCGGTGTCCGACGTGCTGACATTCGTGGTCACCATCCCGTTCATGCGGCGAATCCTGCACGAATTGCGGTGAATGGGTCGCCGATTGGAGGGAAAAGGGATGGGGAACACAGAAGCAGAGGATAGATGTCGGTTCGGTTGCATCCTGCGTGGTGAGTTGTTGTCCGGATGGTTGCCTATATGAACCAGTGACAGGAAATCAGGGGAACGCGAGCGAGAGGAGTGTGCATGGGGCAGTTCGGCGTCATGATTGGCCAGTTGGTCGGATTTCTGATCATGCTGATGGTTGGGTATGGATGTGTGAGGCTTCGATTCTACGGTCAGACGGCGTTGGACGGCATGTGCTCGTTGCTGCTCAACGTGCTCATCCCCGTGCTCGTGTTCTCGAACGCCGTCGACGGCGCGGACCGCGCGCAGCTCGCCGCCAACTGGGGCGTGATGCTGCTGACCGCCGTGATGTACGCGCTGCTCATCCTGGTGTTCTGGCTGGTCGCCAAACTGTTGCGGCTCAAAGGTTCGCGTAGCCATGTATTTCAGGCGTCGCTTATTTTCGGCAACGCCGGATTCATCGGCATTCCGTTGATTATGGCACTTTGGCCGCAGAACGGCGCGATTTACGTGGCGCTGATGTCGATTATCGACCAGACGCTGCTCTGGACGTACGGCGTATGGCTGTGCGAGCCGGTCGCCGAAACGACTGGCGGCAACGCGATTGGCGCGCGAGGTGCGGTCGCGAACGGTTCAGTGAACGGCGCCGGTTCGGCGAGCAATGCCGCAAACGGTGGTTCTCCGGTGGCCGTCCGCCCCTCGCTAGGCACCCGCGTCCTCGGCCTGCTTAAACGATTCGTCAATCCCGCCTTCATCGGTGTGATGTTCGCCCTGATTCTGATTCTGCTCGGCGTCAAGGTGCCGGACATCATCCTGAAGCCGCTGCACACCATCGGCAATATGGCCACGCCGATGTCGCTAATCTACTTGGGCGGCCTGTTCGCACTGACCAAGTGGTGGGGCGTCCTCAAACGCTACGAACTCTATGTTGGCCTAGTCGCCAAGATGATCGCATTCCCGCTCGCCTTCTACGCGCTACTGACCGCGCTGACCGGCGCATTGCCGCAACTGCCGATCACCCATGACATGGTGCTGATGATTACGGTCATCGCCGGACTGCCGACCATGACCACCATTGCCATGTTCACCGGTCGCAAGAACAACATGCCCGAGTATGCGGTCGGCTTCGTGCTCGTAAGCACGCTGTTCTCGCTGGCCTCCCTGACCATCGTCTCGGCGGTCGTGTTCTGAATTGTCCCCTTCGACGAAAAGAATGCCGGGGCCTCCGGCGCTTGGAACCTCATTCATAAATGAATGCTGGCTATTCTTTTTACTACGAATCAGGAACCATTTTCTGTTGTTCTGACCGAAAGATAATTAAGCGCAAATGGCCTTTATCACATACTGTTTGCGGCCTCATCGACACAGCGCAGCGCGTTGAGCGTGCGTGGGTAGCCGATGTACGGCATGCACTGCGATGCCACAGTGATGAGGAAGTGTCGATCGTTGCCGATGCGCATATTGGCGTGGGCATGACTGGTCAGTTGCGGCTCGCACCCACCCTGGGCGGCAAGGAAGAGGTGGACTGCGAGGGCAGCGGCAGCTTTACTCCCTGCGCGCGCAGTACTTCGTTCAGTGCGACGATGAACGGATAGATGCGGGCGATGCCCAGATATGCCATGGCCTGATACGTCGCTTCCTTGATTTCCGCCGGTGTGAGTCCAGCGATCATCGCGGCCGGCACGATGCCGCGGAACTCGGTGAGACTCTGGCTGCCGAGCAAGGTGGCCAGAAACGACGGCTTTTAACACGACCTCGTAAGGAGCGTTGGGAGACTAAGTAGCAGCCCGCAGCTGGAATATTCCAGAAGCAACACACA
>UMHM01065566.1_pt1 | contig 10526 bp, 6 predicted proteins | sample 1965501 | NCBI WGS metagenome assembly UMHM01 (sample SAMEA4836095, study PRJEB28245) | human gut metagenome | biome: gut microbiome; material: fecal sample | place: Denmark | collected 2008
CGGGGATTCGGGAGAGCTGGCGGATCGTCGGTCGTCACTGCATCACGGCGGAGGAGTATCTGAGCGGGAAACAGTATGAGGATGCGGTCGCGCTGACCTATTACTACATCGATATCCACCATGAGCGGGGGATCGAGTATCAATTTCTCAGAGATGGAGTATTCCCGGAGATTCCACTGGGGGCGCTTCTGCCGGAGCAGCTGCCGAATCTGCTCTGTGCAGGGAAGGCGCTCTGCTGTGATGAACGGGCATTTTCCGCGCTGCGGGTGGAGGCCTCCTGCATGGCGATGGGGCAGGCCGCGGGAGCGGCGGCGGCGCAGGCGGTTTCGGAAGGCGTGTCTCCGGATCGGATCGCTCTCGACCGTCTTCGACAGACCTTGAAATCACACGGCGCCGTCCTCCCCGACCGTTTCAATTGAGCTTCCTTCCGCAGTGACTCTCCGGGGGGCGGAGAGTCACAGGGAGAGCAAATGGAGCTGCAACCGATCGCTTTGTGCGGTCCAGTGTCCGGATGCTGTGAGGGAACGGCCTCCAATGGAGCGAAAAACCGGAATTATATCAATCTCTGCGATGAGCCGGTCGGAGTTTGCTGCGAAAGCGGAGAGATGAGGCTTCAGCTTCAATTGACTTTGCCTGCGGCAATTCCGATGGCGAAGCGGGAACCGGGAATCTTCCCGAATCCGGGCGAACTTCAAGTTCAAAATTGTCTGCCGGTTTTTCAGAAAAAAAGCTGGTTTATCTGCAAGGATAAGTCCGGTGCAAGGCAGTCCCCAGGAGAAAATACTGGCCCGCCCTCCTCCTTGACGGATGGGGCGGCAGACCGTCGGCTGGGAGGTTGACTCTGCCTTGCCGTGCATCTGTAAATTGCTGGTTACCAGGATAATTTTCGGAAATCCGGTATCCGGTGGAGCGTTACCAGATTTCCGTTGTGAGCGCTGCTGGCTTCGCTGTCCCCGGAGCGGCTGAGCACCAGCAGATCCTCCCCATCGATCAGCAGCGACGCGTAATGGCGCGACGCTTTCTCATCCTGCCCGCTGGCGACCAGACCGGCAAAACTCCAATCCACCAGATTTCGCGAAAAGTACAGCACCAGCCGCCGCCGCTCGTTATTGGGGAGGTTGACGCGTTGTTCATCCAGGAGTTCCGGACGGGTCATGCTGTCGGTGCTCTGCGTGGCAATCAGCCAGTAGAGACGCGAAACTTCGTCGTAGACAATCTGAAATTTCATCTGTCCGCCCGGAAAGGGCAGAAAGAGAAACGGCGCACCGCCCGGAGTCGTGAAGGTGTCGATTTCGAGCGCTCCATCGGACCGCTCCCGCCCGCGCAGCATCGTTGCCAAATTGGTCGTGCCGGAGTGCAGCCGCGAAAGCAGAACCACCGTACGTTCCTCCGGATCGTAGAAATGATGCCGGGGGTCGTAAATTCGCAACACGTTCGTCTCGAGATTCCCCGGTTCGCCGCAGTAACGCGGATCGGCAACTCCGGGGCACTGATCGCCGGTCGGATAAAACGGCATTCCAAACGACTGCGGCAACGTTACTTCCCGATCGAAGCGCCACTCCGGAGAGAAACGCCAGCTTTCCGGGCGCGTCAGGTCGCTCTCCCGGTCGGCGGCCATCAGCACCAGCGATACATCCGGCCACGTTCTGCGTTCCAGCGCGGCCTCCATCACCAGATAAATCCGGTCATTGTGGACATCGATCGTACAGCCGCTCTGATGCCAGTGTCGACTGCCTTCAAGGACAGTCGGTTCACTCCAGTGTTCTCCGTTGTCTTCCGAGGATGAGATCAGCATTCTACCGCTGTGACCGAGCAGGTAGAGCCGCCTGCCGGCGCGAAAGATTCTGGCGTGAAGCATTCCGATGTCGGCCGCCGGCCGCCAGCTTTTGCCGTGATCGTCGGAGAGGAAGATCTTCGTCTGATTGCCGAGCCTGAAATCCCCGTAGTCGGACTTCGGCCCGGGGAGTTTCCCCACACCTTTCCCTCCCAGGTCAAAGCTTGCCAGCAGTCGTCCGCCGAATCCGCGGGCGAGAAACGGGGTGTAACAAAAGATTCCCTGCGGATCGGGGGATCGGTAAAGTGTGCATTCCGTCGCAATAGGTCGCATAATTGATCAGACTCCGATAAAATGAGGTTGGAGAACGGGGTGTTGCATTGTAGTATTCTGAGGCACGTAACATCTGGGAAAACGCTCTTTCAACTCCGGTCCGCCGAAGATCGGAGCTATGGAGCCGTAGCGGAGAATCCGCCATTCCCGGCGGCATCCCCTGAGTCGCTCCGGAATCTCCCAGACAAAGGGCGGCCATAACCGTATTCCGAGCGATTCGCCGTCGAGCAGAATTTCCGTTGCCATGCCGTCGGTTTCCAGCTCCACTCCGGTCGCCGCGGCGGGAATCTCCCCGAAGCCGGTCTGAATCCGCGTTCCGGCATAATGGTCGAGCCCGCTGCCGTCGAAGCGTTCCGGACCGAGGAGCGCCGGGGCGTCAAAGGCAAAGTCGCCGCCAATCCAGAGTGCCGGCAGAAAGCAGAACCGATCCGGTTCGCCAGTCAGCTGCAGCCGATGCGGCCCCGGCGCGACCGAGAATTCCGGACTGCGTCGATACAATCCACCGAAGCCGGGACCAAGTTCCGGTGGCGGCGTTTCTGCATCGACCGGCGAACCGTCGAACCGGACCGCGACTCCGGTTCGGAAATAGAGTCGGAACGAAATTCCCGCAGAGACCCGGAATCGGAATTCGCCCGCCTCGTTCCACTCCGGTCGGACCAGGTTCAGGCGGTCCCGGTTCACCCGAACTTCGCTCAGTGGCGGAGCCGACGGGAAAAAGCGGCGTTCGCGCCCGGCCAGGGTAAACGGAATCTCCCCCCCGTTGCGCCGGAGAAGCAGCCGTCGCCCCGTCTCCTGCTCGGTCAGGTCCAGAATGGCGATGCTGCCGTCGGCGAACTCCCGTACCAGCAGCGAATCCGCTTTCTTTCCTTCCGGCGTGACGACCGTGACCGACTGCGGATAGCGTTTGTGCAGCAGCTCCGCCAGCGCCGGCAGACTGTCCAGCATCAGACCGGCCCGTTCCAGCCTGATCCCGGAGGCGGACGGGGTGAACACTTCGCGATCCTCGTCTCCGGCAGCTTCCTCAGGGGCGATCAGATGCCATGGATACTGTTCGCATATGAGCAGCCGCAGCAGGTCCCCGGGATCGCTGCCGTCTACGGGATAACGGATGGCAAAGCTGCCTGGCGCGGGCTTCTTCCGCGCCAGAACCGCCGCTTTTGCCGCATCTTCGGTGAGCTCTCCCATCACCCGGAACCAGGGCTGGTCGGGGGTGAAGGGGTTGAACCAGCGCTCTTTTTCGGCGTTTCCCCGGAAGTCGACCGGACTGATCGCCAGCACGTAGTGGTCGATGCCGAACAGCGCCGCCAGCGAAATCATCTGTCGCAGTTTTGCCGGCGGTATGTCGGCGGGCCCGAGTGCGAAGAGCTCGGCCAGGGCTCCATTTTTCCGCCGTTCCGCTCCGTATCGGGCGGTGCCGAAGGTCAGCCACTCTATCGATTCCGGCGTGACCAGGGTGCGGATTTCATCTACGCCCGGCAGCGACAGGCCGGTCACTGCCAGCAGCGGATCTCCGTTGAAACGATTGGCTTCGGGAGCGATGCCCTCCGCGTTCAGGTGGCCGGTAAAAAGAAGCTTGTGGTGATCGCACCACGCCCTGATCCGATCAAAAAAGACCGTCCGGAACCGTTTCCCGATCAGTGGATAATAAAATTCCGGCAGAATTCCCTCTTCGATCGTACGTCCGCTCGCCGCCCTGTAGTCGTCTTCCACGCCAGGGTACCAGGGGTAGAAACGGCTCTCCCCCTCTCCGGTTTCGATGTAGTTGCCCGCATAGCCGGGGGAGGGCTCGTCGGTGAAGATGCCGCGGATGAGTCCTCCGAAATATTTCCCCAGCCGGGCCGCATAGCGGTCGTGAGTGAGTTCGAGGAACAGTTCCACCGCTTCGGGGCGAAGCAGATTGGGAAAGCGGGGATTGCGTTCGACCCGGCAGGAGAAGCGCCCATCAGCCGCCGGTGTCGCCACCAGCGTCTCGAGGGCATATTCCGGCCTCGCCGACTGGACGCGGCCACCGCACTGACCGCTGGGCCAGTTGTATTCGTCATAAAGCCAGAGCGAGGTAAATCCGAGCGAAAGAGCCTCTTCCGTGACGGTTTCACAGCAGTCGAGCCAGGCGTCGCTCATATACTCCAGTTCGCAACCGGAACGCGGATAGAGCAGCAGCTGGGTAATTTTCGCTCCGCGGAGTGCGCTCAGTCGTTCCCGGAGTTCGGCTCGCGTCGGCCGTCCCGTCACTGCAAACATTGGAATCAGGGGATATTCCGTCATGGTTTTCTCCGAATTGGTGGTAAGACCTGCACATCCCGCCGTTCCCAAGGCTGCCGTTGCAGGAAGTTGCCGCTCATCATGATTCGTCCGATGTTTTCGAAACGGATCAGGGCGTCGGGACGGGCCGTTTCAATCCGATTCCCGATCAGCTCGACCCCTTCGAGATTTGCCAGCTGAAGAGGCGAGGAGCAATCGGAGATGCGGTTGTTCTGCAACGAGAACTGCCGGAGCGGGCGGCATTCGGCGTTGTTGCGTGACCGAAGCGTGTAGCCGGTCTGGATGGCGCAGGCGCTTCGGGAGATCCTGTTTTCGCGCAGTGTGATGTTATATGGCGGCGGTCCCTCCTTCCAGGTCAGAAAAGAGCCGACTCGAATGGCGCAGGCGAGTCGTGACAGGGAGTTGTTCTCAACCAGTGAATTCGGGCACTGAATCACCACGCCGTTGTTTCGGTTCGAGTAGAAATGGTTGCCGGTGATCACCGTGCCGATGCCGCAGGAACTGAAATTGAAGGCCACATCCGGTTCTTCGGGCAGTTCGCCTGCGCCATGATTCTTTGCGCGGATCTCCGTCTGGGAATAGGGCGTGCGCCTCAGCGATTCGTAGGAGACGGTTCCGGCGGGAATCGGATCGGCAAGTGTATGGCGCTGAACGGAGCGGCCGTTCCAGTTCTCCGGCCGCACCGCGGTCACAGTCGTCTCCTGCCGGATTACGCCGGTTTCCGGGCAGATCATGGTCAGGGGATTGCCGGCGGCAATTCTCCCCAGGACCAGAAGGTCTCCGCCGCGCTCGCCGGCGATGTAGAAGCCGGTCGTACAGGAGTTGAAGCTGTCGTCGCCCATGTTTCGTATTTCGCAACCGCTGATGTAGTGACCGATCCGGTCGTTCCAGCAGTGGATACCGTCCGCATTGGTGGAGAAGACGGCGCCCGGTTGGGGTTTGATCCGGCAGTCGATGAAATTGTGGGCCATACCCCGGGATGAACAGAATCCGGAGGCAGGAGCGTTGAGAACGGTCACCCGTTCCATGGTGCAGAACGCCGAATTGAGCAGCCAGATCCCCTGGCGCTCATTGTCTCGGAAGGGGATGATGAACTTCTGTCCCTTCTCAAGTTTCCAGACGGGGGTGGGACGGAAGGAACGACGGATGACGATCCGGCAGGATCCGTCGGGAAGAGCGGTCACTTTGCCGAGAAACTTTCCGCTTGCCTCCGGCAGAATTTCACCGGTCGCAGCGTCGTGAGTCTGGCAGACGCCGTCGGTTTTGCGCGGAATGGCGGGGAAGCCTTCATCGGCCTTCCAGAGGATCGAATTATCCTTCTCATTCACCGACAGAATAGTCCCCTGAGTGAACGTCGGCTTGACGTAGCGGATGGTCAGATCACGAAGAGCGACGTTTTGACAGGCGACGATGCCGATGCCGCTTTCTCCTGGGTGTTCGAACAGAAGTTCGCTGCCGGCTTCCCCCTGCAATGTGAGGTTGCGCTGCCCCGCGAGTAATAGATGAAAGGAGAGCGTGATCCAAAATGGAACGTTTTGCTCCTTGCCGGAAATCACATCCGGGAACATGTCGCCGCGTTTGACCGTCGATGTCTGACGTAGAAGGTACTGCCCGGCGGGAATGCGTATCACGCACCGGTCTTCGCTCTGTGCCGCTTCAGCCAGTGCGCGGGCAAATGCCGGAGCGTCGTCGGTCACGCCGTCTCCTCTGGCACCGAAAGAGCGCAGATCGAGAATCCGCGGAGCTTTCGGGTTCGTTTCCTCTTCAAAAATTTGAAATTCCCGTTCGAAGTAGGCGAAGAACTGCCGCAGATCCGTACAGCCGCGCCGGGCAAACAAGAGCGAATCGGTGTCGCCGGTTTGCAATTGTTCATCGATGAAATGGAACAGACGATCGACGAGCTCAAACCGTTTGACGATCTTGTCGTTGAAATGCGGGGCACTCTGCCGGTTCAGTGACAGGAATTGCCGATAGAGAGTATCTCGCTGCTGTCGCAGGCGGGGCAGTTCCTCTGTTATGGAGTTGCGAATTTCCGCAAGTCGTTCTCCGGGAAAGTTTACCGGGTCATAACAGGCGCGCGGGCGGTATTCGGAAATCGTAAGCTGTTCGATCACTGCCTCGCCGATTCCGCCCGCGCGGAAGTGGCAGCGCAGCTGCGTCTCCCGTTCGGCAGCCGTGAAGATCAACTCTGCTGTGCCGTTTGAAAACGGAGCGGACAGGTCGTGTGGTTTCCGGTCGTTGAAATTCGGAAAGTTGATCATCAACCGCGGAGCGGTCAGCGCGTTGCCGAGACCGGAAACTTTCATCGTCACCCGGTAAGTTTTTCCGGATTGCAACGGTATGGCTTTGCGGTTGAAGAAGATGTATGTCCCCGGGGAATTGGTCTTTCGGAAGCGGAAGCCGGTTGACTTGCCGGTGACCGCTCCTTTTGCTCCGCCGTGTCCGACTCCGCTCCAGAGCAGGGAGGCGTTTTCCAGGAGATTTGCTCCGGAGAGGGGCATGGCCATCAGAATCAAACCGGCGGCAATGAGATAGTGGAACATGAAAAATCCTCCCTTTTTCACTTGAATGTCGCGAACCATAAGTCGTACGGCGTGCCGTAGGAACTGGAGATGGAATAGAGCAGCCGCCCGCCCATAGTGGCCACGTGCCCGTCGAAGAAGAGCCAGTTGGCCGACTCGTTGTTCCGGCCCGCACCGGCTCCCGAGGGCACGCCGACGTAGGGTTCTGCCGGGGAGTTGCCGTGACGGCCGCACATCTCCCAGCGGCTGGCGGAGAAGTTGCCGACCCAGCCGTAGGTTGAATTCCAGCTTCTCGCCTCCACCACCATCCCTTTGCTCGCCCCCTTTCGGATTCGCGTGAACTTGAGCAGGGAGAGCGTGTTGCCGGCGCCGGTGTGATGGAGGGGATGATTCATTCCATACGTGATCTTTGCGTAATGGCTCGGGTCGTTCGGCTGGTTGACACAGCTGTAAATTCCCCTGGAGAAGGATTCGGGATGCGCTGTATCGACAGCTGGGTCGAAATAGATGTTATTGTTCGTCACATATCCGCCTTCATGCAACAGAAAGGCCCACACGCCCCGGCTGCCGGTGGCGTTGATTTCGGACGCTTTGCCGTAGATGTTGGGCGGCAGGATAATATCTTCGAAGTCACCGCCATACATATGAAGCGCCGTTCCGATCTGCTTCTGGTTGTTGGCGCAGCTTGAAGAGCGCGCTTTGTCCCGGGCCTTGTTCAATGCCGGCAGCAATATTGTCGTTAAAATTGCGATGATCGCAATCACAATCAGGAGTTCAATAAGAGTAAAAAAACAGTTTGCCGGACTGGTTTGTTTCTTCATAAGTTCTCCTTTCTCAATGGGTTTCATTGTCCTTGTTGTTGTGAGACGCACTTGCGGTTTCTCCACGTTCCCGGCGATGATGCCGGTCCTGTCATACGGTTTGCCGGCAGACCTCCCAAGCTCCGGCGTTCGCAATCTGTTTGTAAATGATTCCCGCAACTTCCCGTTACGGTATTGTTCCTTCCTCTGCAGGCAGGTTGAAGTTCCGGTTCCTGACGTCTCTGATCAGCGGCGATGTCAGGAGGAAGAGATGCTTCCCTTCCCACTTTCGCGGGTGAAAACGGAGCATGCGGCTGTTTTCCGGCGAATCCGGGCCCCTGCCTCACATTCCCACGAGCGATCCGGAATTCAATCTGTTGATTCGATACGGTTTGTTTTTTTCATCTCTATTTTGACATCATCCTTCCTCTTCTCTGACAAACATTGAAAGTGTTTTCTGTCCATTCGACTGTCTCTGCCTTCGCCGTCCGAACTTCCCGAGAGGTCAGAACAAGCGGTTGTTTTGCGGATGCCGGAGTATTCCGGTCTGCCGGTCATTGATTATTAATCATCAGCTCATTCAAAAGAAAAGGTGAATGTCTCCTGTCAAACGGATGCACCTGATCCGGGAACTTTTGAACAGTTTCAAGCCGTTTCCCGGGAAGGCGTGGAGTGCTGCGCTGACAGAAAGCGACGGAGGCTGCGCAATTGAACGAGCTGTTCTTCCGTCAGCAGATCGCAGTCGACCCGGCAGCAGTTGCGGATTGCCAGCCCTGATTCATGCAGAAACTGTTTGGAATAACGCGGATACTTGAACTCGACATGACGTTGGAGCAGATTGAAAATCTGCTGAAGCTTTTCCGCCCGCTCCGGTCGGGTGGCGAACGATTCGAACATTTCAACCAGCATTTCAGGATAGAAATTGGCTGAAATGCCGCAGTAACCATCCGCTCCCGCTTGAAGCGATGCCAGAAGCGTGGTGGTGTTTGCGTTGAAAACCCGCAGCCCGGTACCTCGACAGGCGTCGACTTTGCGGGCGATGACTTCAACGTCACAGGAGGTATCTTTCAGGAAGAGCAAACGTCCCTTCGCCAGTCGGGTCAAACGGTGCAGCAGTTCCGGCGATAGCAGCCGGTGGTAGGGCGCCGGACATTCGTACAGGCCGAGGGGAATGCTGTCGGTCGCCGCCAGAAGTTTCCGAAAAGCGCATTCGAATATCGTTTCATCAGCATCTTCCGCAACCAGCTGGCAGCATGGAATCACCACTGCGTCCACTCCTGTTGCGGCCATGTCGAAGATGGATTGCAACTTTTCCGCCTCGGAACTCCCCAGCCAGGCCGAGGCGACCACCGGAATACGGTTTCGGGCGACGTCGACGGCGACTTTTGCAAGCTCCAGCCGTTCCGAGGCGGTCAATTGATAGAGTTCACTGCTCAAACAGACGGCAAAGAGTCCGTCAACGCCGTTGCCGATGTACCATTCCAGCAAATTGCGATAAGATGCAAAGTCGATCGCTCCGGTGTCGATAAACGGTGTCAGCACTACCGGCCAGATGCCGCGCTCGAGTTGTCTGTCATATTTCATACGATTCCTTTGTTTCATTGGTGACCGCTATATATTGTAGATAAAAACAACTGCAAAGGCAAGAGGAAACGGTTTGCAAAAAGTAATTATATTTTTGCATTTTATAAATGATATAGATGTAAATACAAGTTCTTTTTTAAAAATTCATGAAAATAATTGTTTTTTTTGCAAAATAAAGTATATTGTTGGATATGGCCGGTGAACTGGAAAATCTGCGTGCAATGTGTGGCGTGCTCAAAGAGCCTCCCGATTACGTTCACGGCGTCGTCGGCGGATTGAACCTGCTGCCGGACAGCATTCAGTTGCTCCACCGTTACCCCGGTCGACGTATTTATCCGACTCGAAAGACTTCGCGGAGCATCATTCACGAACGTTATACGCTCACCTGCAATCTGCATACGGAAGGGAGCGTTTGTGTCAACGAGCGTACCTATACCTTGCCGGAGGGAAACGCGACTTTGACCTATCCCTATCAGCTTCACAGCTATGCGGTCGACCAAGATAACTTCGACTGGCTGGTAATCACTTTTCTGGCCACGGCGGAGATTCCCGCGGAGTTGATGTACCGAAGCACCCGGATGTCGGAGACGGCGCTCCATGTATTGAAGAGGCTGCTGGAGTTGTTCCCTGAGGCGGAGCGCCCGGATGCCCCGGTTGCGCTTCGTCACCAGATGCAGCATCTGACCGCCGCGCTGCTCGGAGAACTTCTGCTCGAAAAGGAGTATCTTGATGTCAAACGGGAAAACAGTGGTCAGTCTCCTCATATTCTCCTGTTTGAGCAGGTGAACAGCGATATATTCAAACACCTTGCGGATCCTTCACTTTCCGTGAAAATGCTGGCGGAACGTCATCTCGTTTCTGCGACGGCGCTGACGCAGATCTTCCGTGAAATCACGAATCTTTCGCCGGGCAGATATATTCGCGAACTGCGAATACAAGTTGCCTGTAAACTGTTGTCGGCAGAGACCGTCACGATCGCCGAGGTAGCCGAACAAAGCGGATTTTCCTCGCTTGCGGTTTTTTCCCGCAGTTTCCACAATGAGACCGGTATGACGCCAAGTGAATTCATTCGCCGTGGCCGGATGCGTCCGGAGGATTCATCCATTTAAAATCAGAGGCTCCGAGTGGCATGAGGGAAAGAGGCCGAACTTTCCCGTGAGCCCAGACGCGGTCATCGCCTCCCTCTCGACCTGGCCCTCGCTCATGTTAAGCGCGGAGAGCGCCGCGAGCGCATGTGAGAGGACTGCTTTG
>UMHM01036966.1_pt1 | contig 10521 bp, 7 predicted proteins | sample 1965501 | NCBI WGS metagenome assembly UMHM01 (sample SAMEA4836095, study PRJEB28245) | human gut metagenome | biome: gut microbiome; material: fecal sample | place: Denmark | collected 2008
GGCCGAATGAGCAAAAACATACATCTTTGAGCAATAACGAAACCGGGAGATAAACGAATGAGAGTGCTTGACATTGATCTTGATTTTTTCCTTGCGGACTGCTGCGAACCGGCACCGGCCGGCGCGCGGCCCGATGCTGCCGGGCATGAACCGTGGCAGGCGGAGAAAGTAAGGGAGTTTTTGGAAAAAAACTGCGGACTGAATACGGAAAGAAAGATTCCGGGAAGGGTTTTTGAAACGCATGACGGTGCGCTGCAATTCTGGCAGGAATTGATTGCGGCCGGGCAGCTTTCCGTGCCGTTTGAGGTTACGCATATCGATGCACACAGCGACCTCGGCATAGGCAGACCCGGACCCGGCTTTGTGCTGAATTCCGTGCTGCCCCTCAGCCCTGCGGAAAGAGCGGACATCAAACGCTACTATGAAATGAAACAGCTCGATGAAGCAAATTATCTTTTGTTTGCACTTGCATTTCGGTGGATTTCACGCCTTGAAAATGTTCGAAACCCGAAGTCTCGTCCGGACATTCCGCAATTTGCATTCCGATGTGAACAGGAAAATCAGCGCGGCTGCGGAGAATATGAATTCATTCGGCTTTCAAGCTTTGTTTCGAAACTTTTTGAAGCAAAAAACGGCATTGAACCGAGAGTGGACTTCAAAGTTTTTGATGACTACACCGAGTTTTCGGCATCGGCCGAATATGACTTTGCTTCGCTTGCCGTTTCGCCGCGCTATTCCCCTGCGGAAGCCGATGTGCTTGTGAGCGTTATCAAAGAATATTTTGATTTGATTTAACGGATATAATATGTTTCAAACGGAGCGGACGGCAGGCGGCATTCGGATATGCACGGATTTCCGCAATTTCGTTCCGAAAAAAACATGAGCAAACGGCGTGAACATGTGGTATAATATGATTGGCTGAATATACCGCTGTCAGTGAATTGAACACGACTTTGCGGCGGCGGAATTCGGTCGAACAAATCCCTCTGCGGGACAGAAAGGAACGGAAAAATAAATGAGCGTGTTTTCAAAAGAATACTGTGAAAAAATGCGTGTTCGCATCGATTGCGGCAATATGCTCGCCGAGGCTGTCGGCAAACACGGCATCACGGCGGAGGAAATATCGGAAATGCTGCCGCGTGCAGAGGGTGCATTTGCGGGTGTTGAAAAAAAGCACGGTGAAATGCGCTGGCGGCTTCTGCCCGAAACTCAGCTTGAAATCCTTCCCGCCGTTGAAGAGGCAGCGGAATTCGTCAGGTCAAAAGCGGATAATTTCGTGATTCTGGGCATCGGCGGAAGCGCACTGGGTCCGATTGCGGCGCATCGTGCGCTGAATCATCTCTATCACAACGATCTTCCTTCCGAAAAACGGAAATCTCCGCGCCTTTTTGTTGAAGATAATGTTGATCCCGAGCGCATGACTGCATTGCTCGATGTGATTGATACTGACCGAACCGTGTTCAACGTTATCACAAAATCGGGCAGCACAAGCGAAACCATGGCGCAGCTGCTTATTATAACGCGAATGCTTATTGACCGTTACGGCGAAGAAGGGCTGCGCGATCACTTGATTGCAACAACCGACAAACAAAAGGGCAACCTGATAGGCATTGCAAAAAAATACAACCTGCGCACTTTTATTATTCCGGACGGCGTAGGGGGAAGATTTTCCGAACTCTGTCCTGTCGGGCTTGTTGCGGCTGCCATCGGCGGAGCGGATGTTCGCGCACTGCCTGCGGGCGCGGGGTACATGGATGAGCTTTGCTCAAACGCCGATGTGAAAAGGAACCCCGGATTGATGCTTGCCCTGCTTGAAATCATTGCGGCGGAAAAGCACGGCGCAAACATCGGCGTGCTGATGCCCTATGCGGATTCGCTGAAATTCATGGCGGATTGGTATGCGCAGCTTTGGGCGGAATCGCTGGGCAAAAAGCTCGTGAAGGACGGAAAGGTTTTGCGATTCGGACAGACTCCGGTAAAATCTCTCGGCGTTACGGATCAGCATTCGCAGGTTCAGCTTTACACCGACGGACCTTTTGACAAAACAATAACTTTCATCTCTGTTGAAAAATACCGCAGTGATGTTGCTGTTCCGCATGTTTTTGACGACATTCCGGGGATTGCGTTTCTATCCGGACACAGCTTGGGTGAGCTGATTTCCGCCGAATTCCGTGCAACCGAACACGCCGTAACCGTCAGCGGACATATGAACAAGAACATCATCATGCCCGAAGTCAACGAATTCACTCTCGGGCAGCTTATAATGCTGTTTGAAATGCAGACGGCATTCGCAGGAGAACTGCTGGGCATCGATGCATTCGATCAGCCCGGAGTCGAGGAGGGAAAGAATGCAACTTATGCCCTGCTCGGAAAACCCGGATACGAAGCCAAACTCGACGAATTGAAAAATGCCGAAAAGGCAAAGAAAAAACTCATCGTTTGATGCGGCGGACAAAAAGTGCGGTGCGGGGAAACGGCTTTTCGTATCGCACCGCAGATCTTGTAAACACATAAACACGAAAGGATTGCCGAAGCCACTTGCGGGCGCGGCGCGGCTTTTGAATGAGCCTTTTTGATAAGAAATACCTGAAAAGAATAGACTGGGTAACGGTCGGAATCGTGCTTGCGCTCGTTGTGTTCGGCACGATCGCACTTGCCTCTGTTCAGGCAAAGCCTTTTGACGGCACGGAACACGGCATTGCGGATTATATGGACAAGCTCAACATGGAATACCTGCAGAAGCATATAACAAACTTCCTTGTCGGACTTGCTGCAATGATAATATTTCTTGTTTTTGATTACAGCATATTCAAAACTTTTGCAATGTGGGCATACATCGGCATAATAGGCTTGCTGATGCTGCTTTTCATTTTCGGCAAGGTGCGCGGCGGTGCACAGGGCTGGTTTGTTTTCGACACGCTTGAAAGGGCAATACAGCCGGGCGAGCTGAGCAAGATCGCATTGATCGTGATGCTTTCAAAATACGTCTCTGCCGCAATGGACAGGGACGGGCGATTGCTGAAATTCAAGGACGTTATGATTGCTCTCGGCATAACATTCGTTCCGTTCATGCTGATAGTTCTCCAACCTGATTACGGAACGGCGATTGTGTTGCTTGTTATCATGGTTGTGACATTCTTCGTTGCGCAGATAAAGTGGATTTATATAATCCTTGCCGCTGTCGGAGCCGGGGTGGGGCTTCCGCTGATGTACTTTTTTGTTTTGACCCCGAAGCAGCGCGACAGAATCGATGTTTTTCTGAATCCGTCCGCCGCAAGCGACGATGCAAAGTACCATGTCGGACAGTCGCAGATGGCAATAGGTTCCGGACGGCTCACGGGCAAGGGCTTTTTCGGTGAGCAGACGCTGGCACAGCTTCGCTATGTTCCGGCAAGGCACACGGATTTCATATTCAGCGGCATAACGGAGGCGGTCGGATTCATCGGCAGTACGATACTGATTATTGTTTTCTTTGCACTGCTTTTCCGCTGGATGTATATTGCAATAAAAGCGCGGGATAATTTCGGCACCTGCCTTGTTACGGGTGTCAGCGCAATGCTTGCGGCACATATTTTCGAAAATATCGGCATGACGATGGGAATAATGCCCGTTACGGGAATTCCGCTGCCGTTTATAAGCTACGGCGGGTCGAATATGCTCACAAACATGATAGGTGTGGGTATTGTTCTGAACGTCTATATGCGTCGTCCGATGAAACGAAAACGGAAGCATGACAAAATACGCGAAAACGGCAAGACGGTCGTTGTTTAAAAAACAGAAAAGCATGTTTTGCGGGGCGGTATTCGAAGTGTCCGCTCAATCGCCCGATTTGATTGAGAGATTAATCGGATTTGAGTCCATATGAATTAACGGTGAAAAAATGAATTGGGAAGGTTACAGCGAAAATGCATCCGCAGCTCTTGATGCGGCACAGGCTGCGGCGGAGGAGCTGCATCACGGCTTCATCGGCACGGAGCACATTTTGATAGGTCTGCTCCGTGCGCCGGGCACGGCGGGGGAGTGCCTTCGCAAATGCGGTGCGGATGAAAGCATGGTGTTTCCGTATGCGGACACTCTTGTCGGCGGCGGAAGACATATTTTCACGGACAGCAGGGGGTTCGCACCGCCTGCAAAACGCGTATTGGAGCTTGCGCTGTATGAAGCAAAAGCATATGCAAGCCGCACAATCTGCACGAAACATATCCTTCTTGCCGTTTTGCGCGAGACGGACTGTTTTGCATCACGCATTCTCGATTCCATCGGGCTGGACAGGCAGATGCTGAAAAAGCTTTTGAACGATGAATCGCGGGAACTCGGTTCGAACGGGCGCGAAAGCCGAAAGTCGGAGCTGCTCCATGATGAAAGCGCAGCCGAAAAAACAAAAGGCAATGCGAATGATTCTTTAAAAAGTGATTCGGCCGAAAGACAGCCGCATGATGAAAACGTATCCCGCGGGAAAAATAAACCTCGGGGCGGACAGAGTTCGCCGATGTTGGAAAGCTATACCGATGACCTTACCGCAAGGGCGGCGCGGGGGGAGCTTGATCCGTTGACAGGCTGTGAAGCGCAGCTGAACAGGTTGATTCAGACACTGCTTAGGCGGAGCAAGAATAACCCTGTGCTTACGGGAAGTCCCGGCGTCGGAAAATCGGCTGTCGTTGAGGGATTTGCTCAAAGGATAGTTTCGGGTGATGTTCCTGTCGAGCTGCGTTCGTCGCGGGTGCTGCGGCTTGACTTGGGCGCACTCGTTGCGGGAACGAAATACAGGGGTGAATTTGAGGAGAGACTGAAAGCACTTCTTGACGAAACAACTCCCGAAACAATTCTTTTTATTGACGAAATACATACGATAATCGGCGCAGGTGCGGGCGAGGGCAGTCTCGATGCTGCCAATATCCTGAAACCCGCGCTTGCTCGCGGCGGGTTGAAGCTGATCGGCGCAACAACGTTTGATGAATACAGGCTCTATATCGAAAAAGATGCCGCGCTGGAACGGCGTTTTTCACCGATAGTTGTAAAAGAACCTACGCGGGAGGAAGCGATCGCAATCCTTCGCGGTTTGCGTCCGAAATACGAGGCGCATCACGGCGTTTCGATTACGGACGAGGCAGCGGAAGCCTGTGTTGATATGTCTGTTCGCTGCATTCCGGAGCGATTTCTTCCGGATAAGGCGATAGATATAATGGATGAAACAGCTTCCCGCCGGCGGCTTGCTCCGCAGAATACAGCGGAACTGCGGCAGGAAAGGGCAAGCCTTCGAATGCGTATTGAGGATGCGTTGAATGAGCGGGATTTTACACTTGCGGCTGAATTAAGAAAACAGGAAAAGCAGCTCGGCGGGCCGAGAACAGCGGATGCACTTCATGCGGGAGCGGAGAATTCGGCATTCACTGCGGCTTCTTTAAAAAAGAGCTGTCGTCCGATCGTCACTGCCGGCGATGTTGCACAGACTGTTCACGAATTGACGGGGATTCCCGTAAGCAGTCTTGACGGCACCGTCCGTTCGCGGCTCTCAAAACTGGATTCGTTGATCAATGCGCACATAATCGGGCAGGAGACCGCGGTTGCTTCCGTGTGCAAAGCCCTTCGTTCCGCTTTCACATGGCGGAACGATCCCGACCGTCCGCGTGCCGCAATTGCCGTAACCGGAGCGGCAGGTTCGGGAAAAACCAAGCTTGCAGCAGTGCTTGCAGAGACATTGTATCCGGGCGAAAATGCACTTTTGCGGTTTGATATGCGCGAGTATTCCGATTATTCGGCGGTCAACACATTGACGGGATCGCCTGCGGGTTCTGCCTCCGGCGGAAGACTGACCGAAGCCGTGCGGCGAAAGCCTTTTGCAGTGGTGCTGTTTGACGACATTCAATACGCAAACGCTGCCGTGCGTTCGCTCGTTCAAAGCATCATGCGGTGCGGCGTTTTGACCGATGCAAAAGGTAAAAATGTAAGCTTCCGCAATGCGATTGTATTCGTCACCTGCGGTGAAGGCGACAGCTTTAAACAGCGCAGGGCGGGCTTTTCGGATGAGGCAAATGCGCTGAACGGCAGCCGCGATGAACGGGATGCAAGGCAGATACTTCCGCCGGAAATCGCTTCCGATGCGGATTGCGTTGCTGCGCTTCTGCCTGCGGCTCAAGCCGCTGTTCCCGAGATTGCAAAACTGATGCTGGATGATCTGTCCGATAAACTCCAAAAAACGGGCAGAACGGTTCGTTTCGGTGCTTCCGCCGCAAATTACATTGCAAGCAAAATCGATGAAGTCGAACTTGAAAAAAACGGTGCATGGGCTGTTGCACGCTGCGTTTCGAACGAATGCGAGGATTTTATCAGCGAAAAGCTGCTTGAGGATGCATACTGCTGCAACGACTGCACGGTAGATGTTGAAAACGGCGGGACGGGGCTTTGCATTGTTCCGCACAATACAAAAGAAAGTTGAGGTCACAGAACTATGAATATTTCACGCTTCGGTATCGGATTCAGATTCGATTCTGTTGAAAACGGAGATGAACGCGAACATGCGTTCAACCTTGTTTTTTCGGCAATTGAAAGGGCGGACGTTCGTGGACTTCAATTGTTTGCGGGTCATTTCTCCGTTGATGAAAGCGACGATAAAAACATATTCACGGTTGCATTTGCAGGCGGCGGCATAAAACAAACACGCAGTCTGTTTGAAAAGCTGAACGACAATCCGCTCGTTTCGGGTGCGCTTGCGGAATACAGGCCCGTCGTTCAGACGAATGCGCTCAGACGGGCGGAGAAGCTGGCTTTTTACGGCAGATTTGACGAAAACGGAACCCTTGTCTTTAATGAAAAAGATTTGGCGGAGTGCGGCTGCAAAAAAACAGAAAAGCCTGCCGTGAACCCTTTTGAAGAATACGGCGGAAGGCGTATCGAACCTGTCGGCGCAGGTATTCGGATGCTTATTGCTCCGGACAAGTTCAAGGGCAGCATGGATGCACAGAGAGTTTGCACGATTATCAAAAATGCAGCGCGGCAATACCTTCCCGGATGCAGTGTGAGAACGCTTCCGATAGCGGACGGAGGGGACGGCACGGCCGAAACGCTTACTCGTGCCTTTAACGGGAATATGCGTTCGGTGAATGTTACTGCGCCGGACGGCAGGAAAATTGCTGCCGAATACGGTGTTCTGACCTCATTCGGTGAAAAAACGGCGGGCGCCACGGCGGTTATTGAAATGGCAAAGGCATCGGGGCTTGCATTGATGGATGAAAATGCATTGGATCCGCTTGCTGCAACGAGCAGGGGGACGGGCGAACTTATCGCTTCAGCATTGAACGAGGGGATAAGGAATATTTTGATCGGTATAGGCGGTTCCGCAACCAACGACGGCGGAATGGGCGCGGCAGCGGCTCTCGGCGTTAAGTTTCTGGATGCGGAAGGCAATGAGCTTTCGGGCTGCGGCCGAGAGCTTGCCTTGGTGCGTAAAATTGATTTGTCGGGCTTGCGCAGCGATGTTTTCGAGGCAAAGATAACCGTTATGTGTGATGTTGATAATCCTCTTACAGGCAAAAACGGTGCGACGTACACCTACGGACCGCAAAAAGGCGCGAATGCCGAAGCATTAAACACTCTTGAAGACGGGATGAAAAACATTGCGGCCTTGTATGACGCTGCGGCAGGGAGAAAAGTGTCCGCCGAATGCGGTGCGGGCGCGGCGGGAGGCATGGGTGCAATGCTGTCGGCTCTTTTGGGCGCGGAATTGACTCACGGCTCGGCGGCGGTGCTCAATGCGGTCGGCTTTGATGCATTGCTTGGGGACACCGATCTTGTCATAACCGGAGAAGGGCAGCTTGATGCATCAAGTGCGGACAACGGGAAGGCCGTCGGCGAGGTTGTGAAACGCTGTGCCGCAAATTCCGGCGGCGCCGTGCCCGTCTTTATTGTTGCGGGAAGGCTCGGAATGGGTTATGAACATATTTACGAGCTTGCGAATGCGGGAGTTTTTTCAACAATTGTTACGGATGAACAGCCGAATGCGGACGGAGACTGTGATGCTGAGACGCGTCTGCGCCTTGCTTCGGAACGAATGTTCCGCTGCATCGCAAGTTCTTTTTCCGTGAATTCGCAGCACAGCGGGCGCGGAATGCGGCGATAAAACAGCTTCTTGCGCAAACACCAAAGAGAGTTTCGCAATGATATGCGATTCAACCTCTGGTTGATTTGCTGATAAACGCAGATATATCTGTGAAAAAAAGATTTCAGTCAGAAATAATTTTAAAGAAACACGCAAAACAAACCGAAAGGAATAAATAATTTGCGGCGGCACGGGATTCAACCAACGGTTGAGCAGATTTTTTGGGGTTTTCAACCACCGCTTTATTGTCATGAAAAGCTTGCGTTGCTAAAATGAGCGCGAAATTAAGAGTTGGCGCAACACAAAAACGTTTTCCAAACGTAACAGATATGCGGTGCGGCGACTCACGAAAATCAGAAAGAGGGAAAATACCATGAAAGAAAACTTTGCAATCAAACTGCGCGAGCTGCGTAAGGCAAGCGGAATGACACAGGAACAGCTTGCTGCCGAATTCGGAGTGTCCGTTCAGGCCGTCAGCAAATGGGAAACGGCGGCTTCCTATCCCGATATTGAGTTGATGCCGCGAATTGCGGATCTTTTCGGCGTTTCGCTGGATGAGCTGCTGCGTGATGTTAAGAACGAGAAAAACATTGATGCGGGTGAAGAAATTCATACCGATGCCGAACAGCAATGCGATGCTGCCTGCAGCCCGGAATCGGTTGAAGTCGAATACGAGGACGAAAACGACGATGAAAATGACGATGACGATGAAGATGACGATGACGATGAAAATGACGATGACGATGAAGAAGATGATGACGGCAGCTGCATCTTTGTGAAAAAGGGCAGAAACGGCATTGTAAGCGTCAACACGGATGCCATAGAGGAATTCGGCAGAAAAATCGAGAGAATGGCAAAGAAAAAAGCTGAAAAAGCGGGCTGCGCATTTGAAAAAAACGCAAAAAAACATTCGCGTTCTTCGACCCGTAATTACGGAAATCGTTTCGAATGGAGCAATATCATGATTGACGAAATGCCGGATGACAACACCCTGCGCGTTGTGCTGATGCGCGGAAAACAGATCGTGTCAAGTCAGGAATACGATCCTGCGGTTTGCATTCCCGTTGAACTGAAATATGAAAAAGAGAACGGAATTGCGGGTATGTTCGGCAGAAAAGGCGGACGTACCGATTGCTCGATAAATGTTGAAATTTGGGGCAATGCCGACATCAACGGCAGTGTTAACGGTGATGTATATGCGGGCGGAAATGTGAACTGCGGTGAAATCGGCGGAGATGTCGGCGCGGGCGGCAATGTCAACTGCGGTGATATCGGCGGAGACATTTCAGCGGGCGGAAGCATTGAATGCGGCAGTATCGGCGGCGATGTCAATGCGGGCGGCAATGTCAGCTGTGCGGCTGTCGGCGGCGATGTTGAAACCGGCGGAAGTGTTGAATGCGGCAATGTCAGCGGCGATGTCAATGCGGGCAAAGATGTGAACTGCGGTGATATACTCGGACATGCGAAGACAAGCGGGAGCATGAATTGCGGAAATGTTGACGGAAACGTTGACTGCGGAGGCAATATAAGCTGCGGCGATATCGCAGGACATGCGGAGGCTCGCGGCAGTATTGAATGCAAAACAATTAAGGGCAGTGCCGAAGCAGGCAGCCGAATAATTTACAAAGGCTGAGGATTGGTTCCGGTCTTTGAAAATAAGCGGCAAAGCAGCATTCGGAACGGCATAAAAAGCAATTAAACAACACTCAGTTTTCGTATATTCGGCAAAAGGCAGACGGGAAAAATCCTGTCTGCCGCTTTTGTCCTAAAACCAAAACATTGAAACTTTAACAAATCGAATGCGATAAAACTAATCGGCAATTTCAACGGAAAGATTCGGGTTTTCGGCTGCCGCGTCCGAAAACACGCGCAGCATCATGCTCCCGTAGCTGCCGAGGGCGGCAGTCAGCGCGCTCGTTCCGAAGAGAGTCACTGCAACGGGTTTGCATATTTCCGCAAGGCAGTCAAAGAGTGCATCAAGGTTCTTTCCGTAATGATCCGGAAACTGCAATGCCTCGGCAATACGCAGATGCGCATCGGTAATTCCCGCAATCGCCGTAAAGTCAATGCGGATATTCTTAATGCCGCCGCTTTGTTCGGAACCGGAGTTGTGTGTGAAATTGTTATCCGATATGGTCATGGTCAATTATCCTCAATCATCCCTAAAAATTCTCAAAAACCCGCGGTTTAATTGTCCGCGTCGTAAAGCTTAATAAAGCTTTGATAATGGTCATCGGTATAAAAAATCAATCCGTCATTCGAAAAAACTATGCGTTTTGCCCCGCGTGAGGGTGCTCCGCAGGTGTCGATATCGCATTCGGTATAAAACCTTCCTTCCGCTTGCGGCAAAAGCCCCTCGTAGTTGCCGAACCTGTCCCCTCCGATGGAGCAGCCGGGCGCAAAATCCTGAAGCCCGCCGCCCTGCC
>UMHM01074736.1_pt1 | contig 10507 bp, 6 predicted proteins | sample 1965501 | NCBI WGS metagenome assembly UMHM01 (sample SAMEA4836095, study PRJEB28245) | human gut metagenome | biome: gut microbiome; material: fecal sample | place: Denmark | collected 2008
GGCTTCGCCCTGTGAGCGCTTGGTGAGCGGCTCCACTCCGAACAAGACAACATCGTGTCTAAGGACGTCACGCTCATGCTGTTCGTTATTCCGTCTTCAAAGAGTGTTCGGCGTGCTCAAGCACGCTCGCCCAAACTGCCCGTTCGCCTGACGGCGTCATTTGGATGAGATGCGCGAAAAAGCCCCTTCCGCAAAAGGGAGCGTACTTATCGTACGTGACCGCATTGCGGAACGGGGCTTTGACAAAGCAGGTCGCTAAATGACGCCGTCAGGACTATATCAATTTGTCCAAAACGGCGGCGATCTCGCTTACCTTCTCCTCCGCATCCCCGCTCTCGATGGACGCGAGCACGCAGGAGTGCAGGTGGGCGTTGAGCACCTCTTTGTTGACGCGGGAGAGGATGGCTTGCGCCGCCATGATCTGGTTGCTCACGTCGATGCAATATTTCTTGTCTTCGATCATCCTGATGATGCCTTCGATCTGCCCGCCCGCGGTCTTCAACAGACGGATGAGTTTTACGTCGTCTCTTTGCATATCTCTCTCCTTACTTTTCTGCTCACTTCTCCGTGACGGCGGTGACGGGATAGTCCTGCGCCTCGACGGCTGCCTTCAACGCATCCGCGGTAACTGACTCGTCCGCGCTCACAACGGCGTTCTTCTGCTCGAGCGAAACGGCGACATCGGCAACTCCCGCGACCGCTCTCAACGCCTTCTCCACTCTGCCCGTGCAATGGCTGCACATCATGCCTTCAATGCTCAAAACATATGTTTTCATATCTGCTTCACTCCTTTGAAGTGTGTTTTCCGTCATTTCACGCTCTTTTTCGCTTTCCTCGGACAGGGGCGCGGAAGCACCGTCCGAGGGCTCGTTCCCCTCGGGTGCGGCGCCGCTCACCGCACCCACCGCGCACGCGCCGTCCGCACATGCGTCCTCCGCTCTCGTCGCCTTGAAAAGGCGGAGACGGAGCGCGTTGGTCACCACGAAGATGCTGGACACGCTCATCGCCGCGGCGCCTATCATCGGGCTCAGGCGGAAGTCGAGGGGGACGTAGAGCACCCCCGCCGCGACGGGTATGCACAGGGCGTTGTAGAAGAGCGCCCAGAAGAGGTTCTGTTTGATGTTTCGGATGGTCGCGCGCGAAAGTCTCACGGCGGTGACGACATCGAGAGGATCGTCCTTTATGAGCACCACGTCCGCGCTCTCCACCGCGATGTCGCTGCCGCTGCCTATGGCGATGCCGACGTCTGCGCGTGTGAGGGCGGGCGCGTCGTTGATGCCGTCGCCGACCATCGCGACCTTGCCCTGCTTTTTAAGTTCCGCGATCTTCGCCTCTTTGTCGCCGGGGAGCACCCCTGCAAAGACCTCGTCTATGCCCGCCTGCGCCGCGACGGCGCGGGCGGTGCGCTCGTTGTCCCCCGTCAGCATGACGACGCGGACGCCCAGTTTTTTGAGTTCCTCCACCGCCTGCTTCGCGTGAGGTTTGACGCGGTCGGATGTGGCGATGAGCCCGAGATATTCCCCCTCCCTCGCGACGAGGAGCGGAGTCTTGCCCTCCTCGGAGACACGGGCGAGTTCCGCCGAGTAACTCTCCTCGGGGACGCCCGCATCCTGCATGAGCGCGGCGTTGCCCACCGCGTAACGCACGCCGTTGACGGTGGCGGTCACGCCCTTGCCGGGCAGCGTCTCGAACTCCTCCGCTTCCGCGAACTCTATGCCCCGCGCGGCGGCATAGGCGACCACGGCGTCACCCAAAGGGTGCTCGCTCTTGCGCTCTATCCCCGCGACCGCGGAGAGGATCTCATCCGCGCGCCCGCGGAAGGTGATCTCTGCGACTTCGGGAGAGCCTTCCGTCACGGTGCCCGTCTTGTCAAAGACGGCGAATTTGATGTCATGCAGCGTTTCGAGAGCTTCGCCGCTCTTGAAGAGCACCCCGTTCTCCGCGCCCTTGCCCGTACCCACCATGACGGCGACGGGAGTGGCGAGCCCCAGCGCGCAGGGGCAGGAGATGACAAGGACGGAGACTGCGCAGGTCAGCGCGTGCTCGAAAGGATAGCCGCCCGCGAGCCAGCCTATGAGGGTGACGAGCGCGATGCCCATCACCACGGGCACGAAGACGCCGGAGATCTTGTCCGCGATCTTGGCGATGGGGGCTTTATCGGCGCCCGCGTCTTCAACGAGTTTGATGATCTTGCTCAGCACGCTCTCGCCGCCTACGGCGGTGACGCGCGCGGTGACGTGCCCCGTCCTGTTCACGGTGCCTCCGATGAGCTTTGCGCCCTCCGTCTTTTCCACGGGGACGCTCTCGCCGCTTATCGCGCTCTCATCCACAAAGGCGTGCCCGTCCGTGACGACGGCGTCCGCGGGCACGGACATCCCCGCCTTGACGACGATGACGTCGCCCGCCGCGAGAGTCTCGCTGTCCACTTCCCTCTCCTCGCCGTCGCGGAGCACTATGGCACCCTTGGGCACCAACCCGCGCAGCCTGTCGAGAGCGTCGCCCGTGCGGCGCTTGGAGAGAGACTCGAGATATTTCCCCACCGTCACGAGCGCGAGGATCATGCCCGCGGACTCAAAATAGAGGTCGTGCAGATAGCGCTCGACGAGCGCGGTATCCCCCGCGCCCAGCCCGTAACTCATGCGGAATATCGCGAATATACCGTAAGCGAGCGACGCCGCAGACCCAACAGCGATGAGGGAGTCCATGTTGGGAGAAAGGGTGAACAGCCGCTTGAAACCGTTGATGTAGTAAGAGCGGTTGACATAGATGATGGGCAGGCACAGCAGGATCTGCAAAAACGCATAGGACACCGCGTTCTCCGTCCCCGTGAGGAAGGAAGGCAAAGGCGCTCCGAACATGTGCCCCATGCCGACATACATCAGCACCACCATGAAGACGAGGGAGACGATGAGACGCACCCGCATCTCTTTGGTCGCCTGCGCACGCATATCGGCCCGCTCCTTCGCGCCCTTATTTTCGCGCGCGGGCACACCGCTCCCCTCCTCGGGCGCGGCGCCGTAACCCGCCTTCACGACGGCGCGGGCGATGTCCTCCGCCGAGAGCAGGCTCTCGTCATACTCCGCCGTCATCGAGTTGGTGAGCAGATTGACGGACGCGCGCCGCACGCCCGCGAGCTTGCTCACCGCGTTCTCCACATGGGCAGAACACGCCGAACAGGTCATGCCCGTAACAACAAATCTCGTCTTTGTCATAAGCTCCTCGGACACCCCACGGGGGTGTGGTGTATACCATTGTACACCCTCGCCCGGTTTTGTCAAGCGCGGAAGCGCGTTTTTGCGCCGCGACGGACAAAACCTGCAAGCAAAAAGCGCGCCCGAAGGCGCGCCCGTGCATTTTGTTCTTATGCCGCATCGAAATGCTGCAAACCCTGCGCGTCATCCCGTCAGATGAAGAAGCGATAGTAGATATACGAGCCGAAGTTGATGGGGATGAGGAAGATGGCGAGTCGTTTGAGGTTTTGCGTGAACCTGCTCTCTCCCCTCTTCACCTGCGCGAGGTGACGCACCTTCAAGTACGCCGCAAAACTCTCCGCGTCCGTGCCGTCGAGGGCTATCTCCACCCTCCTCGTCTCGCCGGGGAGAAGGTCGAAGAAGTTGTCCGAGAAGGGCGCCGTGGTCGTGTCGGTGTACAGCCGCACGAAGCGCGCATAGACATCCGTGCCGACCTCGACGACGGCTTTCCCGCCATCACATGAGACCACCTTTGCGGTCACTTTCGCCTCGGGCAGGCTGAGCTTGTTCTCGTTGAAGAAGAGCGCGGTGCTGCGTTCGACTTCCCTCTTTGCGGAGTCGCGCACGGTGGCGCAGGCAAAGCAGGAGCGCAGCGCCTTCGCGCCGCCCAGCTCGTCCGCCGTGACGGAACAGATCATACGGTCCGTCCCGTGCTCAGCGGAGAGCGCAAACTCGCCCGCGTACACCCTTTCGCCCGTGAATGTCGCCACTTCCACCGTGACCGCGCCCTCGAACTTCGCGAGCCCGTCGTTGATGAAAAAGACTTTGAGCCCCGTCTTGTCCGCGACGGTCTGCACGCTGACGGGCGCAAAGAAATGCTTCGCGCGGTATTGCAGGCACTTATAGTTGCCGAAATAGTCGATGCCCGCCCACGAACACACGGGCCAGCAATCGTTGAACTGCCAGAAAAGGGAGCCGTTGCAGCGCTCCGGGGTGCGCCGCCAGAACTCCGTCGCGTCCCTCACGCACTCGCTCTGGCACACCTGCGAGAGGTAGACATAGTCGTTGAACTCCTTGGGCAGATCAAAGCGGGATGCGATGTAATAGACCATCTTTTTGTTGCCGCTCGCGCACTTCTGATGCGCGTTGAAGACGGGGGAATCCAGCCTGTAATCCTCGGGCTTTTCGGCGTAATAGCGCAAAGTCTTCTCGTCGGGGAGAGACTCGAAGCCGAACTCGCTGCAAAAACGGGTGGGACGACGGCGGTAATAATCGAGAGGCTGCAAGCCGTGCCATACCGCCCAAAGGTGGGTGTCGCCGATGTCGTCGCTCTGCACGTTCTTGCATTGCGCGGTGCCGCAGGGCGAACCCGGGATGTACGGGGTCGTGCGGTCGAGGAGAGCCACCCATTCCGGCAGGATATGATAGAAAAACTGCTCGTTCCAATGCATGGATCTCGGGAAGCCCACCCAAAGATTGCTCATCGCCTCTATCTCGTTATTGCCGCTCCAAATTGCAAGACATGGGTGTTCACGCATACGTTTCACATTGAAAAACACCTCTTTCTGCACATTGGCGAGGAAGTTGGGCTCATAGAACGGATAGGTCATGCAGGCGAACATGAAGTCCTGCCAGATCATGATGCCGTAGCGGTCGCAAAGCTCCAGCATCTCGTCCGAAGCGTAATAGCCGCCGCCCCAGACGCGGATCATGTTGAAGTTGCTCTCCGCCGCCGCGCGGATGTAATATTCGAGCTTCTTTTTGTCCGTGCGGGTGTCGAAGCTGTCAAAGGGGATGAGGTTGGCGCCCTTTGCGAACACCCTCTTCCCGTTGACGACAAAGGCGAAGTTGCTGCCGTATTTGTCGGGGGTGCGGTCGAGTTCCAATGTCCTCAGCCCCAGCGTCCTCTTTACGGTGCTTACAACGCCGTGCTCTTCCGAGACGACGGAGACCTCCAAGGTGTAGAGAGGCTGTTCCTTCCTTGCCGTCATGCCGCAGGGCCACCAAAGTTCCGGGTGCTCCACGGTGAAGCAGAAGGTGACGTTGTCGGCGTAGTCGCGCTCCAGCGTCCACTCCGTGCCGTCGGGAGCGCGGAGCACCGCATGCGCGCGGAGGTGCACCCTGTCGTCCAGCTTGACCGCGGTCACGTCCGCTCGCAGGGACACTCTGCCCCCGTCGTGCGTCTGCTGTACGGAAAGCTCCGCGATCTCCGCGTCCCTCCTGAAATCGATGTAGATGTCGCCCGTGATGCCGCTCGGCGGGAGCACGGGACCCCAGTCCCACCCGAAATGGCATTGCGGCTTCCTGATGCGGTCTATGCCGTCTATGCCGTTGGGGTTGGCGGGAGTGCGGTAGAGCTTGCGCTGCTCCGTGATGTATTTGACGGGAGAGGAAATGATGATCTCGATCTGATTGCGCCCGGGACGCAGGAACTTCTTGATGTCGAACTCGTGCACGACGTGGCAGTTGTCCGCATATGCGACCGCCTCACGGTTGACGAGGATGGTGGCGAGGGTGTCCAGTTGCTTGCACACCAGCACCGCCCTGTCCGCTTTCAGGTCCTCCTCGGCGACGTCAAAATGGCGGAACCAACTCCAATCGCGCTCCGCGACCCAAAGCAGATCCTTCTCGTTGGTGCCCTTGAAAGGGTCTTCGATGGCACCGTTCGCCATGAGGTCGAGATAGTTGCAGGAAGGGACGTCGGCGGCGTACTCCATGTTGTCGCCGATGTCTTTCAGGATCCATCTTCCGTTCAAAGATAGCATGATGACCTCCGCGCGCCGCGAGCGTGCGCGCAAAACGTTGTTATCCAATAAATGATACCTTGTTTTGACCGTTTTTTCAAGCGGGAAAATAAGAATCCGCCGATATAATGTTATTCCCGCGCCGGAGAAAGGGATCCCGCCTCGCCGCGCACTTCCCGTCCCGATGCGCCACTTCACCTCTCTCCTGAACGCCCGCTCATCTCAAACTTCCCGCCTTGAACGCCGAGCAACGCTCAAACACTTGCAAAACCGCGCGCGTTATTGTAAAATAACTCGCGGACTGGAAGCGTATCGAAGTGGTCATAACGAGCCGCACTCGAAATGCGGTGACGGGCAACCGTCCGCGAGTTCGAATCTCGCCGCTTCCGCCAAAGCAAAAAAAGCACCCTGGCATGGGTGCTTTTTTGCTTTCTCGGAAGCGCGATGCGGAACTTTGCGCCTGACGGCAGCTTTGCCGAAAAACGGCTGTTTTCCGCGATCTAACCGCACAAATCGACAAATGGGCGCAAAGTTCGGCGGCTTGCAGGGCAAGACGCCTGCGGCTTTTCCATCCGCACAGGTGTGCTCAGCACCTTTCCGAAACACCTCGCAATTCACCGCTCTTCACTTATGCCGCACACATCGCCGCTTCCATAGCATGAGCGGCGAGCTTCTGCACTCTTTTGCGTGACGCTCTTTTCTCGGGGCCGCATCCCCTACCCCTCGAAAAATCGCTAAATCGTCGTCGCTTCTCTCCTCCTCACGAATCTCGCCGCTTCCGCCAGCAAAACCCCGCTCACTGAGCGGGGTTTTACATAGCATGAGCGGCGAGAGCATACTGTCTATATCCCAAGGCGTTTGCGGATCTCAGTGAGCCATTCGCCGTTATATTTGAAATACTTCGGACCTTGAACGCCATATTTGCTGTGACAAAATTCTTTCGCAAGGCCGGAAAGAGACCAGCTCTTGCCCTCGAACTCAACAGTCTTTTCATCAATGACCGTGCAGGTTTTGCCGGAATTTTCGTTGCCTCGGTTGCAATATTCAAGAGTCGCACCGATCGGTATACCGTATTCGGAAAAAGTCAACGGCTTTGCCTTTTCGTATTCTTCTTTGACCGCTTCAGCGATTTGCTCGTCCTGCGCCTGTTTTTTGGTCGGCTTGTAAAGTTTCAATTTATCCTGTGTGCCATGGATCTCAGCCATTGCTTCAAACAGGGAATAGGCGTCTTCCGCAGACATTGCGTAAAACTCTCGCACTCTCTTTTTCCCGTTGACATTATCGATAGCGCGCAATGCCGGATTCAGCTTGTCTATCATGTCGTGCAGGCGCATATCTGTAAGCCGCGTATCCACTTCATATGTAGCATATACACGAAAAGCGAAGGGAGTACACTCGCTCCGATTCAACTGCGCCAAACGAGTATTCATATCGTCGGCATAACCAATTTTGACATATTCTTTAAAAGACGGGTTTGTTAGTATGTAAATAACGCCTTTTTTCTCACTCATTGTACTTTCTCCTTCCCATTGCTTCTTAGCTATTTATATTACGCTTGGCTTCCCAGCTCTCACTCGTCGGCTTCCTCGTAATAGTACGAGTAATCGATCCCTTTAAGGAAGATCTCACGATTGTTGATCTCGCTCGTCAATGCCCCTTCGATAAGACGGAAAATATGCCTTGCGTCCACGGGGCTTTCCTGCATGGCCTGAAGATAATCTTTCTTTTCGATCTTGCTCCAATCCACGCATTTGCCGAGGTTTTTCTTAAGCATCAGGTCAAGCCAGATGCGTGTGCTGCGCCCGTTGCCTTCACGGAAGGGGTGCGCAACATTCATCTCGACATACTTGCTAACGATGTTTTCAAGGCTGTCCTCGGGCATTCTCTCGATGCGTGCAAGATTTTCTTCAAGGAACATCGCGGGCGCAAATGCAAAGCCGCCTTTTGCGATATTGACGGTGCGTATCTGCCCTGCGAAATCATACAAACCGCCGAAGATATAGGCGTGTATCTGCTGTAACCCCTTGATCGTCCCGACCTCTATGTCCTTTATCAGCCCGGACTCAAAGAGTTCATACGCTTTCTGCTTGCTCTTTTCATCGAGCGTTGTGCCCATATCTTTGAGCCATTTCGTAAAAACGGCGGTCTTTTTGCCGGGAAGCAGGGCAAGGACGGTATTCACGCCCTCGTCGTCCACTACATCGGTCGCATACTTTTTGCCGTCGGGTGCCGTCAGTTTCAGTTGTTTACAAATTGTAATCAACTGAGCATTCCTGCGCTTGAACTGCGCCCAATACACCCTCGGATTTTTGCTTTTGGTCAGTGCCTCCGCAATGTCCGCGGCAGCGTACCACCATTTGGAGGTTTCGTTGTCCCAAACGGCTCTGACCGGCACATCTTCAAAAAAGCGGACGGATGTCTTCAACATTCGCGTTGACCTCACGTTTCCGACATTGCGGCGTTGTTGTTTATGATTATTATACCTTTTATCGATGTAAAAGTAAAGGGCGAGTAGTCATTTTAGAGACGCTCGCCCGTGAATGAGCATTCAACGAATTTCAAACCCGTTTCGCGCGGGCGGTTTAATTGGCGTGGCGGAAGCCGTGGCCGCCGTGGCTGCCGCCGCGGCGGGAGGGGGTGCGGGGAGGACGGGAGGACGGATCGAATGCGGGGGTGCTTTGCGCGGAAGAGGGCGCAGGCTGCTCCGCTCCGTACACGGCAAAGGCGGGTGCGGCGTTCCGCTCCGACGCGGCAAGGGCAACTGCGGGAACGTTGGGCTCTGCGGCAACACATGCAACGGCGGGGACATTCTGCTCCGCTGCGGGGGCAAGCGCGTTCTCCCGCTCCTCTGCCCCGTTCTCGCACGTGCCTGCGGCGAGGGCGGCGAACTTCGCTTTTGCGCGCGCGGACTTATACCATCTGCCCGCGAGATAGATGCCCGCGGAGACCGCGGTGGAGACGCCCCAGCCAATCGGCCACGACCACCATATGCCCTCTATGCCGAGGACGGGGTCGAGCGCGAAGCACAGCGCGACGCGGATGACGAGGTCGGTGAGCGTCGCGAACATGAAGGACGTCATGCTCTGCGCGCCGCGGAGCACGGAGTCGAACATGACTTTGCTGCCCACGGTGATGTAGAACGGCGCGACGATGGTGAGGAAGCTCACGCCCGTCGAAAGCGCAGCGGCGCTGCCGTCTTCGAGGAAGAGGGAGAGCACGGTCTCGGGCGCGAGAGTGTAAGCGAGTGAAAAAGGCACCACCATGACCGCCGCCATCGCGAGCCCCGCGAGAGTGCCGCGTTTTGTGCGTCCGAGTTCGCCCGCGCCGAGGTTCTGCGCCGCGAAGTTGGTCAGCCCGCCCGCGACCGTGGAGAGGGATGTGACGATGAAGGTGTTGAGCTTGATCGCCGCCGAGTAGCCCGCGAGCACGGACGCGCCATAGCCGTTGACGAGATATTGTATGAGCAGGTTGCCCACCGAGACCACGCTCTGCTGGATGACGCTGGGGACGGCGACATAGAACATCTGCCCGAGGAGCCGCCACGAAAACACGGGGACTTTGTTCTCGCCGGGGAGACGTCTGACGCGCCTGAACATGGTGATCATGCACACGACGCCCGCCGCGCCCTGGCAGATGAAAGTCGCCCACGCGAGCCCCGCGACGCCCATGGGGATGACCATCGTGAAGAGGAGGTCCATGCCCACGTTCGCGACGCTGGACGCGATGAGGAAGATGAGCGGGGTGCGGCTGTCACCGAGCGCGGAATAGACGCCCGTGCAGACGTTGTAGACGAGCACGAAGAGGAAGCCGCCGATGTAGATATAGAGATAGCTCATCGCGTCGTCCATGATGTCGGCGGGGGTGTCGAGCACCTGCATGAGCGCCCTGCCCGCGCCCACGCCCACCGCGGTCAGCGCCGCGCCGAGCACGACGGAGGCGATCATGACCGTGGACACGCCGGACTTCAAGTCGCGGTAATTCTTCTCCCCGAAAAACTTGGACGTCACCGCCGAGCACCCGAGGTTGAACCCGAACGCCACCGCGGTGAAGATCATCGTGATGGGATAGGACGCGCCGACGGCGGCAAGCGCCTGCTCGCCGAGCACCTTGCCCGCAATGATGCTGTCCGCCATGTTATAAAATTGCTGGAAGACCGCGCTGATGAGGATGGGCAGACAGAAGAGCCACAAAACTTTGGCGGGTCTGCCCTGCGTGAGATCCTTGTTCATTCCGTTCTCTCATTTGCCGTCCCTGTCCCGGCGCCGCCCGCGGCATAGACGCGCGGGTGCGATACGCTCCTATTTCGACGGCACATCTCCTTTCCGTTTTCTTTCCACTTCATTATACGCCGCCGCGTGTTATATCGTATATAACAAAAACTTGTTTTTGCTATCTCATTATGATATAATCGTCATAATAAATAAACGGACGGGGAAAGAGAACTCCTCCCCGTCCGGCGCCGCGCACAAACGGGCGGCACCGCGGGGAAGATCATGACATCACGGATGCCAGACCGGAATAATACGAAGCGGGTTCAGCGCCGCCGATTTCCGCCTGAACCGCGTCACTCGC